>Ga0272448_1004457_pt1 | contig 15954 bp, 20 predicted proteins | sample YNPCB0191_FD_202220 | JGI IMG/M metagenome (GOLD analysis project Ga0272448, IMG submission 202220) | Hot spring sediment microbial communities from Yellowstone National Park, WY, United States - YNP-CB-019-1 | ecosystem: Environmental > Aquatic > Thermal springs > Hot (42-90C) > Sediment...
TGCATACGGCAGGCCGAGCTTGGAATTGTAAAACTCCGGGATGTTCTTTGTATGCTTCCAAGCGTGCCAGATTTCACGCAGCGAGATACCCATGTTCGATCCCGGCACCGCACCCACACCGAACAACTGCGACAGGTGATAACCGCGCACTTCTAATGAAATCTCCGGTCTGCGCGGAATCCATCCGCGATACTCACCAACGATTGCGGGCTCACACGGATTCAGTCGTTCCTTGCCGCACTTGGGACACCGCAGGAACACCTCCTCCTCGTCGGTCCCTTCTCTCCGAACTCCTATGCACTCCGGCCAGTTATCCTCCAGCACCGTGCCCTCACGGCATCCGCACGCAACGTGCCAGTATCGCTGGTCCGACTCCTGCCAGCTCCTATCCACGCCGCGATTCGGAGTGGTAGGGGTAGACAGCTCCAGCCACCATCGCCAGGGAGAATGGCTCAAGCGTTCGTGGGCCTGCTCTCTGTTTATCTGCTGCGCTACGTCCAGCTCGTCCAGCACTATGTGGTCTGCGTCTATCGATCTAACGCGAGACGGCGAAAACATTCCACGAAAACACAGCCAGCCGTTTCCCAGTTTGCGCATGTGGACGTTATTTATGTCGTCGCACAGACCCGACAGATATTCCGATCGTTCCAAGAGCGGCTTCACCCGCTTGTTGGAAAAATCCACCACGGCAATATCCGTGTCGAAAAAATACAGGACGGTTGCGCCGCGGGTATCGGCGAACCAGATCGACCGGAACAGTCCGTATTGTGTTGCACCCATCTGTGCAGCTTTTTCAAGGACCACTCGCGGGAACGGATCTTCGTACAGTTCCCGCAGATATTCATGACCGTAGAAACTGAACGGTCGGAACTCCGGACCGACTTTAATCTCGGCATATCGATAACACCAGTCAATCAGCGTCATCCTGGAACGTTCCAGTCTTTTGAGCCGCTCCAGGATCATCATTTTCGTTTCCCTGTCCAGCCGCCGCTGCCAGTCTGCCGGCAATTTCTCGATCCAGTTCGGCATCCGGCATGTCGGCAATTCGGAAATCAATTGGGCCTCCATCTCTACCTGTCAGTTCTCTGCGCTCCTTAAGGTCTCCGAGTTCCAGTGCGATCTCGTGCATGTGTTTGCGCGCCTCTTCATAGCGCCTGCGCCGCAACTCGATCATTGCGAAGTGGCTGTATTGTCGTATCCGCTCGAACTGAAGCACGAACGGGATGCCGGCCTCCGTGACGTTCTGCCGCCAGGTTTCCCTGCGCCGCAGGATTTCTTCCGCATAGCGTTCGCGGTAGTCGCGTATGGTCTGCCGTGACGGAGCCTTGCGGTCGAAGCGTGCTTCGAAATCCTCGATAATCTGCCACGTCGGCATCCTGCACGCCAGGCAGTCGATTATGTGTTCCTTCTGTTCTTCCGTCAGTCCGCCGCGAGTCTGGTGCCGCGCGAGTTTTCTAATGCGTTTAGCTGGTGGTCTGCTCATATCATAGCCTGCAGTAGCCTGTAAAAACAGCCGAATCCGCAATACCGCCCGCCGACAAGCCGGCAGGCATGGCGAATTCGGCTGTGGTTCTTCCTCTCGGCCTATTCTATTTCCAGTTTCAGCCTGCAGATATCCGGCAGAGGCTCTCTGCCGGCGGCCCACATCAGGCCGCAGTGCTGCAGTATATCGTCAAACTCCTCTACCGAGTGTTCTACGCGTCGTCCGTCGATTCCTATGTGACGCAGTTCATGATAGAGCACGATCTGCAGCCATTCTCTGCTCTTGCCTTCGGCGTGGTAGCCGTATACGACTATCAGCCAGTCCAAGAATATGCCGCAATCTGCGAGAACGCTCTTCCACGGCTCGATCACGGGCAGGCATTCGGCTGCACATTTGGACTTCTCGCAGGTTTCCTCGTAGTAGAAACCCACGCGGTCCAGGTTAATGTGAAACAGGCGCCACTTGAGTGCAGGAGCCTCCTGCAGTCGCCGGGCGATCTCCCTGAACTCCGGTCTGGGTTTGAATATCATCCGCTCAATCGCCGAACACAGTGATTTTCAATTCTCCGAACCGCTCACATCCCGCCGCGTGCGGTTCGAGTTTACGAACCCAGTCGCTCAGGAACGAGTATACCAGCACTTCGCGCGATACGTTGTCGCAGAGCAGTTTCGCATTCTCCAGCAGATCCTGTCGTTGCTCCACCGGCAAGTAGAACGTAAGCGCCAGTATGTCTGCCGCCGGTCCGCGGACGACCTCGGCGATGCGTGCCAGTGCGTCTGCGATTCGCAATGTTTTATCGACAATGCTATTTATCGTAAAGTTGCTGTTCAACCGACCGCTCGCTGCGCACCGGCTGTCCGTCCCGGATGATCAGGTCTGCAATGCGCCCGTAGCGCAGTTCGTTAATATGCTCCAGCAGCCTGCGTTCGGCTCTGGAGAGTATGGCCAGGCACTCTCCCGGCCCGATATTAAGTTTAAGTCCTAGATTGCTGTGGTCTACTACGTTCATCTGCCCTTCCTATTGCCCTCTAATATTATATTGCAGCAACCGGCCATTATTCGCAAGCGAGCTCCTCTACCTTTGCAGGAATTGGATCGGAGACGCGCGAGGAAGTGGCACCAGCGCATAATTGTGCTCAACGCGCCGTGGAATTATGGGACACAAAGAGTTCTCAGCAAGACGTTGGCATTTCCTCCCACACCTGACCGTCAAGTAATCGGCCCGCCGCTTTCTTATTAACTCCGCCCCATTGCTTGAAGAAAAACGGCACACCGGCCGCTCTGCACGTATCCCGAAGATCGCGAACCCATCGCGCTTCCATCGGTCGCGCGCCAGGTCCAGATTCTCCGCCCACTATCAGCCAATCCAGGCCGTCGAGATTTATCTCTAACGAACCAAGCAACGGTTCTGCCGATACGAACTTCACCGCCGCATCCGTTGACCGAAGATAATCGATTCTGCGCACGCACGATTGGTTCTCCACAGTTACACCCATCCATAGGTTGCGCGGCCAGGGCAGGTTCGGAGCGAGCTCTGCGAGCCGTTCAGCCCGCTTGGTCAAAATCTGAAACGTATGTCGACCGCAGCGTGTTATTGTGTCGAATACGCTTTGGATAAAGTCAACGGGAACTTCTTCGTGAAACAGGTCGCTCATAGAGTTAACGAAGATAAGCCTTGGTTTTTGCCACTCAAACGGCAGAGTCAACAAGTCGGCGTGTGTCCTGACGCGGAAGCCGTCAACGTAGCGCTTGTTACCCATAGCCTGAAGCCGTCTCGCCATGCGCTCAGCATAGCAGTTCGCGCATCCAGCACTCACTTTGGAACATCCGGTTACCGGGTTCCACGTGCATGTTGTCCACTCAATTGAGGTCAGACTAGCCATAATATGCTATTGCTTTACCTCCCTGATCTCAATTCCATGCACAGCCTGCATAAGTTTGCGCCGCAGGATGTAATCTCTCGTTTTCACCCCCTTGTAATCCTCCACTACCAAATTGCCGTTCTTGCCGCGATACGAAAAATCCGCGGTATAGCGGCCGATGTTATGCCCGTTTACGATGAGCGGCCATGAAGGATGCACCCGCAGCTCAGTAATTTCGCCGGCCTGTTCCATTAGTTTGAGCTCTCGATATCTCCTGTGTTCTCCAACGCTGTCGAAGACATAACCGTCGTCTACAATTCGTCTGTTGCCGTATTTACTGATCCCGCGCACTGCATGTCACCTCAGGATAATGCACGCCGGGTATCTGCCCGCGCCTCAGATCTGCCGGCGGCAGCGGGCAGTTGCACTGTTTCTCTTCCCCCGGTCTGAGCACCGTGTCGCATAGCGGACAGAATCGGTCGAAGCCCAGAGACAGCAGTTCTTCGACGCTGAGCAATCGCATCAGTTCGCTGCTGGAAAGACGGCGCCCCGCACGACGTCGTGCCGCGTTATACAGGTTCGCACACTTTGTGGAACAAAACATCTGCTGTTCCCCGGTCAGTTCCTTGCCGCAGACTGCGCACTGCATTCGTATTCCTCCTCGCTTATAATCTCCTCGACTCGCGAACAGTGCTTGTGCATTCTGCACCGTATGGTGAGCTGGTCCGCACCGAGTCGGTTCTTCTCTATGCACAGTTCTCCGAACCGATCGTCATCCTGATCGACCAGCCAGGCCGTAAGCAGATCCGCTCTGTTCCCGATCGCCTCGGAGCCGCGCTCCTCTCCGCGCTTGTTCACTTGCGACAGCAGGAGCACGGTTAAATCGAGCTCCTTACTCATTTGCCCCAGGGCGTCGCTGATTTCCGCCAGCTCGTCCTCACGGGACCACCGTCCCGGCGGCGGCTTAATCAGTTCCGCGTAGTCGACCACCACCAGTGCCAGATCCACATGCTGCATCTTCAGCCGCTTGCATGCGGCATACATCTGGGCGACCGTTTTACGTGAGTCGCATATGTAGATCGGCGCGTCGTAGAGCCTGTTGGCTGCGTCGACAACGACGTTCCAGTCGTCGTCACGCACGTGGCGGAACATGCGCGAGTTCAAATCGCTGAAGCACGCCATCAGCCTGTCGAGCACCTGGTGTTTGCTCATCTCCAGACTGTAAATTGCCGCAGCACGCCCGCCGTATCTGACGCACCGATACACCTCGTAGATGCCCCAGTGCGTCTTCCCGCTTCCGCGTCTGCCCTTCATCACCCAGTAGAGCGACTCGCCGAGTTTACCGCACGCCTTATCCAAGCTGGGTATTCCCGTGCCGAACAGCCTGGTTGACGCGGTTTTATTGCGCTCTTCCAGCAGCCTGATGTGATCGTGGATCAGGTCTCCCACGCGCACCAGGTCGGTGCACTCATGCTGCGACGTGAGCTCGAGCGCACGTGATGCGAACCGCTCGACCACGTCTTCCTGCTCTTCATACGCCGCCGCAGCCATTTCGGTTGAGACGGTTATGATCTTGCGCAGCATCGACTTCCAGCGCACTATGCCCGCGTAGTATTCGAGGTTGGCCGCCGTCGGTACGGACTCGACAAGCGTTATGAGATACTCCGTGCCGCCGCACTCGTCCAGCCTGTTTCTGCTGCGCAGCTCGTTCTGCACCGTGATGATATCGCTCGGCTCACCGCGGTCCGCCAGCGACATCAACACGCGAAATATCTCGGCGTGTACGGGCCGGTAGAAATCGTCGGGTGAGAGCATCTCGATGCCCCGAAGCAGAGCCCGCTCTTCAATCATCATCGATCCCAGTGCCGCCTGTTCGGCGTCGATGCTGTGCGGCGGCACCCTGCACACAGCCTCTCGTTTGGTTTTACCAGTCGTCATAGTTCACCCCGCGCCTTTAGCTCTTTCGTTCTACGCCGCATTTTCTCGAGAACCTCGTCTTCCCAGGTCCGTTCGGTCGCCGGTTCACCCCCACGCGTGTGGAGGATGCGGGGTCCCGCTCTGGACCCGTTGTTGCCAGGCCCTATTGGGTGGTCGCGCAGGGCATTGAAATCGCTGCGCAGCTTGGTAACCGGGTAGGCGTGTTCGACAATCCATGCGTCCGTCGAAGCCAGGTAGTTGTCGACGGCGCGCAGTATCTCGCTCTCGCCGACTTCTCTCAGGAGGGATTTAAACACGGCGCCGGCGGAGGATGCGAATCCTACCGGACATCTGCCCGTTGCGCGCCTGTACCTGTCGTGCCACTGCTGCAGCAGGTACTGGACGCCTTCAGTATCGGGTTTGGGTTTTATGCACCACGAGCATGTGGCGCCAACGCGCACGCGTGCGCGTGTATTACCCCCCCTTTCAGGGGGGGTTGGGGGGGTAATATTCTCTGTCTCTTTTTCTCTCTCTGTACATGTATCCTTCTCTGTATCTGTCTCTGTACATGTATCAGCCGGCCGATTTTCAAAAACTGCCGAATACGGTATCGATACGGTATCCGCTATCGTTTCACTGCTGCCGAATACCGTATCACCGGCGCTGAAATCTCCGTCGGATACGGTATCTACAGGGTATTGATACGGTATCGATACTGTATCCGATTGGTTTTGTCTGGTCGTTGATACCGTGTCGATACCTCTTACATGCGGCGTCCCGACCGGCTTTTCGCCGCTGTAATGCGAAATGTATCGGCGCTTTAAATCGCAATTGGGTATGACCGACAGGTCCTCATCTATGCGACGCCGCACCATAGGCGACTGGGTTTCCTGGTGTTCGCGCAGCTTTATAACCCATATTACGTCGTCCTCCCGGGCAATCTTGCCGGCCGCCTCAAACTGCCCGTCCAGCTCGACGACCCGATCGAGCGGCAGGCCGGCCTCTGCGGCAGCTACTGCCGGCCGCAGGACGTAAATCCCTGCCACACTCGCACGCGGATTGGTTATCAGGTAAAACCAGTACAGCTTTGCATCCGGGTCCAGTCTGGAAAACCATGGGTCGTCCCAGATTCGCGTTTTAACCGTTCTGTACTCCGCCATCCTCTATCTGCCTCCATGCTTCTTGCTTTGCTTGCTCTTCGTTGTCGGTTGTTTCGAGGTCGAATCCCATCTCCTTCACAAACGGCGACGGCGCCAGTTCGTATCCCTGATAACGGCGCAGGTATGATAAGTGCACGAATCTCATCGCACGTGTCACGCCCACATAGCACAGCCTGCGCTCTTCCTCGATAGACTCCGGGATAATATGACGCCTGGTGTCGGGATCGTAGTATTTTACGGACCTCCGGTGCGGCAGCAGACCCAGAGACAATCCGCATACAAACACCGCAGGCCACTCCAGACCCTTAGCGCGATGCAGGGTAAGGAGATGCACCACATCGGCACCTTCCTGAGTTCTGCCGGAGCGCGATCTCTGCATGGTCACGAAATCCAGCAGCGCACCGGCGTTTTCAAAGTGCTGTGCAACATACGCCAGCTGATCCAGGTTCTCAAACCTGGTCCCGTCGTCGTCATCTTCAACGCCGCCTTCCTCGCGCATAAGCCACTCGTCGTAACCCTTCTCCCGCACGGCGGCGATCATTGTGTTCGGAGCCGGGCCGCTTCGTCGGACGGCGTCGACGAAATCGACGAAATCGTAGATCGAATCCCACTGCCACTGTTTCCAGTTGCCCAGCGACAGCGCCTTCCACATCGAGCAGCCGTGTCGCGCGGCGGTTGCGCGCAGATCGCGCAGGAACGCCTGCCCAAGGAAATGCGTGCTCTTACCTGTGTGTTTTATAAACCAGCCGGTGGGGATGTTTATGACCCGCTCCAGCGCTTCGTCCCCCTGATCTGAGTGCGGATTGTGCGCAAGCTGCAGGAACGCCGTAACGTCCCTGACCTCCTTTCGGTCGTAGAACCCGCAGGAGCCGTGCACAACATACGGTATGTCGTGCCGGACCATTGCGTCCTCGATCGCTCTTGACTGCGCATTCACGCGATAGAGTACCGCCATATCCTGCCAGGACATGCCGCCGTCGTATTTATATTGCAGAATAGTCCGTGCAATCCGCTCCGCTTCGTCGTCTTCGTCCGACGCGACGTCGAAAACAGGCTCGGTTTCGGCGGGCCGATGCGGCGTCTGGATCAGTGAGTAGAGCGCCGGGATCGATCCGTGCCTGATAAGTCTTGCTCCGAGCTCGACTATGCGGGCATCCGAGCGGTAGTTGACGGGCAGCTTTATGATTGTGCCCTCAGGATAGTCGCGTTCGAAGCTCATCACCGTTCTGTCAGGTCGACTGCCGCGGAACCCGTAGATGCTCTGCTGCACGTCGCCGACGCAGAAATAGTTCCTGTGTTCGGCTGCCAGCATCCGGCATATCTCGTGCTGGGCGATGTTTGTATCCTGCACCTCGTCCTCCAGGATGTAGTCCCACCTGTTCTGCCAGTGCCGAAGGATGTTTGGATGCTCCACGAACATCCGATACGTATGCAGCAGAAGGTCGTCGAAGTCCAGCAACCGCTTCGGCACGGCATTCTGTTTTGCGTCTTCGTATCTGCGCCAGAACTCCAGCGTCTGCTCTATGTTGAAGTCGTCGAGTTCTGTATTTTCGCGCAGATGACGTTCTCCGCGCGACACGTCCGCCAGGTCTGCTTTCGCACGCGATATCCTGGCCAGCAGAATCTTCGGATCGGCCGACCAGCTCATGCCGTAGGGGTTGTCTTCGTCCGGCGGAGCCAGTATGTCGCGCGCCAGCCTGATCGCCTTATGTTCCGTCAGTATGTCGAAATCCGACCATCCCGCATCGCGCAGGCTCATCTTGAGTATGCGCAAACAGACTGAGTGGAAGGTGCCGATCCACACGGATTCGGCCCGTTCCTCACCTGCAAGCGATCCCAGCCGTTTACGCATTTCTTCTGCCGCCTTCCTGGTGAAGGTAAACATCAGTATGCGCTCAGGCCGAACGCCTTCAGCAATAAGGCGTGCCGCCCTCATTGTGAGCACACGAGTTTTCCCGCTGCCCGCGCCGGCCAGCACCAGGCACGGACCGTTTTGATGCATAACCGCCTGCCGCTGCTGAGCGTTAAGACCGTCCACGCTGTTCCTCCAACCACTGTCGTATCGTCTGGGCCGGGATAACTCCGCCTTCATACGGCATGCACGCTATAAAATCCCACTTGAAATCCTGATACAGCGTCTCAGCAGTCTCCCTGTCGGTAAACCGAATCAGAATGCTGAACGCCAGGTCCGCGGGACCTGAGCCGCCGTAGCCCCACTCAATGCCCGTAGGTGAGTGACGCACTTTATGGGGCACGTTGCATCTAGCCGTGCCGTTATCGCGGATGCAGACCACATCGTCGGAATCGGGTCGGCCGGACGGGGTAGCGGTGACGACCCCGTCCGGCTGTCCGGAGACGGTGGCGGATCCGGACGCTTTACACATCTGCCCCAACCTCCTCCGCGCACGAGTAAAACGTATACTCATACAGCGAGTCCACCGTCCGCTTGGCGTCTGCAATTATGTCTGCCAGAGTGTAGTTCCTGCCGGCGTCGAACTCGTGCCCGTAGTGACACCCTGCCGCAATAATCCGCCGACCGTCGGGGCTAGTCCATTTGTAGTAGCAGGTAGGTCTGCCGCCGTGCCAGTAGAGCAGATGCAGCAGTTGGGACCGCTGCAGGTCCCACTGTCGACCCGACGGAGTCCGGACCGAAGGCAGCCAAAGATCGTTCCGCACGCCTGCATCTTCGAAACGATCCAGTTCGAGTTTGATCGAGTAGCTCCAGTACTTCTGCAGCTCGAACGGATGCTGGATGTTCACCCGCACTCCGCGGTAGTCGAACGCGGACTGTATGTAGTTAACAACCTGATTAACGCTTGTGCCGTCCATCCTGTACCTCCCACCTGAAAATGGGGGTGAGGGAACAGTTTTGCCTGTCCCTCACCTGCTCCGCTCCGCTCACACCGAAATAAGCTCTGCCTGGGCGGAATCCGAAGGCGTTCTGCCCTGCAGCAGGGCATCAATCCATCTGTCGAGGTCTGCATCGTCCATCGTCGAGAAGGTGGGGACACCCTTTACACCGACACGCTCGCACAGCCTGGCAGCTCCCTCCCGCCTGAGTGCCGAAAAGAACGCCGGCCACTGCTCATCCTGCAAAATCGGCGGGTGCACGCCGTCTATAGCGTTTTTGGAGAACTGCACGTTTGGATCAACGGATTTTGCAATCTCGCGAACGTTTGCAACGTTCAACATATGCGCCAGATGAGATGTTGCGTATGCGCGCAGTTGCTGGATGTAGGTCCGCGCCTGTTCCTCGGTCAGGCAGCCCTCGTGGGCGTTGTCTGCCGCCTGCGTAAGCCTGTGGAACAGCGCCTTGGTGCCGCCCTCTCCGTGTCGCGGCAAACGCATCAGCTTATACAGCGATGCAATCTCCTGCTGCTGATCTTTAGTCAGCAGACCTGCCTGCTGCGGCTTCGCAGCCTTTGCGGCGGGTTGCCTGTCGGTAGCCGGAACGGCGCCGTTCTCGCCGTCCGCAGCGGCCTGATCCATCTCATCGGATGTGTAGATGCCGCCCAGCTCACACGGGAACGCCTTGCGCAACGCCTGGCTCTCGGCACACTTTGCGGTCTGGTTGTCCGGCATCTTATCCCACACCGGAGTGCCGGCGTAGTATGCGCTGTAGCGCGCGACGCCCCAGATGGGCTCGCTGAAATCCTCGCGCAGGACGCCGACCTTCGCCGCCACCGGCGGCTCCTTGTGAACCCACACGTCCGTCCATTCCCCGTCCGGGCCGCACCAGTAGGGGCCGAGCTGGCCCCGGTACTTGCCGGTGCGCTCCGCCAGCAGGCGAAGGCCGTCGATGCTGGTTAAAAAAGTCAGCCTGGACTCGAATCTGCCGCTTTCTCTCCTGACCTGCCGCTTTATCGCGTAGATCTGATCGAGCAGCGGGTTGAGCCCCTTCCGCGCTGCAACATACAGGAACAGCTCGATCTCGTCGTCGGTGAGAGACGGATTGGCCGTCTTCACCAGCTTTATCTCTTCGGCGCTGAATCCGTGTGTTGTAGCCTCCTTGATCCTCGCCATTATCGTGCACCTCCCCTGCATCTGTCCCAGTACCCGCACCACGTCGGACTGCAGAGCCAGCCGGTCGGGTTCGGCGGGAATATTCCCGCGCGGATCTGCTGCACATATTCGGCAACCAGATTCAGATACCACTCCGCGTCGGCCCGGCTGCGGACTGTTGATACACGTTGGATCTCCGGCACCTTCTTGGCGACCGCAACGTGAAACTCGAAATTGGCTTCCTCAACGGTCGGATCGGTGAACAAGGCAAACGCATAAGCGCTTGCCTGCAGGTCGCGGTCTGCGTCGTCCTGCGTCTTCGATCTGGTTCCGGTCTTATGGTCGATGATCACGCCGTCGATGGTTATCAGGTCGACTATGCCGTCCAGGGTCCATCCGTCAATGCCGGGCAGCGCAACGGAAAAGCGTCGTTCCACCTCCGCCGGCATCACGAACGGAGCGGTGGTTTCCATGTAGGTCCGCAGCAACCCTATTCCGCGGTCCTTGACATCACCGGGGTTCTCGTCCTGCCAGTCGATCTCGTCCGACTCCAGCCGTGCGTGCCATGCCGTATCGTATGCGTCCAGCACCTCATCCAAGGCGAGGTCCAGGCCGTGCGCAGCCTTTGCCCGAAAGTTACGCTCGATCCCTGCGTGATAGCACGAACCCATCAAAAGCGCCGGAGTTGTTGGGGTCGGAATGCGCTCGATATAGCGGTAGTAGTATTTGCGGGCGCATCCGGTAATGCAGGCTATCTGCGAGTGCGATATATACCGTCCTTCCATCTCCACCGTCTCCTCCTTTCCGTTACTCTCAGTTTGCGGCGGAAATAATTTTTACAGTCAGCCAGAGCGTCCACAGTCCTGCCATTGTGAGCCAGATCGGGCCGACGATGCGCTGGACGCGGTCGCTCAAAATCCACTCCAGAGCTTGTTCTACACGTGTTGCAGCATCGTTTAAAAACCGCATTTTAGCCTCCTTAGATAACCTGAAACGGATCCTCGGGTTCGGGGTCCGGGTAGAGGGGTATATCCGGCACGGGTGCCGGAGCAACCTTGGGATGATCCCGCTCATAACACCGCTCGGCTTCCTCGGCGCAGATGAAGTGCTTGCACTTCCCGCCGATCGAGCTGATTCGCGTCCAGTCCGGGCAGGTGCAGTGTGGCATTCTGCCGCCGACTGGCGACAGGAAAACCGTGTACTGCTGATGCGGCTCCGGTCCCTGGCAGTGCCAGGCCCTGCGGCCGATTCTGCGCCATTTGTAGTGGCGCACGTCCTGTGCGCGCTTCTCACGCGCCTCCATCTGTTCTCTGAAATGCCGTTCCATCGTTTCGGCTCTCGTGGGTGTAAACTCCACCCGCGCACGGTTGTTCCCGCACGGGACCACCGTGATGTCCTGTGCGGGTCTGTTGGGGTTGGACTCCAGGGCCTTTGCGAAGGCCAGGGCGTGTGCCGATTTCATGGCTTTCGTGCGTCTGATGATCCGTCCGTCTTCAATCGATGTTGTAGCCATTGCCTCCGTCTCCTTTCTGTGATATAATCACCGTGCCATTGCATGCCGTCTCGGCGTGCTGGGCCGTTCGGGGTCCGTCCGGACGGCCCGTTTTGTTGCCGTCTTGCGCATTCCGGTTTCGTCTCGATAGACGAGCCGTCCGCGCCGGGCTTCGATTATCTCCGAAACCCGCAAACTCATTGCACCCCAGCGAAAAACCATCACTGCAACGCCCTCCCAATCATCGCTGCCAGGAACATCGCGAACACCAGCGTCCCAACTGCTCCCAGCAGCCCAATTGCAAACCACTCTCTCACGTATATCGACCTCCTTTACCTGCTCCCTGCGTCACGCACCAGGGCATACAGCTGAGCATGGATTGCCGCTCGGGTTTCCTCTTTAGCGCGCTCGACTGCTGCATCCAGCTCAGCTTGCGTATAGAGCTTTGCATCGCCACAAAACATTTCCAGCAGTGCTTTCCCGCCGATGCGATATTCGCGCTCCAACTTCACTGCTGGGATCCTCCCGCGCCGAATGTCCTCACGAATAGCGTCCTCAGAGCGCTGCAGTATCCTGGCGACCTGCGCAACAGTATAAATCCCGTACTCGCTGATGCATTCTTGAGGCACCGTAATTTGAGTGTTCCTTCTCATTCTCATTACAACCTCTCCGTGGCTCGGCCCGCATGTGTTTTCTGCCTGCCATTCTGATTGCGCTTTATGGTCTCGATAGTTTGGATGGCCTTCCAGACCCAACTTTCGGTAACGTCCACTGCTCCGCGTTCTATATCACCTAGCACGCCACGATGCACTAGTCCGAGCGCGGATGCGAGTGCATGTTGCGAAACGCCAGCCTGCTTGCGAACTTTCAAAATGTCGAACCCAGTCATTGTCATTACAACAACCCCATATATGTTGATTGTAGTCACCACCATGTGTGGTGCTATATTACCATTTGTGTTGACGATAGTCAACACCAGAGTTTCAAAAACCGTGTGGAAATTTTCCCCAGTTGTGATCGTTGTGATGCGGGCTGGCTTATACTGAGTGTGGTATACAGGAGTCAACAGTCTTGGCTGAGTACAATGAAGCTTGGGCAAAGTGCATACGGGAACTTCTACACAAACACAATCTGTCTGCAAGACAGGCTGAGCTATTTACAGGTGGTGACGTATCTTACACGTATATCGCTCACATGATGAAAGGCAAGGTGCCGGAGTATCGAACTGCACTGGCATTCTTGAAACATTTCCCGCCTGATGAGGCAGCAGCTTGTTTGCGAACTGTTGGTTATCCGGTGCCGGAGGACTGGCTGCGTCCGCAACCGCCGATACCGCCTGAGGAACTAGCCAAGCGCCCGGGTTTGCGACAGGTTGTCGAACACCTGATGGAGCCGCCGCACGAGCCTATGGACTCGCGCGAAGAAATGATAGAACGGGCGTTCGAGTTCGTCATAAAAGACCCGGAAGTCAAAGTTGGTTCGGCGGCGATGGCACGCCACCCGATCGAAGCCAAGCTCTCGCTCATTCGGCTGTACGAACAGCACACAGGCCGAAAACTCCTGCCGGACTGGGTGATTTAGGCTGGTAGGTAGGGTTGTGGGGTTGTAATATAATCGAACGTATGTTTGGAGGAGAAAAGGAATTGCAGAAGCGAATCATTGAATCGGCGGACGATTTTGATGCCGCGATCGGCAAATTGGTGCGACGTTTTGCCTATGTTAGGAGGCGCAACATGAGACACTTTGCGATGCGGTTCTGCGAGCATTTTGGTCTGGCCGAACCGCCTCGCAATCCGTTCCGCATACTGCCTGAAGTTTTCGGCATCCGTCTGGAACGTGCCTGCCTGCCTCGCACGACGCCGGCGGAGTGGATACGTGTGAACGGTAACTATGTTGTTCGCTACTCCGCGCACAGACCGCATGATCAGCTCGCTTTAACGCTCTGGCATGAACTGGCTGAGATCGTCTTCGCAAATCCACGCTTCCCATCCAGATATACAACCGACCAGGAATGCGATCTTGCGATGCTGTTCGCAGTTAACGTTATGCTGCCGGAGGACTATGTCAGAGCGGCGGTCGAGGAAATAGGACATTCTGCGGATTCGGATAAGACCGTCAATCTGGCCGCCGGATTCGGAGTTTCGCGCACGGCAATGCGGGTGCGTTTGGGTGAGCTCGGACTGCTGCCTAGTCGTTACGGACAGCGATACAGGTGGATTAAAGTGCCTGTTTAGGGAGGAGTGGAGACATGGCAACGCTATACAAGAAGCACGGTATTTGGTGCATTGCATATGAGCTGCCGCGCGGGGCCGATGGAAAGCGTCGTCGTCGGGTCATCTCGTGTTCAGGACTTGGATTGCGCGAAGCGCGGCTCCGCTTGGCGGAGATCGAGCGGGAGCTGGCACGTGGAACATTAGTAGAACCGTCCAAGATAAGTGTTGCGGAATATTTATTGAATTGGCTTGAATCCCGCCGCACCGGGGCAAGACGGTTGGCCTCTACTACGCTGTGGGGATATGCCTGTTATATAAACAATCACATAATTCCGCACATCGGCGACATTTGCCTCAACAAGCTCCAGCCCATACATATTGATCAAATGATGTCTTCGATTTCACATGCTGGGCTGGCACCGAAGACGGTACGTGAGGTATTCAGCATACTGCATGCAGCCTTAACCCAAGCTGTGAAACTTCGTCTGATACCGACAAATCCGGCCGATGCAGTGGATCCGCCCAGTGTCGTTCGGTCGCGCGCTCGTGTTGTTGATGCGCAAGGTTTACAGCGTATTTTAGAGGCGGCTTATCCGACGCAGCATTGGATTCCGGTTCTGATTGCTGCGATGACAGGCATGCGACGTGGAGAGATCTGCGGGCTGCGGTGGGAAGACATCCACTTCGATCGTGCTGTAGCGATTGTTCGGCGAAGTGTGGTACAGTTGCCCGGCAGGCCTCTGGAGATCAAGTCTACCAAAAGCGGGAAGGAGCGGTTGGTGGCTCTGCCGCAAGCATTGGTTCAAGAACTTCGCCGTCATCGCCAACGTCAGTTGCAGTCCGGCCCGCCGTTTGTGGACCGTGGGTGGGTCTGTACGACGGCTACCGGAGAGGTATACCCACCGGACCGGCTAACTGATGCGTTCCCACGTTTGGCCGCAAAAGCAGGAGTAGACATTACCTTACACGGACTGCGTCACTCACAGGCCAGCATTTTACTCGATCTCGGCCACCCTCTGCCTGCAATTTCTGAGAGGCTAGGACATGCCAATGTAAGTATTACAGCAAGCATATACAGTCATGCCCTTCCTCATCAGCAGATCGCGGCGGCAGCTACATTCGATCAATTATTACGTATTCCAGGACAATCGGCGTCTTCGGTCAACAGTGGTAAGGATAGCTGTGATTTAAATGGCTACCGAATGGCTACCGAAGCGGGGCATGGGGACTGATTTTACGCTCAAATTACTGGTGGGTCGGATGGGACTCGAACCCATGACTCTCGCCTTAAAAGGGCGATACTCTACCTGCTGAGTTACCGACCCACGCATCAAGTGGTAATCGGGGGATTTGGATTTTTAATATTATACCACGGTAGACCCGTGCTGATCAAACCTTCGCGTCGTGATTCAGATTGAGTCGATCGGCTAGTAGCGGGCCGACCCAAATAAAATTGGCGGAGGGGGTGGGATTCGAACCCACGGCCCCTTGCGGGGCGACGGTTTTCAAGACCGCTCCGATAAACCGCTCCGGCACCCCTCCGAATCTGGAAAAATCGACTGAGAGAACCAGATCGCAGCGACGCAAGGCTTGGGTTTGCCACTTATCTATTATACCGCAAGCGTTCTTGTTGTGCCAGAGAAAAGCTGCAGTTAGGGTTGTTGAAAATAGAGAACGTGTCGTTGCGATAAGCTCTATTCAATCTGCGTATTGCCTCACTTAAGAATCGTACCGTAGTTCTTATCATTGCCTCACGTAAAATCGTACCATGCGCGGCACCGATACATGTCACTTGGGTAGTGTGTCATAAAGCTCCTGTACGAGT
>Ga0272448_1004459_pt1 | contig 15951 bp, 13 predicted proteins | sample YNPCB0191_FD_202220 | JGI IMG/M metagenome (GOLD analysis project Ga0272448, IMG submission 202220) | Hot spring sediment microbial communities from Yellowstone National Park, WY, United States - YNP-CB-019-1 | ecosystem: Environmental > Aquatic > Thermal springs > Hot (42-90C) > Sediment...
CACCGGGGTGTTGAGTGTATATTGTACTTGTCGGGCAGCCGAAAACGGGAATTCCCGCTAAGCTAGCAAGAGGAGAACGAAGCCATGAAACTTCTTGAGGCTCTCATCATGGTGGCCGTGTGCGCCGGACTGTGCGGGGCGCAATCGGACACGGCGCAAATCTCCGGTTTTGTAAAAGACTCGACCGGCTCGGTCATCCCTGGTGTGCAAATCGTGATCAGAAACGAGGCCACCGGGATGGAGCGACGGGCGATCACCAATGAGTCCGGTTACTACGTGGTCTCCGGCCTTCCACCCGGTTTTTATACGCTGATGGCGGAGGCGCCGGGCTTCAAACGTTACGTCAAGGCGGGCAACAAGCTGGATCCGAATATCGCCGCCACAATTGACGCAACGCTTGAGGTGGGAGGCATCACAGAAACCGTTGAGGTGGTTGCCCCGGTGGCGGCGGTGCAATCGGAAACCGCGACGGTGGGCCGGCTGATCGAAACCTCGCAGATCCAGAACATGATGCTGAGCGGGCGCAATCCCTTGTTTCTGGCGTTGCTGAAGGCCGGCGTAGAGCGGCGGCCGCGACTTCCACGGCAGTTTCTATGAGTACCTGCGCAACGAAAAATTGGATGCAAACGCCTGGTCGCGCAATCGCGCGGGTCAGCCGCGGGAGGCCAACAAGTTTAACCAGTTCGGTTATATCTTAAGCGGACCGATCTACCTGCCCGGCCGCTTGAACGCCGACCGTAGCAAGTTGTTCTTCCTCTTTGCGCAAGAATGGGTCAAGCACCGCCAGGACGTCACCTCGATTCAAACCGTTCCCTCGCTGGCCATGCGCCGCGGCGACTTTTCAGAGCTGCTCAGCCCGACCAATACCTTTTTCGGCCGAGTGCGGGTGGTGAACGACCCGACCACCGGCACTCCCTTCCCCAACAACGTGATTCCCCCATCCGTGGCAAGCCCCAACGGCTTGGGCTTCTTGCGGGCGTATCCGGAACCCGTGCCGGGGTTTCTCCAGGGAACCAGTAACTTCATCCAGACGCGGCCACAGCCTACCAACCAGCGCAAAGATACTGTTTCGGTAGATTTCAGCCCGGTGGCAAAGCACTATTTTCGCTTCCGCCACCAGAATTACAGTTTCAAGCAACTCGATGCTTTTCCTACCGGGTTCGATCGGGCGCCCATGGTATGGGATCGCCCGAACAAGGTGGCGTCTCTTAACCACATCTGGACCGTCAGTCCGACCACGGTAAACGAGTTTTTGGTCACCGCCAGCGTGGACCGCGTTCGTATGGACATCCAGCGGGAGGGTGAACGCTATTCGCGCACCAAATACGGGATAAGCTATCCGTACATTTTCCCCCGAGGAAAACTGGTCCCGGACAGGATTCCGACCGTGGATATCGCGAACTTCGGGACTCTGGACGGGAATTACCCGCCGGTTAAATCGGCCGGTCCGATTTATGTGATTTCCAACAGCACGACGAAGGTGCGCGGCAATCACTCTTTCAAGTTCGGGGTGTCTTTTGAATATTCCGGACAGAACGACTTTGACCAGATCAGCACGGAGGGCGTACCCGGCGGCAGCAACAACCAAAACGGGCGTTTTGTGTTCAGTGACACGCGGTCCGGGGCGACCAGCGCCGGTTTGGCGGTTGCCAACGCGGCCATGGGGCTCTTCAATACCTATGCCGAGATAGGCGAGCGGTCCTACACACCCTATCGCGGGCAGATGTTTGAGTGGTTTGTACAGGACTCCTGGAAGGCTACCCCCAAGCTACGCCTGGAGCTGGGCGTGCGGCACACCCTCCAGACACCGTTCTGGTACAGCCTGTGGGGCAACATTGCCGTTTTCGACCCCAAGCATTACGATCCCGCCAAGGCGGTGGTGCAGGATCCGCGCACCGGCTACATCTTGAGGGGGGACCAATACAACGGGGTAACAATTCCGGGCAAGGGCTGGCCGGCTGCCGCCAAAGGGAGGGTTGCTATTGCTGATACAGGCGAGTTCGACCGCCTGTTTAGCGGCGGAAAGAAAAGCTGGGGACAATTCCAAAAGCTGGACTTACAGCCGCGCTTGGGGGTCGCCTATTCCATCAACACAAAGACCGTGGTGCGCTCGGGCGTCGGGCGATTTTTTCCCCGTCCGGGCATGAGCGGCGACATGCTTCTGGGCGGCAACCCGCCTTTTCAACCCATGGCTTCTATCGCCAACGGGCAGGCTGATAACCCCAGCAGCGGACAGCCCGCTCAGTTTCCCTTCTATTTCATGACGATCGAGCCTGTCTTTAAGAACCCGAGCGCTTATAACTGGAACTTCACTGTGGAAAGAGAGGTCGGCTTCGACACCACGGTTTCGGCCGCTTATGTGGGCAGGGTTGGCCTGCATTTGGAGCGGCAGCGCGACATCAACCAGCTACCTGTGGGCACTACGCACAACCCGGCAAACAAAGGCATAAACGTGAATGTCCTCAGGCCTTACAAAGGCTTTGCCTCCATCGCCATGAGGGAGACCGCCACGCGTTCCAAGTACGACAGCCTTCAAATTGAGGTCAACCGTCGCTTCACGAAGGGGCTCAGCTACGGCATCGCATACACTTACTCAAAATGCATGGACAATGCCTCAAACTTCCGCGCACGTGTGTATAACGCCTACGACGACCGTAACTATTGGGGAATGTGCGATACCGACAGGCGGCATGTGGCGGTGGCTAATTTTATCTACGAGCTGCCGTTCTTACGCAATCGCTCCACGCTGGCGGGACGGCTGCTGGGCGGCTGGCAAGCGAGCGGGGTGATGCAGTTTCAGACTGGCACTCCGGTCACTATTGGAACCGGGGACGACTTCGCCGGTATCGGCAGCACCGATTTGCAGCCTTGGGAGGTCTCCGGCAACCCGAAGCTACCCCGGGATCAGCGGAAGTTCTCTCAAGGCGCTGCTGACAGCAATTTCTTTTTCCGCACCAGGGATGCTGCTGGCAATTCCCTGTTCACACAACCGGCCTTGAGCACGTTTTCGGCTACCCAGAAGCGCAACAGCTTGCTGCACGGTCCCGGTTCGCAAAGCTGGAATTTGGCTGGTTTCAAGAACTTCGCCATTAGCGAGAAGCACACGATTCAGTTCCGGGCGGAATTCTTCAACTGGCCCAATCATCCCAACTGGGGCGGGGTGACCACCAACCCCAAGAGCGCCACCTTCGGAAAGGTGACTGGCAAAACGGGCAACCGAACAATACAATTGTCTCTTCGCTATAACTTCTAGACCGGCATGGCATTGCTAAGCCGGCGGGAATGGCTGGGCGCGGCGGCTGCGAGCGCCTGGGCGGGCCGGCCGCCCAACATACTGTTGATAATGTGTGACCAACTGGGCTCCCACGCTTTGGGCTGCTACGGGGGCCCGTTCCGCACGCCTAACATAGACAATCTGGCCGAAGCCGGCGTCAGATTTACACGGGCGGTCTGCACGACACCATTGTGTTCGCCGGCTAGAGCGTCGTTCATTACGGGCCGTTATCCGCACTCGCACGGCATCGTGAGCAACGTAAACAGGCGCGACTATCCGGCGATTCCGGCGCCGTCCACAGAGGAAGGCATTAAAGTTGCGGACGCCACCACTGAGAAGATATTGAACGCCGCCGGCTACCGCAGTCATCACTACGGCAAGTGGCATCTCAGTGACGAAGATCTGCCGTATTACCCTGAGATGTACCGGGAGCACATTGAATACGCCGCGGAGATGAGGGGGTTTTTTGAAGCCGTCAGGCATCGGCCCCGGGACTCATGGATGAACTGGTATGGCTGGGCACTGCCGGTAACTGTCGCCCCGGCCTTCCGCGGCGCTGTGGCCGGATTAGAGGAAAAGTGGAGCAAGAGTCCTTACGCGGAGTTCATACGCAAAGCGGGCCGCCTTGAGCTTCCGCTTGAGCTCGTTTTTGACTTTCGCGTGGCTGAAAAGGCTGCCGAACGCATCAAGAGCGCGGCGCCCGGTCCCTGGATGATCACCTGCTCCTTCAATTACCCGCACGATCCGAACGTCGTTCCCTCGCCTTACTACGAGTCGTTGCGGCCTGAGAGGATGCCGCTGCCCTCTAATTTCGGCCGGCTGGAAACGCGCTTCAGCATGGACTGGTCCAGGCGGCTGGTGGAGGATATCGGAGAGGCCGGCCTCCGGGAGCTATTGCGCATCTATCATGCTAGCGTGCGCCTTGTTGACGACCTGGTGGGTCGAGTGCTAGCTGCGCTCGAGCAGAGCGGGCAAGCGGAACAGACGATTGTCGTTTTCACCAGCGATCACGGGGATATGGCCGGCGGCCATGGCATGTTTTGGAAGAGCACGTCAGCCTTTTATGAGGAGATCGTACGGATTCCCTTGATTATCAGGTTCCCGGGCAAGATCAAGCCGGGGAGGTTGGACATCGCGGCCAGCCAGGCGGACCTGATGCCCACCTTGCTTGAGCTGGTCGGCAGCCGTATTCCTTCGCAGGTGCACGGCCGCAGCCTGGCGCCTTACTTGCTTCGGTCTCGCAGTCTGGATGGGGCCCCTGGTTACAACTTCTGCGAACGAGTTCCAGCCACGCCCGGACACCGGCGCAAGGTTCAGCCCGGTACTGCCGCCGGCTTCATGGTTCTGGGCGAGGGATGGAAGTACATTCGCTACGCGGACGGTGAAGAATTTCTTTACGACCTGCGCAAGGATTCGGGCGAAACCGACAATGTGGCTGCCAGCCGCCGGCATCAGGGCGAAAAGATCTATCTGCGGCGCGAGCTGGAAGCCTGGCTCGCACGCACAGGCTATCCCATGCGGCGACGGGCGGCCGGTTTGAGCAAGAATACTGGCGGGATGTATCGCGCCGGGCAAGCGCACACAATGTGCGGGAGAGGAGCAAACTGATGTCGATCTCAGCCAATTCACCAAGAAACAGTGACGGCGCGCGCCACGGCCTTCCGTCGCGTCGCGAGTTGCTGGCCGGGAGCGCCGGCCTGGGTGTTCCCGTCATATTCGCCGCGCCCACCCGGGCGCGCCCCAACGTGGTTGTCATTCTTACGGACGATCAGGGCTGGGGCGACCTGAGCGTGCACGGCAACAAGAATCTCTCTACCCCGCATATTGATTCGCTGGCTCGGGACGGGGCGCTTCTGCATCGTTTTTACGCCTGTGCCCTGTGCGCGCCCACCAGAGCAGAGTTTCTGACCGGCCGTTACTACGCTCGCGGCGGCGTGCGCGGCGTCACCGCGGGCGCCGAGCGGTTGGATCTGGGGGAAAAAACTATCGCCGAGACTTTCAAGAGTGCGGGCTACGCCACGGCCATCTTGGGCAAGTGGCACAACGGATCCCAGCATCCCTATCATCCCAATGCCCGCGGCTTCGATGAATTCTATGGCTTTACCTCCGGCCATTGGGGACACTATTTCAGTCCGCAGCTCGAGCACAATGGCCGGCTGGTTCGGGGAAATGGCTACATCGCCGACGATCTGACCGAACACGCGCTGGAGTTCATCAGCCGGAACAGGAACCGGCCCTTCTTTTGCTATCTGGCTTATAACACGCCGCACTCGCCCATGCAGGTGCCGGACCGTTTCTACGACAAGTTCGCTCACTTCGATCCCATCATGCGGTGCGAGAACCCGGAATTGGAGGACATTGGGATGACCCGGGCCGCTCTGGCCATGTGCGAGAACATTGACTGGAACGTGGGGCGACTGTTGGCCAGGCTCGGGCAGTTGAAGATCGCCCAGAACACGATCGTGGTTTACTTCAGCGACAACGGTCCGAACAGTTGGCGCTGGAACGGCGGCATGAAGGGCCGCAAGGGCAGCATTGATGAAGGAGGCGTCCGCGTTCCCTGCCTGATCCGCTGGCCCGGGCACATACGGCCGGGCACCAGGATTGCCCAAATCGCAGGGGCCGTTGACTTGCTGCCTACCCTGGCCGAGATGGCTGGCATCCCGGTAGTCGGTGAGAAGCCCCTAGACGGAAAGAGCATCAAGCCGCTGTTGCTGGGGCAAGCGCCGCCATGGGCTGACCGGATGGTCTTTTCCCTTTCCGGGCAACGAGTGAGCGTGCGCACCCAGCGTTTCCGTCTGGATGCTACTGGACGCCTGTATGACCTCGAGAGCGACCTCGGGCAGCAGCGAGACATCGCTGGGCAGGAGCCCGAGCTCGCGAAGAAGCTGCGCCTTGCTGCCGAGCGGTGGGCCAAGGAAGTGTTGCCCAACGTGGGCAAGGACGAACGGCCTTTCCCTGTGGGATACGCCAGAACTACACTGCTGCCGGCGCGTGACGGGATGCCCGAAGGAGCCGTACGGCGAAGTTCCAAGCATCCCAACTGCTCGTTTTTCACCAATTGGAGAAGCAAAGAGGACCGGATGAGCTGGGACATCGAGGTGGCTCATAGCAGCGAGTACGAGGCGGAGATTTATTACACCTGCCGAGCAGGCGATACCGGCTCCACCGTCGAGCTGAGCTTCCGCGGTAGCCGGGTGCGCGGCAAGATCACCGAGGCCCATGACCCGCCACTGGTGGGCGCTGAAGCGGATCGGGTTCCTCGGGAGGAATCCTACGTAAAAGACTTCCGGCCCTTGCGGCTGGGGACCATTGCGCTTGAGAAAGGTCGCGGCAAGCTCGTCTTGTGGGCGCCGGAGGTGGTGGGCGAGCAGGTGGGTGACATCCGTTACGTGGCACTGACGCTGCGCAACTAGCCTAGGGCTACCTGGGGCCTGACCGACGAGTGCCGGCCTCAGCCTCATGTATCAAGTCATTGCCCGCAAGTATCGCCCGCAGAACTTTGCCGAGCCGGGGGACCAGGAGCATGTTCGCGCCACGCTGGGAAATGCGATTGCCCTATGATAGCTGCTAATATCTTGGAAGGATTTCGGACCTTCGGATCGTAAGGTCCGTGGATCCTGAAAGGCGAGGGAGACCGTGATTTGGGCGCAGGCTATAGCGCTGCTGTGTCTGATTGAAGCCGTTCCGTCGCACGGAGTCCGGCTGACGCCCACATCCATACAGGTGGGCGCCCTGTACCAGGATGTTCCGGTGCGCGTGGAAGCGGTGGCGCAGCCCGGTTCGCAGATGTTGGTGGTGTTGCGGGGCGCCGACACAAAGGAAACCTTTAATAAGAAGGGCCGTGTGGGTCCGGTCTGGCTCAACGTGGGCAAGGTGCACATCTCCGGCGTGCCCTCGCTTTTCCTGAGTTTCTCTGCGGCGCCGGTTCAGAGCATTCTCAGCCGGGAGGAGATAGACCGTTACCAGCTCGACGAAGCCGCCATTCGCCGGCAGATGCGTATTGAGCCGGCCGAGTTCGATCAGCCCGAGCTGCGCAGTCATTACTGGAGTCTCAAGGCCGAGCAGCGAAGCTACAGCGTTCAAACCGGCGCACTCAAGGCGGAGGCGGCCGGCGAGACCGGCGTGAGCTGGCGGGTTGAGTTTCTCTGGCCGCGCAAGGCTCAGCCGGGGTCCTACATGCTGACGGCTTACGAATGCCGCCAAGGCCGCGTCATCCGGCAAAGCACCGCCACGCTGACGGTGACGCGCGTCGGGCTGCCCGTGGCGGTGGCGGCGTTGGCCCAGCAACGCCCGGCCCAATACGCCGGCCTGGCGGTGATCACCGCCATGATTGCAGGGTTCGGCATTGATTTTGTGGTCTCGCGGCTGGGCGGCAAAAGGCGCAAGTTGCGCGCGGCGCACGGCGCCGGCGAGGCGGAGCCGGAGCGCGAGCCGACCGGCTCGCGGCGCCGCGGCGGGCACTGAACCAGCGCCGGGACCCTCCGGCCGGCGGCGCAGTTGACCGGCTTTTCGAGCTTGTGATAACGTGGGCAACTTGAGAGGCTTTCGATCCTTTTTCGAGCCGCTTTCCTGATCGCAACCCAAAATGGAGTCCACTCTTCAGGCGCTAGGGGGATTGCTGATCAAAGCCGTCCCGACCCTGCTGCTGGTCATCCTGCTGCACTTCTATCTCAAGAAAGTGTTCTTCGGCCCCTTGGTGCGGGTGCTCGAAGAGCGCCGCCAGGCTACGGAGGGCGCGCGACGTCAGGCTGAGGAGCTGCTGGCCCGCGCGGCAGCTAAGGCCGCCGAGCACGAGGAAGCGCTGCGGATCGCACGCAGTGAAATGTATCAGGAACTGGAGGCGGCCCGACGGCTCTGGCGCGAGCAGCACGCCGAAGCCGTCCGCCAGGCCCGGGAGCGCGCGCAAGCCTTGGTGGGCGAGGCGCGCCGCCAACTGGAAGCCGAGCTGGAAACCGTGCGCGTAACTCTCCAGATGCGCTGCGAACAACTGGCCAGTCGAATTAGCGAGGCGCTGTTGGGCGGGAGGGCGGCGTGAGGCGCGTGCTCGTTCTGGTTGCGCTGTGCCTGCTGGCGGTCGCTGCCATCCCGGCGCAGCAGGAGTCTCACACGCCGCCGGCACACGCGGAGAGCAGCCACGGCGGCCCTCACGGCCCGGCCCACGTGGATCTGTGGAAGTGGGCCAATTTCGTTCTCTTCGCCGGAGTGCTCGGCTACGCGCTGCGCAATAAAGCCCGGGATTTCTTCCGCTCCCGCACCGAGCAGATACGCCGCGACATGACGGAAGCCGCACGATTCAAGCGCGAAGCCGAGCAGCGCTGCGCCGAGATCGAGCAGCGACTGGCCAACGTGGGCGCCGAGATCGAAGACTTGCGCCGCCAGGCGCGCCAGGAGGCGGCTGCTGAGGAGGCCCGCATTCGCCGGCAAATCCAGTCGGACGTGGCCAAGATTCAGGCGGAGGCGGAACAGGAGATCGAGGCGCTGTTGAAGGCTGCGCGCCAGCAGCTTCGCGCCGAGGCCGCCGAGCTGGCGGTCGAAATGGCAGCGCTCCAGATCCGCCGGAGGCTGTCGCCGGAGGTAGACGACCGATTGATCCGTGAGACGGTTCAGGATTTTGAGCGGCGCTCGCCGGGGGTCTGTTAGACTATGCCGGCGGCCGTAGCCACGCGCTACGCGCGGGCCCTGGTGGATCTGGCCACGCGGCCCGGCGCGCAGATCGCTCCTCATCGCGTCTTGGACGAGCTGGATGCCTTCCAGGGCGCGCTGGCGGCGTCGCCCGCTCTGCGCGGCGTGCTGCTGTCGCCGGCCGTGGCGGCGCCTCAGAAGCGCAGCCTGGTGTCCCGGCTGAGCCTCGCGCTCGGATTGTCGGATCTATTGCGTCGCTTTCTGCTGGTGGTGATGGACCGGCGGCGCATGAATCTGCTGGCCGAGATACGCCAGGCGGCCGAAGCCTTGCTGGATGAGCGGCTGGGCGTGGTGCGAGTGGACGTGACGTCGGCGCGTGAGCTTACCGCTGCGCAGCGGGAGGCCCTGACCGCCGGACTGGCCCGCCTGACCGGACGCCGGCCGCGCCCTAACTTCGCGGCGGATCCGGAATTGATCGGCGGGCTGGTGGCGCGGATCGGCTCGACCATCTACGACGGCTCGCTGCGCGGCCGGCTGGAGACGCTTAAGAGGAGGTTGGCGGGCCTGGAGGCTTGAGCGGCCCGCGCTCGAAAAGAGGTTCGTATGGCTCGCATTCAGGCAGACGAGATTGAACGGCTGCTGCGCGAAGAGATCGAACACTACGACCAGGCGGTGAACGTAGCCGAAGTAGGCTCGGTCATTTCCGTGGGCGACGGCATCGCGCGAATCCACGGCCTGGATAACTGCATGGCGGGGGAGCTGATCGAGTTCCCGCACGGCGTCGCCGGCATCGCGCTGAACCTGGAAGAGGACCAAGTGGGCGCGGTGTTGTTGGGCGACTGGACCGAAATCAAAGAAGGCGACGAAGTGCGCCGCACCGGCCGCATCATGTCAGTGCCGGTTGGCGAAGCGCTGCTGGGCCGCGTGGTTGACGCCCTGGGCAATCCGCTGGACGGCAAGGGCCCCATCCACACTACGCATTTCAACCCCCTGGAACGCCTGGCGCCCGGCGTCGTGGACCGCCAGCCGGTGAAGGAGCCGCTGCAAACCGGCATCAAGGCTATTGACGCCATGATCCCCATCGGGCGCGGCCAGCGCGAGCTGATCATCGGCGACCGGCAGACCGGCAAGACCGCCATCGCTCTGGACACCATCCTCAATCAGAAAGGCGGCGACGTGGTTTGCATATACGTCGCCATCGGGCAGAAGCGCTCCACGGTGGCTCAGGTGGTGAAGACGCTGGAGGATTTCGGCGCTATGGAATACTCCATCGTGGTGGCCGCCACGGCCTCCGATCCGGCGCCCATGCAGTACATCGCGCCGTACGCCGGCTGCGCCATGGGCGAGTACTTCCGCGACAGCGGCCGGCACGCGCTCTGCATTTACGACGACCTCTCCAAGCACGCCGCGGCGTACCGCGAAATCTCGCTGCTGCTGCGCCGCCCGCCCGGACGCGAAGCTTATCCGGGCGATGTGTTCTACTTGCACAGCCGCTTGCTCGAGCGCGCCGCGAAACTCTCTGATGAGCTGGGCGGCGGATCGCTCACCGCCTTGCCTTTCATCGAGACTCAGGCCGGCGACATCTCGGCCTACATCCCCACCAACGTCATCTCCATCACCGACGGCCAGATTTATTTGGAAACCGACTTGTTCAATGCCAACATCCGCCCGGCGATCAACGTCGGCCTCTCGGTGAGCCGCGTGGGGGGCAACGCGCAAATCCGCGCCATGCGCCAGGTGGCCGGCACGCTGCGATTGGAGCTGGCCCAGTACCGCGAGCTGGCGGCTTTCGCGCAGTTCGGATCCGATCTGGACAAGGCCTCGCAGTTCCAGTTGAACCGCGGGCGCCGTTTGACCGAGATCCTCAAACAGCCGCAATTCCAGCCGCTGCCGGTGGAAAAGCAGATCCTGATTCTTTTCGCCGGGACCAACGCTTATTTGGACGACTTGGCGGTCGAGCAGTGCCGCGCTTTCGAAGAGGAGCTGTACCGTTTCGTGGATAACGCTCATCCCGGCATGCTGGCGGAACTCGGCGAGAAGCGGCGCATTGACGACGCGTTGCGCGCCCGCATGCATGCCGTGGTGAAGGAATTCAAGGAGCGCTTCCTGGCCGAGCACCGGAGTTGACATGCCCAGCCTGATTGATCTGCGCCGGCGCATCCGCTCGGTGCGCAACACGCAGCAGGTGACCAAGGCCATGAAGATGGTCTCGGCCGCCAAGCTGCGCCGGGCGCAGGAGCGCGTGCTGGCCGCCCGGCCCTACGCCGCGATGTATCGCGAGCTTCGCGCGCGGGTGGCTGCCGCGGCGGCGGGTGATGAGCGCCTGGCGGCGCATCCGTTGCTGGCTCGCCGCGAGCAGCGCCGCATCCTGCTGGTATTCCTGACGGCGGATCGGGGCTTGGCGGGGGCCTTTAACACCAACTTGATCCGCGCCGCCCAGGCTTTCTTGAGCCGGCACGCTGCCTGCGAAGTCGAACTGCTCACCATCGGGCGCAAGGGCCGCGACTTCTTTCGCAAGCGCAAAGCGCGAATCGTGGGCGAGTACGCCGGGCTTTCCCAGCGATTTCAGTATTCGGATGCGGCCGCCATAGCGCGGCTGATAATCGAGCGTTTTGAACGCGCCGAGGCGGATGCGGTCTACCTTCTTTACAATGAGTTTAAGAGCCTGGTGGCGTCCAGGTTGACCGTGACGCGACTGCTGCCGGTCGAGCCGGCCGAGCAGGTGCGCCCGGTGGATTACATTTACGAGCAGCCCCCGGCGGAATTGCTGGCGGGGCTGCTGCCACGCTACGTCGAAATTGCCATCTATCAGGCGTTGCTGGAGTCGGTGGCGGCCGAGCATGCGGCTCGCATGAGCGCGATGGACCAGGCCACGAACAACGCCGGTGAGATGATCGCCCGGCTCACGCTCTTCATGAACCGCGTGCGCCAGGCCAGCATCACCAAGGAGCTGATCGAAGTGGTCAGCGGTGCCGAGGCGCTCCAGTGAGAAGAGCGCTCAGCGGGCGGGCGATCAGGAGGGAAAGCGATGACGGATGAAAAAGCGGCTGCCGCGGCGGTGAACGAGCAGGCGGCGGGCGGGGAAACCGCGGGTGTTATCGGCCGCGTTATCCAGGTGGCCGGTCCGGCGGTGGACGTGCAGTTTCCCGAGGGCAAAATCCCAGTCATCTACACGGCCATACGGATCACCAGCGAAGGGTTCCGGGTGCCGCAGCCCATTGACATCATCACCGAGGTGGCGCAGCATTTGGGTGAAGGCCGCGTGCGCACTATCGCGCTTCAGCCCACCGAGGGACTGGTGCGCGGCATGAAAGCCGAGAGCCTGGGGCGCCCGGTCATGATGCCGGTGGGACCGGAGACTCTGGGGCGCGTGCTGAACGTGGTGGGCCAACCTGTGGACCGGCTGGGGCCGGTCGCCGCGCGCAAGTATTACCCTATTCACCGTTCCGCCCCGCCGCTTCAGGAACAGTCCACCGAACTGAAGATGTTCGAGACCGGCATAAAGGTCATTGACCTGATCGAGCCGTATTTGAAGGGCGGCAAGATCGGGCTGTTCGGCGGCGCGGGCGTCGGCAAGACCGTCATCATCATGGAGCTGATCCACAACATCGCGCTCAAGCACGGCGGCGTTTCGGTGTTCGGCGGCGTGGGCGAGCGCACGCGCGAGGGCAACGATCTGTGGCTGGAGATGCAGCAATCCGGCGTCATTGACCCGCGCGACTGGCGCAAGTCCAAGTGTGCCCTGATCTACGGCCAGATGACCGAGCCGCCGGGAGCGCGCTTGCGCGTGGGCCTCTCCGCGTTGACCGCCGCGGAATACTTCCGCGATGAAGAAGGCCAGGACGTGCTGCTGTTCATTGACAACATCTTCCGCTTCGTGCAGGCCGGCTCGGAAGTGTCGGCGCTACTGGGGCGCATGCCTTCGGCGGTCGGCTATCAGCCCAACCTGGCCACCGAACTGGGCGAGCTTCAAGAGCGCATCACCTCCACCAAGCACGGCTCGATTACCTCAGTGCAGGCGATTTACGTTCCCGCCGACGACTACACCGATCCGGCGCCCGCCACCACCTTCGCGCACCTGGACGCCACTACGAACCTCTCGCGCCAGATCGTGGAGCTGGGCATTTATCCCGCGGTGGATCCCCTGGCTTCGACCTCGCGCATCCTGGATCCGCGCATCGTGGGCCTGGAACACTACACCGTGGCGCAACAGGTGAAAGCCATTCTCCAGCGCTACAAGGATCTCCAGGACATCATCGCCATTTTGGGCGTGGATGAGCTTTCCGACGAGGACAAACTGGTGGTGGCGCGGGCGCGCAAGATTCAGCGCTTCCTCTCGCAGCCCTTCCACGTCGCCGAACAGTTCACCAATCTGCCCGGCAAGTACGTGAAGATCGAGGACACGGTGCGGGGATTTAAGGAGATCGTCGAAGGCAAACACGACGAGATTCCCGAGCAGGCCTTCTACATGAAGGGGACCATCGAGGAAGTCCTCGCGCACGCCGAACGGCTGAAGGCGGAGGCCTGAGCGTCCCATGGCGGAGACCCTGCTGCTGGAGGTGGCGACGCCGGAACGGCTGCTGGTGCGCGAACGTGTGCACGAGGCCCAGATCCCCTGCCGCAACGGCTATATCGGCGTGCTGCCGGGGCACGCCGCGCTGCTGAGCGAGTTGGGTTCCGGCCGCCTCAGCTATGCGGGCGACGGCGGCGCCGGCAGCCTGCACATCTCCGGCGGCTGGGTGGAGGTCCTCGACGACCACATCCGCGTGCTGGCGGATGTGGCGGGCGAGCAACCGGGTTCAGAGATCGCGCGCTAAGGCCCGCCTTAGAATATCAGCGGCGCGAACTCCGCCAGGTACCGCCGCCATACCATCCAGGTGTGGGCGCCAGGGGTCTCCACCCACGTGTATTTGACGCCTTTGCCTTTCAGCCACTCCAACAGCTTGCGGTTGCCCTCGATGAGGCGGTCCTCGGTGCCGCAGGCGATCCACAGCAGGCGCAATCTCTGGTTGGCTTTCTCGTCCAAGGCGGGGAAGACCTTGTCATAATCCGGCAGCAGGCCGCCGGAGCTAAAAGCGCCGACGTATCCGAAAGTGTCGAGGGCGTTCAATCCGGTGAACAGCGACTGTGTGCCGCCCATTGAAAGCCCGGCGATGGCGCGTTGTTCGCGCCTGGCCGCGACGCGGTATAGCTTCTCGACCTGGGGGATGACCTCTTTGAGCAAGGCGTCGCGGAATCGCTCAATATTGCGCCGCCAGGCGGACTGATCGCGCAGGCCCGGACCGCCCCGGCGGGCGATTTCAGGGGCGCCGTATCCGAGCGGCATGACGACCAGCATGGGCTTGGCCTTGCCCGCCGCGATCAAATTGTCCAAGATCACGTGTGCGCGGCCGACGGCGGTCCAGGCGCTGGCGTCGTCACTGTAACCGTGCAGGAGGTAAAGGACAGGGTAGGTCCTGCTGGAGCGTGCATCGTAGCCCGGCGGGGTGTAAACGAAAAAGTCGCGGTCATCGCCGACGATCGCCGAGCGGTAGAAATGCCGGTGGATTGTGCCGTGGGGCACGTTGTTGAGTTCCCAGGCCAGCGAGGCCGGTCCGGGCACATGAACCATGCTCTGCGGGTTGAGCAGGTTGGGCTTCATCAGATGGTTCGAGGGATCCAGCAACGCCACGCCGTCGGCCACCAGCGAGTAGCCGTACAGATCAGGCTCCAACGGGCCGACCGTGACTGACCAGATCCCGCGGTCGTCCTTCTGCATGGGGACCGGGGCGGCGCCTTCGCGCCGGAAAGTCACCCGATGGTCGGGGTGAATCTCGGGCGAAATTAGCGGGGCAGGCGGTTGAGCCCAAAGCATGGGCAGCAGGGACCAAAGCAAAGCGACACGGCGCATTTTCATCTCCTTCCCGGCTATAGTAACGCGTATGCGAACCACAAAACGGACCGCGATGCGCTACAATACATGCTTACGGGCCGTGGCGCAGCCTGGCTAGCGCGCTTGCTTGGGGTGCAAGAGGTCCGGGGTTCAAATCCCCGCGGCCCGACCAAAGAAATCAAAGACTTACAGAGCGCAATCCCTCCGAAAACTCCGTTTGGTGTCAGTTTGGCGTCCAAAACTTGGACGCCAAAGGGCGATGCTCCCCGTTCTCCAGCTCCCCTTCGGGAGGGCATGGAGGCCATAACATGCATTTTTTTCGATTCTGCTTCCTGAGGAGAAGACAACATCGATTCTCCTATACATGCACTTCATGGCTGCCATGGCCTCGTGGTGCGACCCTGCGGGAGCCCGCTGCTGCCGGTGGGGCGGCGTAGCGGGACCGCTCACTGGATCATGGCGCTGACGCCCGGAAACTCTGGGGCGCCCGGCGCGCCGTCCGCTGGCGGTGCTTGCGGAGGTTGGACTGTAACAGCCGCGGCCCGTGTGAGCTTCTCCTGGATTCGCCGCGTCAGCTCGTTCTGCCGCTCTGGCGGGACGAACGTGTACTCACACGTCATCTCGAGGCTGCTGTGGCCGGCGATCTTGGAGGCTTCGATGGCGCTGCCGCCGACTTGTTGCCGCCAGGTGATGTTGGCGCGGCGGAAGGAGTGCGGGCCGAGCCCGGGGAAGTCGCAACCCTCGGCTTGTGCGGCCTGGTGGAGCGCGTCGCGCACGCCCGAGTCCCAAAGAGGCTTCGACGGGTCGCGCTTCTGATAGAACACCCAAGATTCCGGCCGGGCACCCTCCTCGGTAGCCTTGGCCCGAAACCGTGCTACCAGATCCCCAATCCCCAAGACCCGCCGGCTGCCCTCGCTCTTGGGCATGCCGACGTCCTGGTGCCACACGCGCTGCTCGACCCGGATTGTGCCGGCTTCGAGATCGACATGCTTCCATTTGAGGCCCAAGACTTCGGAGATCCGCGCCCCGGTGGCAATGCAGGTTTCGACGATCAGCCGATAGGGCTCCGCCATACGCTCCAGCACCCGGGCGGTCTCTTCGAAGCTCAGGATGCGGCGCTCGTACTTGTAGCGGCGCTTGCCGAGCTTGGCCTTGCTGGCCGGGCTGCGGCGGCCCTCCT
>Ga0272448_1004462_pt1 | contig 15948 bp, 13 predicted proteins | sample YNPCB0191_FD_202220 | JGI IMG/M metagenome (GOLD analysis project Ga0272448, IMG submission 202220) | Hot spring sediment microbial communities from Yellowstone National Park, WY, United States - YNP-CB-019-1 | ecosystem: Environmental > Aquatic > Thermal springs > Hot (42-90C) > Sediment...
CCGATCCGGTCTCGGCCGCGCGGCTGAACGTGCGCGCCGCGTACACGAATCCGGCGCTGCTCCAGGCGCGGCTGGAAAAGGGGGTGCAGCTCGGCCTGTTGGCCCCGGCCGGGCCCGGCGAGTATCATCTCACCAACGCCGGCCACGCAGCCGTCCAGCGCCTGATCGAGGCGGCCTACGCGGCGATGGCGCCCTTGCAGCCGCTCCCGGCCGCCGACCTGGACCGGCTGCTCGCCCTCTTGCGCCGGCTGGTCGAGGCCAGTCTGGCCGCGCCGGAGCCGCCCGGCAAGTGGTGTCTGCGCATCGCCCGGCACTACGACCCCTACGGCAAGGCCGGCCCGGTCGCCCAGCTCGACCAATACCTGAGCGACCTGGTCGCGTACCGCGACGACGCACATCTGGCGTCGTGGCGGCCGTTGGGCGTGACCGGACAGGCGTGGGAGACATTGACTCACATCTGGTACGGCGACGCGACCACGCTGGAAGAGCTGTGCGCGCGCCATTGCGCCCGCCGCGGCTATTCGTGCGAATCCTACGCGGCCGTGCTCGACGAGCTGATCGCACGCGGCTGGGTGATCCGCCAGGACGACGCTTATCGGCTGACGGAAGCCGGCCGGGCCGTGCGCGAAGAGGCCGAGGCAACGACCGAACGGTACTTCTTCACGCCGTGGGCGTGCCTGAGCGAGGCCGAGCTGGCCGAACTGCGCCGCCTGCTGACGGAGTGCCGGGCCGGGCTGAGGGTCACCGGTACAATGCCGGGCCCATGATCCGGTTGCGCATCGCCTATCCGGGGCGCGAGCCAGGGGAGGTGGATTGTAACGTGCCGGGCCTCACGCCGATCGAACCGTAGCCGCGCCCCCTCGCATCCGGCGAGCAAGCACCGTACAAATTGACACGCGAGTGCGCCGCGAGTATAATCTCGACAGTCAGTTACCGGCCTCCTGAGTTGCGCGGGGCCGGTAACCTTTGTCCGGATTTCGCATCGTAAAGATTGCCGGCCGCAGGATGTCGCCGGCTTCATGCCATGTCCAGGAGTCAATTATCATGCCTCAGTCGCATCTCGATCCCTTCGGCGCACGCGCTCTTCTGTCCGGAGGCGACCACCCCGTCTATTACTACCGCCTGGCCGCGCTCGAAGAGGCCGGCGTCGGCCCGGTCTCGCGCCTGCCGTTTTCGATCAAGATCTTGCTGGAAGCCGTGTTGCGCCAGGTGGACGGCTTCGCCGTTACCGAAGAGGACGTGCGTCGGCTGGCGAACTGGAACCCACGCGACCCGGCGCCGATCGAACTGCCCTTCAAGCCCGCCCGGGTCGTGATGCAGGACTTTACCGGCGTGCCGGCCGTGGTGGACCTGGCCGCGATGCGCTCGGCCATGGCCCGGCTGGGCGGCGACCCGAAGCGCGTCAACCCGCTCATCCCCGTGGACCTGGTGATTGACCATTCGGTGCAGGTGGACCGCTTCGGCTCGCGGACCGCGCTCTTCTACAACGCCGAGCGCGAGTTCGAGCGCAACCGCGAACGCTATGAGTTCCTCAAGTGGGGCCAGGCCGCGTTCGCCAACTTCCGCGTCGTCCCGCCGGCCACCGGCATCGTGCATCAGGTCAACCTGGAGTACCTGGCCACTGTGGTGCGGGTGGCGACGGAAGACGGCCCATCGTCGTCGGTCGCCTATCCGGATACCGTCGTCGGCACCGACAGCCACACCACCATGATCAACGGCCTGGGCGTGTTGGGCTGGGGCGTGGGCGGCATCGAGGCCGAAGCGGTCATGCTCGGCCAGCCGATCTACATGCTCACCCCGCAGGTGGTCGGCTTCAAGTTGACCGGCGAGCTGCCCGAAGGCGCCACCGCGACCGATCTCGTGCTCACCGTGACGCAGATGTTGCGGGCCAAAGGCGTGGTGGATAAGTTCGTCGAGTTCTACGGCCCCGGGGTCGGCAAGCTCAGCCTGCCGGACCGGGCCACGATCGCCAACATGGCGCCCGATTACGGCGCGACGATGGGCTTCTTCCCGGTTGATGATGAGACCCTCAACTACCTGGCCGGCACCGGCCGCGACCCGGCCCTGATCGAGCTGGTCGAGCGCTATTGCAAGGCGCAGGGCCTGTTTCGCACCGACGACATGGCCGATCCGATCTTCAGTGACACCCTGGAGCTGGATCTGAGCACCGTGCGGCCCAGCCTGGCCGGGCCGAAGCGGCCGCAGGATCGCGTGGGACTGAGCGAGGTGCGCGACAGCTTCCGCCGGGCCTATCCCAACGCCCGACCTTCCGCTCCCGATGCCCTGACGCACGGCTCGGTCGTCCTGGCGGCGATCACCTCGTGCACCAACACCAGCAACCCCGGCGTGATGGTGGCCGCCGGCCTGCTGGCGAAGAAGGCGGTCGAGCGCGGGTTGCGCACCAGGCCGTGGGTCAAGACGAGCCTGGCGCCCGGCTCGAAGGTCGTGACCAGCTATCTGGAGCGCGGCGGATTGACCCCCTACCTGGAGGCGCTCGGCTTCCACACCGTCGGCTACGGCTGCACGACGTGCATCGGCAACAGCGGCCCGTTGATCGCAGAGGTGGCCCAGGCGGTGCGGGAGAAGGATCTGGTCGTGGCGGCCGTGATCTCGGGCAACCGCAACTTCGAGGGCCGCGTGCATCCCCAGGTGCGCGCCAACTACCTGGCGAGCCCGCCCCTCGTGGTGGCCTACGCGTTGGCCGGCACGGTCGAATGCGATCTGACGCGCGACCCGCTCGGCGTAGATGGCGAAGGCCGGCCGGTCTACCTGCGCGACATCTGGCCGGACCAGGAGGAGATTCGGGCCGTCATCGCCGCCACCCTCAGCCCGCAGTTGTTCCGGGAGCAGTACGCCGACGTGTTCACCGGCAACGAGATGTGGAACCGGATCGCAGCGCCGGCGGGCGATCTGTTCGCGTGGGACGACGCGCACAACACCTACATCCACGAGCCGCCCTTCTTCGCCGATCTGACCCCTGCGCCGGCGCCCGTGTCCGATATCGTCGCCGCGCGCGTGCTGGCGTTTCTCGGCGACAGCATCACCACCGATCACATCTCGCCCGCAGGCGCCATCGAGCCGGATAGCCCGGCCGGCCGCTATCTGCTGAGCCTGGGGGTGCCGCCGGTTGAGTTCAACCAGTACGGCGCGCGGCGCGGCAACCACGAGGTGATGATGCGCGGCACGTTCGCCAACATCCGCATCCGCAACAGGCTGGTTCCCGGCGTCGAGGGCGGCTACACCGTGTATCTGGGGGCCGGAGGCGCGGGGCAAGATGCGGCGGCCGTGCCCATCTACGACGCGGCGATGGCCTATCGGGCCGCCGGCATCCCGACCATCGTCATCGCGGGGAAGGAATACGGCACCGGCTCCAGCCGCGATTGGGCCGCCAAGGGGCCCTTCCTGTTGGGGGTCAAGGCGGTGATCGCCGAGAGCTTCGAGCGCATCCACCGCAGCAACCTGGTGGGCATGGGCGTGTTGCCGCTCCAGTTCCTGCCGGGCCAGAGCGCCGAAGCCCTGGGCCTCACCGGCTTCGAGACGTATGAGATCCGCGGCCTTGCCGGCGGCGAGATGCGGCCCAGGCAACGCCTCACCGTGCGCGCCGCCGCGGCCGACGGCAGCGTCAAGACCTTCGAGGTGGTCTCGCGCATTGACACGCCGGTCGAAGTAGAGTATTATCGGCATGGCGGCATCTTGCAGGCGGTATTGCGCCAGATGATGAGGGCATGAAGCGTGGCGGACCGGGAGAGCATAGATAGCTCGCAGATCGCGGAACTCGTGCGAAGCGCCCTGGCGGATCGGGACGATCTGGTCGCGCTCTACCTGTTCGGCTCGGTGGCCACAGGTGTTGTGCATGCATTGAGCGATGTAGATGTGGCGGTCTTGCTTGCCGGGGATCTCGACGAAGACGAGTTGTTTGTGCGCGGGCTGGAGATCGGGGCCTTGCTGGAGACAGCATTGCGGTCGATCGGAAGACCGATAGATCTGGTGGTGCTCAATCGGGCCGCGCCGGCCTTGGTTTTTCAGGTGTTCAAGACCGGCCGGCTGTTATTGGATCGCGATCCTGACGCGCGGAGCCTTTTTGTGATGCGGACCTTGAGCCGTTATTACGATGGCCAGCGCTATCGAGAATATCATGCCGATCAGCTCTTAGCCCGCATCCGAAGGGAGGGGTTAGGTCGTGGATACCGCGGTGATCGTAACGCGCTTGCAGAAGCTCGACGGTTATCTGCGCGGCTTGCGTCAGTTTCAAGACGTAACCCTGGATGAGTATCTGGAGGACGAAAACCTGCAAGCCATCGTCGAACGTCGGCTTCAGCTGGCCATCCAGGTATGCATGGATATCGGGAATTACTTGATCGGACAGTTGGGTTTGGCCGTGCCCGACGATCAGGCGAACGTTTTCGCAGTGCTTGGCCGCGAGGGGATTATTGATGCCGATCTGGCGAGACGCATGGTCGGCATGGTGCGTTTTCGTAACATTCTGGTTCACGATTACCTTGAGATCAATGCACGGATCGTCTATCGCAACCTGAGAGAGGAGCTTGGCGACTTCGATCAGTTTGCTCAGGCGATTGTTGAGCGGTTTCTGTCAGGACAAAACTGAATTCGTCTGGATAAGGATTCGCATGGCATACACTAAGATCATCGTTCCTGCCGAAGGCGAGCGCATCACGGTGCGCGAAGGGAAGTTGCACGTGCCCGATCACCCGATCCTGCTCTGGATCGAAGGGGACGGCATCGGGCCGGACATCATGACCGCGTCCAAACGCATCTGGGACGCGGCCGTGCAGAAGGTCTACGGCGGACAGCGCAAGATCGCGTGGATGGAGATCTACGCGGGCGAGAAGGCGGCCCGGCTCTACGACGGCGACTATTTCCCGGCCGAGAGCCTGGAGGCCATCCGCGAGTTCGTCGTCGGCATCAAGGGGCCCCTGACGACCCCTGTCGGCGGCGGGTTCCGCAGCCTGAACGTGGCGCTGCGCAAAGACCTGGACCTGTACGCCTGCATCCGGCCGGTCAAGTGGTATCCGGGGGTGCCCAGCCCGTTGCGCCACCCCGAACAGGTGGACGTGGTGATCTTCCGGGAGAACACCGAGGACGTCTATGCCGGCGTCGAGTACAAGGCCGGCACGGCCGAAGCGGCAAAGGTGGAGAAGTTCCTCAAAGAAGAAATGGGCGCGCAGTTCTGGCCCAACTCGGGCATCGGCATCAAGCCGATCAGCGAGTTCGGCACCAAGCGGCTGGTGCGCAAGGCGTTCCGCTACGCGCTGGAGCACGGCCGCAAGAGCGTGACGTTCGTGCACAAGGGCAACATCCAGAAATACACCGAGGGCGCGTTCATGCAGTGGGGCTACGAGGTGGCGCGGGACGAGTTCGGCGACGTCACCATCACCGAGCAGCAGCTTTGGGACGAGTTCGGCGGCAAGGCGCCCGCCGGCAAGATCGTCGTGAAGGATCGCATCGCGGACATCATGTTCCAGCAGATGCTCCTGCGGCCGGCCGAGTACGACGTGATCGCCACGCCCAACCTGAACGGCGATTACCTGAGCGACGCCGTCGCGGCCGAGGTGGGCGGCGTGGGCATCGCGCCCGGCGCCAACATCGGCGACTACCTGGCGGTGTTCGAGGCAACGCACGGCACCGCGCCCAAATACGCCAACCAGGACAAGGTGAACCCGGGCAGCTTGCTCCTCTCGGGCGTGATGATGCTGGACTACATCGGCTGGGGCGAGGCCGCACGCGCGGTGGAGGCGGCCTACACCCGCACCGTGGCCGACAAGATCGTCACCTACGACTTCGCCCGCCAGATGGAAGGCGCGCGGGAGGTCAAGACCTCGGAGTTCGCGTTGGCCGTCATCGAGCGACTGTAAGGGGTTTCCATCTCATGGGCGAGAGGATCGCCGACGTGCAGGCCAGTTTGCACTGGCTGCGCGAGCGAGAGCAGAAAGCCTATCAGCTCCGCGAGCGCCGACGCCAGGCCGCGGTCCAGGCGCTGCGCGCGGCGATTGCCTCGGTCGCACCGAATTATCCCCAAGTGCGTCGCGTCTTCCTCTTCGGCTCGGTGACGCGCCCCGGCGGACTGAGCGCGGCATCTGATTTGGACGTGGCTGTCGAAGGGACGTTGAGCGCCGAGGAGTTCTTCGCGTTTTGGCGGGACCTGGAGCGTATGGTAGATGCCGGGCCGATTGACCTGGTGGAACTGGATCGGCGCGATGTATACTTCGCTCAGCGCATTCGGGAGACGGGAGAGCTGATCTATGAAAGAGAAACTCCTGGTCCTCAGAGCTGAGATCCAGGCCGATCTTCAAGCGATTGAAGAGATCTACGCGGCGCTTGATCGAAAGTGGTCGGAACTGGACGGGGAAGACGAACGTATCGTTGTTGCCTACTACCTTCACAACCTTTACTCGGCGTTTGAGAGTATCTTTCAGCGTATTGCGGAGGTGTTCGGCAATCATGTCTCTGAATGCGCTGGGTGGCATGCAGATCTGTTGCGTCGGATGAAGCTGGAAGTCCCGGGTATGCGTCCTCGCGTGATCGGTGATGAGGCTTATGATTGTCTGGATGAGCTGCGTCGGTTCAGGCATTTGTTCCGAGGAGCATATCGGTTGCACCTGGATCCCGATCGTTTGAGAATTGTGCAAAATAAAGCGCAGAGACTTCGGGCTATCTATCCATCCGACCTGGGGCGGTTCATGGCTTTTGTCGAGGAGCTGTTGCGCGCGGCTTAACGCAAGGTCCCATTTGGTTTGGTGCCTGACCCCGCCTTGTGGTAGTATATTGACCATGCAGTGATCTTTGTTACAGAGGTCCGACCCGTTGACCCTGACTCTGTTGCCCGTGACATCGCCGTCATCCTTCGTTGTAGATGGTCGGTCGGTTATCGAGTGGCCGGTTTTCCGGCCGGATTATCCGCGTGGCGGCGCGCATCGCGATCTCGAAGGACGCGGCGTCGCCACGTTTTGCTTAACAGCGCCCGGCAAAGAAGCCGCCTGGGTGGTCGGCGACTTCAACGGCTGGAACCCGGCCGCCACGCCGATGCACACCGACGGCAACGGCTACTTCTGGGCCACCGTGCCCGTGGAAGGCCGCGTGCGCTATCAGTTCGTGGTGCCCCAGGACGAGAGCGGCAAGCGCGTGTGGGTGGCCGATCCCTACGCGCGCGAGATCGTGTGGGATCGCTACGGGCCGAAGGCGGTGTTGGCCGACGATCCGCCCTATGTGTGGCGCGATGGCGATTGGCACCGGCCGGCGCTGCGCGACCTGGTCATCTACGAGCTGTGCGTGCGCGATTTTGCCGGCGAGAAGCGGAACCACCGGGATCGCTTCGGCACCTTTGCCGGCATCCAGCAGAAGCTGGATCACATCGCGGCGCTCGGCGTCAACGCCATCGAGCTGATGCCGATCTGCGAATTTCCCGGCGATAGCTCGTGGGGCTACAACCCGGTCTTCTACATGGCGCCGAAGCACCTCTACGGCCGGCCGGCCGATCTCAAGGCGCTGATCGACGCGGCCCACCGCCGCGGGATCGCGGTCATCCTGGACATGGTCTTCAACCACGCCTGGCCCGACCAGCCGTACTATCGGATGTATCCGCCCCTCTTCGGTCCCAACGGCGAACCGCTCGAAGATCGCAACCCGTTCTTCCACCATCACAACAACGGCCACGCCAACGGCTGGGGCGGGCTGGATTGGGATCACGCCTCGCCCTGGACGACCGCCTACATGCAGGACATCGTGCGCTTCTGGCTTGAAGAGTACCATGTGGACGGCTTCCGGTTCGACTGGTTGGGCGGGGTGGAGTACGACCCGGCGTGGCCCGAGCGCGATTCTTTCGATCCGTTCATCGGCATTGCACCGATCGCCCGCGCCGCGCGCGAGGTGCAACCCACCAGCTATCTGATCGGCGAATACTGGCCGATCCACGGCACCCATCCGGCCAAGACGGCCGCCCGGCTGGTGCACGAGACCGAGATAGATGCGGTCTGGAACGGCGCGTTTCACCATGCCCTCGAGGCCTGTCTCTTCCAGACGTGGCAGTGGGAGCGGCAGGACATGCCGGCGGCGCTGGGCGGCTTCCGCCAGCAGGGCTTCACCCGCGCCGACCAGGTGATCAATTACGTGGTGAGCCACGACGAACGCCGGCCCGAACACGAGATCCAGTTTTGGGGCGCGCATATCGCCTGGTACGACCCGACACCGGAGCCTTTCGCCAGCCGTTGGGAGCTGGCCCTGCGCAAGGCCCGGCTGGGCCTCGTCGCCCTGATGACCAGCCCGGGCGTCCCCATGCTCTACGCCGGCCAGGAGTTCGGCGAGGATAGCCCGCGCACGATCGAGTTCTGGCCGCTCGACTGGCAGAAGCTGAAGCTGCCGCAGGGCCAGGAGCAGTTCGAATTCTACCGGAAGCTGATCCGCCTGCGGGCCGGGCATCCCGCGTTGCGCTCCGACTACGTCGAGTACTACTGGGACGATTTCCCGCGTTTCAAGGTGTTGCGCTACAAGCGCTGGGACGGCAACGGCGATGTGGCCGTCGTTGGCCTGAACTTCGACTGCGTGACCCAACGGGTGGGCCTGGGCTTTCCGCACAACGGCCCCTGGCGCGAGGCGCTGAGCGACGAGATCGTGCACGTCGAGGGGCACTGGCGCGATTTCGACGTGCCGCCCTGGAGCGCGGTGGTCCTGGTCCCCATCCCGTAATACGAAATTTGTTTCGCAATTCGTTGATTATGGACAACTCGGTGCGAAGCCCGTTTCGCCGTTCCTGGGCATTTGACGAGCCAGGACAAGGCGGATATAATCTCGCTAACGTGTCCTACTCCTGAGGAGGCTGACGCATGGCAGAGCTGGAAGCCCCATCTGCTGAAGAGACGACCCGACGCAAGTTCCTGTCCGGCCTGATCGGCGTCGTGGCCGGCCTGGTGAGCACCCTGGCCGCCATCCCCGCCATCGGCTATCTGATCTCCCCGGGCCTGAAGCGGGCGGCCGGGGGCAACTGGATCAACCTGGGCCCGGCCGCCAGCGTGACCCCCGGCGTGCCCACCCCCTTCAAATGGACGCGACAGGTCGAGGACGGCTGGGTGAAGACCGTCCAGTCGGGCACGGCATATGCTATTCAGTTAGAGGGCCAGGAGCTCAAGGTGCTGTCCGATGTATGTACGCATTTGGGCTGTCGCGTGGTCTGGAACCAGGAGCGGCAGGTGTTCGCATGTCCGTGTCACGAGGGCTTCTTCGCCGCCGACGGCCGGGTGATTTCGGGCCCGCCCCCCAAGCCCCTGAACGTCCTGCCCTATCGCATCGAGAATGGCCAGATTCAAATCCGCCTGGAGGCATAGCCGTGGCCGATGCTCCCACACCGCAAGCTGGCAAGGTGCAGGCGCTCTTTCACTGGCTCGATGAGCGGGCCGGACTGAGCACCATCTGGCGGACGATCTTCGCCCGCCCTGTCCCCAAGACCAACTGGTTCTACACTTTCGGCAGCGCCACCCTGATCCTGGCGCTCTTGCAGGGCTTCACCGGCATGTTGTTGACGGTGTACTACGTGCCCTCGCCCGACAAGGCCTACGACAGCATCCAGTACATCATGAACGAAGTGGCCTTCGGGTGGTTGATCCGCGGCATGCACCACTGGGGCGCGACGCTGCTGGTGGTCCTGGTCTTCCTCCACATGTTGAAAGCCTTCTTCGTCGGCGCGTACAAGTACCCGCGCGAGATGACGTGGTTGACGGGCGGGGTGCTCCTGCTCCTGGCGCTGGTGATGGGCTTCAGCGGCTACCTGTTGCCGTGGAACCAGAAGGCCTATTGGGCCACCACCGTGGGCACCAACATCGTCGGCGCGGTGCCGGTCGTCGGGCCGCTGTTGCTGCGGATCGTGCGCGGGGGCCAGGAGGTCGGCGCGGTGACGCTGGCCCGCTTCTACGGATTGCACATCTGGTGGGTGCCGGCCATTGCCGCCGCGGTGATTGCCATCCACATGTATCTGATCATCCGCATCGGCATCACCGCGCCGCCGGACCGCGACGAATAATGCGCAGCGCCGAAGGGATCCATCCATGAACGCCGAAGAAAAGAAGCGCTATCTGGAACGCTACAAGGAGAAGAAGGCCGAGGGCGAGCTCTTCTGGCCGCACGCCATCGCCAAGGATGCCGTGGTGTCGCTCGGCGTCTTCATCCTGTTGATCTGCCTGGTCGTGTTCGTCGGCGTGCCCGAAGAGCCGCCGGCCAATCCGAGCGACACCTCCTACATCCCGCGGCCCGAATGGTATTTCCTGTGGGCCTTTCAGTTGCTCAAATACTTCCCCGGCCAGCTCGAAGGGGTCGCCATCCTGGGCCTGGGCGTGGCGATCATGGTCGGGCTCTTCGGCCTGCCGTTCTTCGACCGCAACGCCCGGCGCCATCCGCTGAACCGGCCGGTCGCGACGACCGGCATGATCCTGATCGTGGTCGGCCTGATCGTGCTCACCGTGCAGGCGGTGGTCACCACGCCGGCCTCTGAGGCGACCGGCGTGGCCATCGGCGCGACGAAGGCCGAGAAGATCGCGGCCGGCGGCGAGCTGTATGCGAAGCATTGCGCCGAATGCCACGGCGAGAACGGCGAAGGCGCCGAGCTGAAGGGCAAGGCCGGCGAAGTGACCCGACCGCTTAACTCGGACGACTTCCTGGTCGGCCATTTCGACGATACCATCGCCCAGATCATCCGCTTCGGCCAGCCGGGCGAAGGGATGCAGGCGTTCGGGGTGGCCTACGGCGGGCCGTTGACCGATCAGGAGATCGGCGCGATCATCGCGTTCATGCGCGCGTGGGCCGAGCCGGAAGAGGAGCCGGCCGGCGCCGAGGCCGCGGCCGCCGAGCTGGCCAAGATCGAGAATCCGAGCTTTGCCAAAGACGTGAAGCCGATCTTCGACAAGAAGTGCGCGAATTGCCACGGCAAGCGCCTGAAGGGCAATTACAATCTCGCAACCTACGAGCAGACGATGGCCAGCGGCGACCATGCGCCGAACATCATCGCGGGCGACGCGGCCAACAGCACGCTGATCAAGATGTTGCGCGGGATCAAGACCGAGGCCGGCGGACAGATGCCGCCGGGCCGGCCGCTGAAAAAGGAGCAGATCGAGCTGATCGAACGTTGGGTCAATCAGGGCGCACAGAACAACTGACGAGGGGAACTCATGAACCAGCGCGGACGTGTCACCTTGGCTCAATTTCTGGCCTATCGCGGGGGCCAGCCGATGGCGGCCTGGCTCCTGCATCGGCTCACCGGCATCGGCATCTTCCTCTTCGTGGGGATGCACGTGTTTGCGGCGTTCCTGTTGTACGGCGTGACGGGCGGCACGGCGAACACGGTCGCCAACGCGGTGACCGATTTCTACGAGTCGCGGCCGGTGCAGATCTTCGTGTTGTTCGCCGTGCTCTATCACGCGTTCAACGGCCTGCGCATCGTTATCCTCGACATGTGGCCCGGTCTGCATCGCTTCCATCGCGAGGCGATGTGGGTGCAATGGGCCATCTTCCTGCCAGTATTTTTGATTCCAGCATTCCTGATCGCCTTGGGGGTGAAGGTCGGCTAGGGGCGACGCCCTGAGCCGGGCCGCTCGGGGATGAGACCGAACCATTTGCGAGGGAGGCGTTCATGACTACACAGGCGCGAGCATGGGGCCGTTCGCGGAGCAAGTTCGAGCTCTACATGTGGTTCTTCACGCGGGTGTCGGGCCTGTTGATGTTGTTGCTCGCCGCGTACAGCATCATCTACGCGAACCTGATCGGCGGTCGCGGGCTGATGGATGCCGGCGCGCAGACGCGTTGGGCGTTCTTTCCGATCTCGTTCCATGTGACTTCGAGCAAGGTCGAGGTCACGCCCAACTTCCAGAATGCTTTCTGGCAGTTCTACAGCCTGTTGCTCTTCATCTTCGCGGCGACCCACGGCGCCAACGGCATCCGCGTGATCCTGGCGGATTACGTGCGCCGGCCGATATTGCTGGCATGGCTCAACGCGCTGCTCTTCATCCTGTGGCTGAGCGTGCTGGCGGCGGCCGTCTATCTGATCTTTGTCGCGCAGGGCGCATAAGGAGTCGGGTAAGGCATGATCCACCGTTTTGATGTGATTGTAGTGGGCGCCGGCGGCGCCGGCCTCATGGCCGCATTGCACGCTTCGGCCCGGGCCAAGACCGCAGTCATCAGCAAGCTCTATCCGGTCCGCTCGCACACCGGCACCGCCCAGGGCGGCATCGGCGCCGCGCTGGGCAACATGGAAGAAGACCATCCCGAATGGCATATCTTCGACACGATCAAGGGCTCCGACTACCTGGCCGACCAGGACGCGGTCAAGATCATGTGCGAAGAAGCGGTCGAGATGGTGTACGAGCTGGAGCACATGGGCCTGCCGTTCGACCGCACCCCCGATGGCCGCATCGCGCAGCGTCCCTTCGGCGGCCACACGAACAACGTGACCAAACAGCCGGTGCGCCGCGCGTGTCATGCGGCCGATCGCACCGGCCACATGATCCTGCAAACGCTCTATCAGCAGTGCATCAAGAACAACGTCGTCTTCTTCGACGAGTACCAGGTCCTCGACCTGCTGGTCAACGACGAGGGCCGCGTGGCGGGCGTGACCGCGCTGCACATTGACAGCGGCGAACTGCACGTCTTCCATGCCAAGGCGACCATCTTCGCCACCGGCGGGTTCGGCCGGCTCTGGAAGATCACGTCCAACGCCTACGCGTTGACGGGAGACGGTGTGGCCATCGCCTATCGCCGGGGCATTCCGCTGGAAGACATGGAGTTCTACCAGTTCCATCCCACCGGCATCCTGGGGCTGGGCATCCTGTTGACCGAAGGGGTGCGCGGAGAGGGCGGCGTGCTGATCAACGGCCTGGGCGAGCGCTTCATGCCCAGATATGCGCCGACCGTGAAGGATCTGGCCTCGCGCGATGTGGTCTCGCGCGCGATCTACCTGGAGGTGCGGGCCGGCCGGGGCATCAACGGCAAGGACTACGTGTACCTCGACGTGCGGCCCGAGACGGTGAACAAGTACTTCGAGCAGGACGGCATCAAGAACCCGGACGGCACGCCCAGGCGCATCACCGCGCAGGACATCCGCCGCAAGCTGCCCGATATCTCCGACTTCTGCAAGACGTATCTCCAGCTCGATCCGATCAAGTCGCCGCTGCCGATCCAGCCGACGGCCCACTATGCGATGGGCGGCATTCCCACGAACGTCAACGCCGAGGTGGTGGTGGACAGCCGCAACACGGTGATGCCCGGCTTCTACGCGGCCGGCGAGTGCGCGTGCGTGTCGGTGCATGGGGCCAATCGCCTGGGCACCAACTCGCTGGTGGACATCCTGGTCTTCGGCCGCCGCGCGGGGCAAAGCGCGGCCGCCTACGCGGCACATGCCGATTGGCCGGCGTTGCCCGCCGCGGCCGACGGCCCGGCGCGGGCCGCGCTCGACGCGATCCGCGGGGGCACCGGCCGCGAGGTGGTGGCGCAGATCCGCACCGACCTGCGCGCGCTGATGATGGACAACGTCGGCGTGTTCCGCACCGAGGCCCTCTTGACCGAGGCGCTGAGCAAGCTGGCCGACCTGAAGGAGCGCTACCGCCGCATTTCGATCATGGACAAGGGCAAGCGCTGGAACACCGAGCTGCTGGAGGCGTGGGAGCTGGGGTGCATGCTCGACCTGGCCGAGGTGACCGCCCGGGCCGCGCTGACGCGCACCGAGAGCCGGGGCGCGCACTTCCGCGAGGATTTCCCCGAGCGCGATGATGCGAATTGGCTGAAGCATTCGCTGGCCTATCGGGAGGCGGACGGCCAGATCCGCATGGACACCAAGCCGGTCACCCTCGGCCTGTACGAGCCGGCCAAACGCGTGTACTAACGAAGGGGAGCGCGAGGATGAAGGTAAAGGTCAAGGTTCGTCGCTTCAACCCGGAACAAGACCGCCGTCCATACTGGAGCGAATACACGGTGGAGGCGGAGCCGACCGATCGGGTGCTCGATCTCCTGGTGTACATCAAGGGCTATCTGGACGGCACGCTGACCTTCCGCCGTTCGTGCGCGCATGGCGTTTGCGGGTCCGATGCCATGGTGATCAACGGCCGCAACCGCCTGGCCTGCAAGGAGCTGGTGAAGGACACGGGCCGCAACGTGGTGGTCGAGCCGTTGCGCGGCCTGCCGGTGGTGCGGGACCTGGTGGTGGACATGGAGCCGTTCTTCCGCAAGTACCGCTCGATCCTGCCGTTCCTGATCAACGATGAGCCGCCCCCCTACACCGAGCGGCTCCAGAGCCCCGAGGCCCGCGAGCGCTTCGACGATACGACGAAGTGCATCCTGTGCGCGGCGTGCACCACATCCTGTCCCAGCTTCTGGGCCAACGACAGCTACCTGGGGCCGGCCGCCATCGTGCAGGCGCATCGCTTCATCTTCGACGACCGCGATCGCGGCGCGCAGGCCCGGCTGGCCATTCTGGCCGAAGCCGACGGCGTCTGGCGTTGCCGCACGATCTACAACTGCGTGGACGCCTGCCCGCGCGAAATAGACATCACGACCGCGATCGGCGAGGTGAAGAAGCTGATGCTGGTGGAGTAAAACGTAAAACGTAAAACGTGAAACATGAAAAATGTCATGTCTTACGTTTTACGTTTTACGTTTCACGCTTCACGCTTCACTTCCCCGATCATAGACCACGGCCCCGCCCAGGTGATCCGCACGTTGGCCAGCTTGCCGCGCCAATCGCCGGCATCGGCGAAGAAGACGAGCTTGTTCAGCCGCGTGCGACCCCGCCATTTGCCCTTGTGCAGGTCTTCCACCAACACTTCGAGCGTCTGGCCGACGAATCGGCGGTTGATCTCGCCGACGATCTGCTCCTGGAGACGGTCGAGCGCCTCCCAGCGGCGCTTTTTCTCCTCCGGCGGCACGTCGTCGGCCATGCGCCGCGCGCTGACGGTGCCCGGCCGCGGGGAGTACATCGCCAGGTGCGCCTTGTCCAGCTTCAGCTCGGCGAGCAGGTCATAGGTCCGCTGGAACTGTTCGGCCGTCTCGCCCGGGAAGCCCACGATGATGTCGGTGTGCACCGCGGCGTTGGGGATCATCTCGCGGATGTGATAGACCAGCCGGCGGTAATCTTCCCGCGTATAGCCGCGCTTCATGTTGGCCAACACCTCGTCGTCGCCCGCCTGGACGGGCACCTCGATCTGTTCGCACACCTTCGGCAGTTCGGCCACGGCCCGCAGGATGCGGTCGGTCATGTAGTTGGGATGGCTGGTCAGGAAGCGGATGCGCCATAGCCCCTCGATCTCGTGCACGGCCCGCAGCAGATCGGCCAGATCGGGCCGCTGGCCGGGGAAATCCTTGCCGTAGCGATCCACGATCTGCCCGAGCAGCGTCACCTCGCGCACGCCCTGGGCCACCAGCCCGCGCACCTCGGCCACGACCTCCTCCAGCGGCCGGCTGCGCTCGACCCCGCGGCGATAGGGGATGATGCAGAAGGTGCACGCGTGCGAACAGCCGTAGACGATCGGCACGTTGGCCGCCACCGGCGCCACGCCGCTGAGGGAGAGGTGGCGGACGCTCTGGAGGAGGGGGGACGTAGGGGGTGGGGATTGGGGGTTGGGGATTGGGGATTGGGGATTGAGGGAGGGGATCAGGCCGATGGCCGCGGCTTCCGGGCTGCCGGAGTCCTGGAACAGATGGCGCGCCGCGGTCAGCTCCTCCTCGAGCGCCCTTCCCTCATCCTCCATCTCCGCCTCGCCCTCCACCTCAACCTCAGCCTTATCCTTAGCTTTAATCTGAAGGTAGCTGATCAGCGGCCCCGGCTCGGACGGCGGCATGAAGACGTCCACGAACGGGAAGCGCTGGGCCAGCGCCGGGTTCGGCTTGATGCCGACGAGACACCCCATCAGCGCGATGACCCGGCCGGGATCGCGGTCCTTCAGCGGCTTGAGGGACCACAGG
>Ga0272448_1004463_pt1 | contig 15948 bp, 8 predicted proteins | sample YNPCB0191_FD_202220 | JGI IMG/M metagenome (GOLD analysis project Ga0272448, IMG submission 202220) | Hot spring sediment microbial communities from Yellowstone National Park, WY, United States - YNP-CB-019-1 | ecosystem: Environmental > Aquatic > Thermal springs > Hot (42-90C) > Sediment...
AGAGCCTGGGGTTCGAGGTAGCCGTAGATTTCCTGGGTCCTGTGCAGAACCTCTATCAGTTGCATCCTCGGAACGGGAGAAAGGGCTGCCTTGTCCAGGACTGCAGCCAGCTCCCTGTCCTTGGCCAGCAGGAGCGCCGATCGGGGAGAGGACGGAAGGCAGGCGGCCTTGTCGGCGTTGCCGGACGTCTGGCTGCAGGCGCATTGTCCGGCCGGCGCAGGAACCGGCGTGATGGACAGATCGGTTGCCGCCGGGACAGCTACGGACTCCTTCGCCATATTGCAGGCTCCGCAGGGGCACACCTTGTTGACGACATGCGCCACATATTCGTCGCGGAAGTATTTGAGCGTTGACAGCACCGGATTGGGGGCCGACTGGCCAAGGCCGCACAGGGACGTTCTCTTGACAATGTTCGCCAGTCTTTCCAGCTCATCGCAGTCTTCCAAGGTTCCCTGTCCGGTGCATATGCGGGTCAGTATTTCATGCATTCTGCGGGTGCCTTCCCTGCACGGAGTGCACTTGCCGCAGGATTCATCCATGGTGAATTCGAGGAAGAACCGGGCCATGTTAGGCATGCAGGTGCGCTCGTCCATCACGATCATGCCGCCGGACCCCATTATGGAACCTATTTTGGCGAGGCTCTCGTAATCTATCGGAGTGTCGAGGAATTCGGCGGGAATGCAGCCGCCCGAAGGTCCGCCGGTCTGGGCCGCCTTGAACTTTCTGTTGCCGGGAATCCCCCCGCCCACGTCGTAGACCAGTTCCCTGATTGTGGTTCCCATTGGAACCTCCACCAGACCTGTGTTCTTGACGTTGCCGGCGAGGGCGAAGACTTTCGTCCCCTTGCTGCCGGCTGTGCCCAGGGATGCAAACCACGCAGATCCCTCCACTATGATCACCGGGATGTTGGCCCAGGTCTCAACGTTGTTGATGACAGTGGGCTTTCCAAAGAGACCCCGCTGCGCAGGATAAGGCGGCTTGATCGTGGGCATGCCGCGCTCGCCTTCTATGGAGTGTATCAGCGCAGTTTCCTCGCCGCACACAAAGGCTCCGGCGCCCAGTCGGATCTCTATGTCGAACGAAAAATCAGTGCCAAGTATATGTTCACCGAGAAAGCCGCGCTCTCTCGCCTGCTCTATGGCGACTTGCAGCCGGCGCACAGCCAGAGGGTATTCCGCGCGGATGTATATGTAGCCTTTTCTGGACCTTATGGCGTAGCCGCCGATGATCATGCCCTCTATGACGGTGTGAGGGTCTCCTTCGATGGCGCTTCTGTCCATGAAAGCGCCGGGATCTCCCTCGTCCGCGTTGCAGATGACGTATTTCTCTTCGCCGGGCTCGCGGGCTGTGAGTTCCCACTTCATTCCGGTTGGAAAACCCGCGCCTCCGCGTCCACGCAGACCTGACTGCTTTATTTCGTGAATCACCTGGTCAGGTGTCATGGACGACAGCGCCTTGGCAAGGGCCTCGTATCCGCGCACAGCCAGATAGTCGTCTATGCTCTCTGGATCTATCACGCCGCAGTTGCGCAGTGTCAGACGCATCTGTTTACCGAAGAATGCCACGTCGCCATAGATGCGGTAGAACCGGTTGAACAGATGGTCTTCAGCCAAAGTCAGGTGAGCCACAGGCCGGCCTCTGACGAAGTGGCTTCGGACTATTTCAGACACATCCTCAGGCTTGAGATTGCCGTACAGAGTGAAGCCTGGGTTCACGACCATCAGCGGCGCCTTCTCGCACATGCCGAGGCAGCCTGAGAGCAGAATATTGACCCTGTCCCTCAGTCCGGCGGCTTCGATCTCCTTTTCGAGCGCAATCCTGACTTCTTTGGATCCCTTTTTTAAGCAGGACGGCTCTTCGCAGATGGATACCGACCACTTTGGCATGTCCTTCTGCGTCCGGGAAGGGGTTGTCACTTTATTGTCCATGCCGTTATCACCTCCCCGCCAAGCAAATGGCGCTCTATGATTTCCCGCGCCCGTTTCGGTGTGACCTTGCAGTACTTCACTGGCATCTTGTCCTTTTCAATTATTTCCACCATCGGCTCGAGATTGCATCGTCCGGCGCATCCCTTGGCGCTGAGATAAACGTCCTTGAGCCGTCCGCTGCGCACGGCTTCCTGGAATATGTCCCAGACTTCGCCGGAACCGGCGGCTATTTCGCATGTGGCCTGCCCGACGTAAACCCGGAAGCGGGCCAGATATCCTTTCTCGACCATTCTTCGGACGGCTTCAGAACGTTTCTTCTGGAGCACTTGAAGCGGGGTTGCCATGGCGTTCGGACAAGCCTCCTTTCATGCCTTTCCGGACTGGGGCTGGGACGACGGTTTCCTGTAGAGCAGGTTGATGACAAATCCTGCGGCCAGCATTGCGCCGGCCACGTAAACCGCTCCCTTGAACGAGCCTGAAGCGCTTTTGATTTTTTCCATCATCACCGGTCCTACCACACCGGCCGCAGCCCAGGCCAGCAATATCTTGCCGTAGATCTTGCCCATGTTTCGGGTCCCGAACGTGTCAGCCGCATAGGCGGGCATGGTAGCGAAGCCGCCTCCGTAACATGCCAGGATGTAGCAGGCAAGGACAGTGAACATCGCGGCATTGCTGACCCTCGGGAGAATATAGAAAAGCGGAACCTGCGTTCCGAGAATCAGCATGAATGTCACCTTGCGCCCGACTCTGTCCGACAGGCTGGACCAGAAAATCCTTCCGAGTCCATTGAAGAGAGAGGTGATGAACACCACCGTTCCCGCTGCGACGGCCGTGATGCCGCACGCATCCTGGGCCATCGGCGAGAGATTGCTGATCAGAGCGATGCCTGCGGTTACGTTGATGAAGAGAATCGCCCAGAGAATGTAGAACTGCTTCATGCGGAGCGCATCCGGCAGATCAACCGAGAACGCCGATGCCTGTGCCGGTTTTGCGCCGGCCGGAGCGGGCGGCGTCCATCCCTCGGGCGGATTGTTGAGGAAACGGGCGCAGACCAGCAGTATCACGAGGAAAGCCGCGCCGAATATGTAGAAAGTGTTGGCGAGTCCGAGGCCCTGTTCGGTGACCTTCAGGGCGCCGTCCACCATTGCTGTTTTCGGAATTATCAGAGGGGCGAGCTGTCCCATTATGGCCGAACCAAAGCCGAAGCCCATCACAGCCATGCCTGTTATCAGGCCGCGCTTGTCGGGAAACCATCTCACCAGCACGGCGATCGGCGTGACGTAGCCGAGACCGTTTCCTATGCCTGCGATCAGACCGTATCCCGCGTAGAGCATCCAGAGCGACCCGATCCGGTCTGCAACGCCCGTGAGAATGGTGCCCAGCCCGAATAGAACAGCCGCCAGGGTGGCCACCTTGCGCGCGCCTGCCTTGTCAACGAATTTTCCTCCGAATGCGGCGGCGACGCCGATAAGCAGAATGACTATTGTGAATGCCAGGCCGACCTGTTCGTTGCTCCATCCATGGGCGGCCATGAAGGGCTTCTTGAAAACGCTCCAGGCGTACACTGTGCCCAGAAGGAGCTGCATGATCACTCCAGCCGCTGCGACGGCCCAACGATTCTGAACTTTTCCACCTTCGGACATTGCCGCTTCTCCTTTCGCGTTTCTCCCGACGATCAGAGCGTTTTTCTCTGAACAGAGAATCCGCTTCTGTCCGCCTTTCCTCCGGAACCCGCTTAGTCAACAACAGCGGCTGAAAATTGTCAAAAAATTAACGATGTTTGTTGTCCTCGTTCTGGCGCCTCGGTCCGGCCGCGCAGAATGGGGATTCTCCCTGCCTGCATCCCGGCTCGTCCCGGGGCCGCATTCGGCTCTTGTCGTTGCGGAGGATATGGGGCATGCTTGCGCCCATGTCTTGCACGGGCAGCTTGTTTTCGGGAATGCGCCGGCAGGCAATGGCGCTGCTGTTGGCGGCGGCCGCGCTGCAGGCGGGCGGATGTCTGACGACGGCCAGGCCGCGCCGGCCGCTTCCGGAGGTGGTTCTGAACGGAGCACCGGATGAAATAATCTCGGAGGCTGTGGCGGCGGCCCGGGCGGACATCCAGGCAGGCAGGCCGATGATCTGTCAGGCTGGCGGCAGGGATCCGTGGCCGGTGGGGATACGCATGAGCGACCGCAAACTGGTCGCGCGCCTGCCTGTATGGACACTGGATTCGGACTGCAGGAGTCCATGGCTGCATTCGGCCAGGCTTTTTGCCGAGGCGTACAACCGGGAGATATTCGTGCATGTCGCCGGAGAGTCCGGCGCAAACGGCCCAGGAAGGGAGATGGGAAATGACAGACAATGAAGTTCTCGAAATCCTGAAAGACTCAGGCGCCCTTCTCGAGGGCCACTTCGAATTGAGATCAAAACTCCACAGCAACCGGTACTTTCAGTGCGCGAACGTGCTTCGCTATCCGCGCAAGGCTGCGCTTCTGTGCGAGGAACTCGTCAGAAGAATGCAGGCCGCCACCGCAGGCAGGCTGCAGGCCGATGCGGTGATTTCACCTGCGATGGGCGGCATACTCGTGGGCCACGAGATCGCGCGGGTTTTCGACCTGATGTCAATTTTCGCCGAGAAGGTGGACGGCAGACTTGTAATGCACAGATTCTCGGTGGAAAAGGGCCGGCGATATATCGTGGCCGAAGATGTTGTCACGAGGGGCGGGAGGGTTCAGGAAGTAATCGATCTGGTGGAAAAAGCCGGAGGCAGGGTTGTGGCGGTGGCAGTGCTGGTGGACAGAAGCGGCGGCAAGGCGGTCTTCTCGGTGCCCCTGTTCAGCCTGCTGAAAATAGAGGCCGAAACGTACGAGCCATCGGCCTGTCCGATGTGCGCGCAGGGAAGCAGACCGGTTCATCCGGGGTCCTAGCCGGGCCGTCCATTCATTCCGAAGCTTGCGTTCTGGAATTGCCGGGACGCGGCGGTGATACAACGATCCGGGTTCAGCGGTAAGCCTCCACCTCGGCCAGTCCGCAGGCGAGGTCGTGCGGCCTGTAAACGTGCACGCCGAGCGTCGAGACATCGGACGGCGCAAACTCGAACAGGCGCCAGAACTGGTCGTTCTCCACTGCCGCGGCCAGGACCTGTCCGGCCTCATCCTGGGATCTGCCCTGTCTGCCGCTGAATACCGCGATCCGGGTCGTAACCTGAGACTGCACCGAGGCTCGATCGTACGTTGCGACAAGCGAAATTTTCACCGGCGCGCCGAAGTCTATGCTCAACCATGCGCCCTGGAAGGGCCTGGATCCGGCCTGGGCCGGCCACGGTGGAACGCGCTCTCCCCACGCGCGGCCGTTGACCGCCAGAAGGGGATTGCACGGAGAAGGAAGGAACGCGCCTTCCACTCTGTCTATGTCTGGATTGGGCGACCATATCCTGCATTCCTTCATTTGGCCGGCGGCGTTTCCGCCTTCGCCGTCAATATCAATCTCGATGTCATTTTCCGCCCTGTCCTCGAGCAGGCCGCCGGCCGCAGCCCCCCCTGTCTCCGGAGGTCTGACGTATGCAACATTCGGACCCGGCCACTCGATCTGCCAGAGCGAGAAGTCAGCCGCTTCCACTGGGCCCTCGCACTCCACCGTGGCCTTGACGGGCGGGCCGCGCGCCGGGATATCAACGGTCCGGAAGCCCGGCGTCGGCAGGTCGAGCACGAACTCGTGGCGGGAACCGCCGGATTGAACGGCAAGCACGAGGCGCTTGTTACTTGCCGGTCGACGATACACAAAATGGACCAGTATATTGCCGGCATTCTCGGGCGCGGAGAGGGTGGTTCCCGCCTGGATCGGGCGGAAGACATGGCTGTGCCCATCGGGCTCTTCCTCCCCGTCTTTCCACGCTGCGACCCTTCTTGCGCCCAATCGTCTGCGAGCGATCTCAAGCGTACCCGGCTCCCGTCCAGTCCATGGGACCTCAGCCCTTCTGAAATCGGAGGACGGCCGAGGCTCCAGACCGCCTGATTCCGCGATGTCAGCCATATTGATCCGCCTGATCTCGCCGCCATGAACGTCCAGCATTGTCAGAGATCCGTCGCTGAGGGCGACCAGCACTGCGTTCGATGCGCATGCCACAGCCGGCACTAGCCCGTTGCCGTTCCATTGCCAGAGAGTCCTGCCTGCCGGATCGCACGCTTTCACCATTCCATCTCTTCCGCCCCAGACCGCGAATTCGCCCCCCGGCATCACGGCAACCGATACCAGGTCCTGCGCCGGCAGCCGGACAAAGCCGGACGTTGATCCCAGGATTGCTTCAGTCCTGAATCCAAAAACCGCCAGGGAGCCTGTTTCCGAAACTGCTGCGCCGACCCCGTCTGGCGGCTCGGCGCAGAATCCGTTCGGCTTGGATTTTGGCACGGCCTGAAGGGAGTTCATCACTTTGCCCGAAGCGTCAACGAGCGCGATGCGTCCGAATACGTCCACAAGAGCGGTGACCTTGCCGGACGCGGAGACTGCGGCAAAACCGGCGGCGCATGCAAAGTCAGCCGGCTCGCCGCGAAGGCTCCACACGCGTCGCGCTCCAGATGGGTCGAGCAGGACAGATTCCGCTCCTTCCGGCCGGTTCAGCCGCTGATGCATGTTTTCATAGCCGATGGGTCTGGTGTCCATAGTGAAGAACAGGCGGCAACTGTCCGGAGAGAAGGCGAGCGCGACTGGAAAACGCGGTGTCCATACCTCGAAGGTGCGCTTCACATGGGGCATGTCGTCGTACCACGTCCATTCCCCGCCGTCAGGTTTTCCCAGCAACAGGCCGGCGCTGCGTCCGAAGGCGGCAAGACGTCCGTCGGGCGATATGGCGAAAGAACCGTGCCCGCCAAACGGACCCAATTCGGATGAAGAGCCGCGATACGCTATGATTTCGCGTGAAAGCCCGCCTGTCGGCGAATATCGGCGCAAAAAGACGGTAGACAAGTTTTTATTCTCGTCCCGCTCGAAGGTTGCGGTCCAGAGCGATCCGTCGTTTTCCAGGAGCGCGTCCTGCGGGGAGTGGTCGGGCAGACGGAGCGCAGCGCCAGGTTTTCCGTCCGGCGAAACGAAAACGGCATCGGCTTTGCAATGGTTCAGGAGCACACACGCTTTTCCGGATGGGGCTGCCAGAAGCCTGACAACGCGTTGTGGGGGCGCTAACGCGGCCAGGGGCGTCGGAACCGGCGCCTGGCTCGGTTGCGGCTCCTCCTCGATCTGCTCAGCGGACAGGGCCGGTTCACGGTTCTTCCCGTCTGTCGCTTCCCTTGAACGCCCTGCGATCGCTGAGACAAGACGGTCGGCGGCGGCGGACCATCCTTCGGTGTCGTGAGCGATGAGAACTGCGGCGTGCCTGTCTGCCATGAACGGGCTGAAGACAACCAGCAATCTGGCCTGGCCGATCCCTGGCACGGACGGCGTATCCATCCATGGTGTCACGCAGCGCAGGCTTTCCGAAAGCGGTCCGCCTGAAAAGAGAACGCTGTCGCATCCGACCATGAAATACGGCGGAATTTCCGTTGTGCCGCCTTTCGACGGGATGTTGGCCTTTTTCTTGGCGTCAATCCAGGGTTTCATGTTTTCGCGCCACCCGATGAGTTTTCCGGCCTCGATCAGGGCGATGTCCGCTGCCTCGTCCGGCCGCGGGTAATAGCGCATCGGTATGGTGGTGAAATCCTCAGGCTGCACTTCCCACAGACGCGCTTTGACTCCGGCCCCAGTCAGCGAATCGGCGAGTTTCCGCGCTATGGGCAGTATCTCGCGACGGCCCGGCTCGACCACGATGACTTTCTCGGATTTCCTCGCGGCAAACACAGCCAGGTGAGCGGCATTGACCACATGAACCTGCGGGCAGGGCGTCAGGGATGGTTTCGTCGCGGCGGGGGCCGCCACTTCGATGAATGTTTCGGCCGCAAGGCCGGTGAGCAGTTCCTGGACCCGCGCCTTCCATCTGCCCGGTATGTCGCGTGTTGCGGGCCGGTGCCCTGCCTGTTCTCCCGCTGCCGCATAAAACTCCGCCCTTCGGTTGCCGGCCGGATCGGTGATCTGCCAGGCTACCGGCACCGGACCCATGTCCCTGCCGGCTGCGTCGAGGACCCGGCACGACAGAGAAAATGTCTCGCCGCATACGGCAGAGGCAGGGCGCCTCATCCTGAGCTTTGCAGGCGGGCTCCTGAAGAGCGCGAGGAGCGTGCATGGCTCCGAGACCAGCGAGACCGATGTCTCGGTCCGTCCCTGTCTGGATGTTGTTTCCAATGTCTGTTGCCTGGCAAGGTCGCGCACGATCCAGCCTTCGCCTTCCAGAGACACGGGCATGCGTTCGATGGGGGTGGGTTGGCCGTAGACAGAGCCTGTCGGATCCGCCAGGAGTGCAACGTAGCGCACTGGGTCTGCAGCCATTCCCAGCGCCAGCCCAAGGTCCGGATCAGTTTCGGCCATGGGCTTGAGGCCGGGCTCGGCCAGGGCGGCAGCCAGGGGTGCGCGCCAGTTGGCCTGGAACTCTTCCCACATTTCCCTGTGGACGCTCCGCTGGAACCCCGAGAAATTCCATATGTGTTTAACTTTCGCCTGTATGACGATCGCGCCTTCGATCGGCGCGGCGGTGTCGGATGTTGCCAGGACTTTTCCGCCTTTCTTCATGAAGGCTCTGATGGCTTCGGCAACCGCAGGCTCCAGTGGATGCCTCTGTCTTGCCACGACAAGCGCCTGGACAGAGCCTGGAATGCCATTGGACACGACGTTCTCTTCGCTGAGAAGGATGGGCGGATATCCCAGCCTCGTCAGATGATAATACACCGCATGATAAACGTACTGCGCCCTGACATCGAAGAGCTGTTCGGCGTCCGTAACGAGAACAGCCGTCCGAGAATCAGGACTTGCGCGCACCAGTGCGCCGTATTGGCCGACAAAATCGAGAATCCTTCCCCTTCGCCTCAGTTCTGCTTCGCCGAGGCCGGCCTGAAGTGTGGGTCCTCCGCCTGCCAGGCCGCGGACGAGCGCGTGAAGGAGGCTTTTCGCCGAACCTTCGGTGGTCGTGCCCCAGTCTGTGGTGAGCCATACCGGCTTGTCCGGCGCGTTGCCGCGGGCCCAGTCCGTGGTGAAACCGGCCGACATCGGCCATTCCCCGTAATCGGTGTAACTTTCATAGCAGCAGGCAGCCATGTCGGCGAAGAGAGACCGAGTCCTCTTTCTCGCGTCGTGGCCTGCGTTCTCGAACAGTGTGCAGGTCATTTCGGGCCTGACCGTTCGGATCGCATTGTTGTAGAGCCGGTTGTGGCGTCCGAAACCGAACTCCATCTGAGCCTTCCAGTGCGCGACAGCCCTGCGCAGAATGGCGAGAGCCTCGTCCCTCTCGCGGGTGTCGTCCGAGAACTTCTTCCTTTCGTATTCTTTCAGCTCATCCTGTGTCGGCGCCTGAAAACCTGCGGCGCGCACGGCCTGCTCCAGAGCCGCGTTTCGGTCCGGCACATGCGCATCCGTGGGCACTCCGCTTTCAGCATATCCGAACAGGCATGGGAACCAGCTGTAGTTCATCCCCCAATGTGAAGGGTAATCGGCGGTCTGCTGCGTGAATATCTGGAGCCGCCTGATCATCCGGTCGACGGATGGTTTGTAACTGTGGTGATACGACAGGCCTTCGAGATAGTAAGGCGCCTCACGGGTCACCATGAGATCAATGGTGCACAGCCCGTGGCGCAGCATGCGTTCGAGAAGAATATCGTTTTCTGTCCTTGCGAGAAAGAGTTCAGGCGGCAATGAGCGATCCGATGCCTCCCACGCGGCAATGTCCAGGCGCGGCATTGCGGAGTCCAGCGGGGCGTGTGCCAGCATTTCGACTCCGTGCGATCTGAGCGCTGCCAGCCCCTCGTCATTTGTGGGCCACAGCCCTGTGCAGACACTTATGGAGTGGCGGAAAAACGGGCTCAGGCTTTCGAGCCGCACAATCGTGAACCGGAATGGATCGCTGCGGGCGGTCCCGCTTTCGACGTGCATCGAGTACTCGCCGGGCGGCAGATCCCCGCATGCGAGGGTGAAAAGCCGGGAGTCGTACCGGACATCCCGTACAGCCGGCAGGAGCATCCTGCCGATTTCGATGTGTTCCACTCCCCATGGCCCGCCCGAGGCAATGGCGCGAGCCTCGCCTCCGGCAAAACCCTGCGGCACGATAACCATGAACACGGGATTTTCGCCCTGTTCGAATACGGTTCGTCCGCGATGCGATGCAAGGCAAAGCCTGTCAGATCGGGGCGCGGGCTGTTTCTTTCCCTCCAGACTGCCGGCGGACCTGGTCTTTCTGACGATTCGGATGCCATGCTCAGAAGCGACTGCGCCCTGCGCGAGAGTTCCGGCAAGGGGCTCTATCCGGCCCGATTCAGCGAGTTTGAACGAGCCCAGAGTGGATGTATATTCCATTCCGACCGGCAGATACATGATGAGGGGACTGAAGTCGGTTTCCTCCCGCAGGAGCGGCATATCGGCCCAGGCCACGCTGATTCGACATGGGATCGGCTTCCCGTCTTCATCGACCGCATCGAGTCTCACCGGTGCGCAAAGGACCAGGATTTCGTTGTCAGCTACCCTGATCGCCGGGTGATTCGCCGCAACTTTTCCCTCGGCCACTGTCAGTTCCACGTTGCCGGGTTTGATGACATGTCTGCCGGTGCCGACCGTGAACCGTCCCCGGACAGGATAGACCGTGGAAAGCTCCATGGTGTTGGTGTCCTGGACGATTCTCGGCGCAATGACCTCTTTGCCGTCCAGCAGTAATTTCGCCGGCGCCGAGCATTCAGCGATCGAGCCGCCGTATCGCCTTCGGAACAGCCTGCCTTCCAGCGATTCAGCCGGATTGTCGAAAGGCGCGAATCTGAACATGGTTCCACCGCCGAGTTCGCCAATCAGTTCCGCCACGGGATTTTCCGGTTGATCGGCCGGTTCGCGCTCATTGAGGATGTCGTCTATCGTCTGAGCTCCTGATGCCGGAGCCAGAAGCAGGACGAAGCACAGTGCAAACGCATGTCTCACGGTCAATTGCCCTTACGCCGGTTCCGTACAGATGCTGTGTTCGGCGGCCGCGCCGGTCAGATGGACGTCCCGATTCCCGTCATGCCGATTGCATATTGGCTTTTCGACGCTTGTTGTGCAACCCGGATTTTATAGAAACGGTCCTTTCGTTTCATTGACAAACGGAAATGTCTTGAATGCGCAGCGGCGAAGCACACGATGTGCGCTGTCTCGGGCGGGAGGAGGGATCTGCGATGAAGGAAAATGTTTTCGGGATCGTGGCTGGAAGGCCTTCGCTGGCATTGGCTGGCAGGCGATTGACGGTTTTCTACAGCGAGACTTTCCCCGCCGATCTTCACAGAAGAAACCTCCAGATGGCCGATGCAGGCGCGGAAGTCTTCATGCTGATAGTTCGGGGAGGCTGGGAGAACGATTATCACACGACCTGGTTCTGGCGCGATGAGGGAGTCTTCGGAGATGAAACCGGCCGCAGCGACGGACTTGCAATTGAGGATCAGGCACGGGCGGTACTGGAGAAGAAACCGGACGCGGTATTCATGGTGAGGTGGGCATCCGAAGTGCCGCTGGGTTGGGCGGGGAAGCATCCGGACGAGCTGCAGACCGGGGAGAAAGGCCGCCGCCGCGAATCCTCCTATGCATCGCGGCTTGCCGCAGAGGGGCGCGCGGAAATGGCGCGCCGCATTGTGAGATTCGTGGAATCAAGACCATGGGGCTCGAGAGTCATCGGTTACATGGCTTTCGGGCAGGACGAGGGCACGACAAACCTGGCGATTCAGGATTCGCTGTTCGACCTTTCGCCGGCCATGCAGAGAGAATTCAGGCGGTTTCTCTCCGAGACCTATGGAACCGACGAGGCGCTCAGGGAGGCGTGGGGAGACAATTCAGTCAGGATAGCGACAGCCCGTGTCCCGACAGAATCCGAGTGGAACCGCGCAAGGGAGTCCGGCTGGCTTCACTGGCCTGATCCGAGCCTGACCGGACGGTACAGGGATTACTTCCTCGCGGTCAGGAGGATGCTGTTTTTTCAGAGGCGCACGGAACTGCGAGCCATCAGGGAGGCGGCTTCCAGGCCTGTCCTCACCGCCACGGACGCCCTGAAACAGCCGATGCTGGGGTGGTTGATAGAGGATGCCTTCGAGGCAAAGGCCAGAGGCATGGAGTACAGGAACATACTGCTTGCGAGCGGTTCCATCGGCGTGGGCCCGCTGCTGGATGCGCCGGAGCTGGATGCGCTCATCACGCCGGCGGACTATACTGCGCGATCAGTGGGGTTCGGATGGGAGTCGGAGGGGATCGCCGATTCTCTCAGGCTCAGGGGCAAGATGATTCTGATAGAGGATGACGCACGGAGCTGGGCGACGGACGAGAGGGGCACGCAGGGCGCATGGCGTTCGGTCGCGGAATGCCGGGCCGGATTGCTGAGAAATCTTGCGGTTGCCGCCTCCAGGGGACATCTGCCGTACTGGATGAACGTCGGACAGGGTTACTTCGACGATCCTGAAGTGCTTCGCATCGTGAAGGAGCAGATTCCGCTCAGAAAGCTGCTCCTGACGCGGCCGTGGGAGGAGACTGAGCATGCGATAGCCATGATCATTGATGACGAGAGCCCGCTTGACGAGGATTTCACGTCCGGGTTCCAGAATCTCGCAGTGCTCAGACAGAGGAACGATCACCTGGCCCTTACAGGCCTGCCTTACAGGGTTTATCTGTTCAGCGATCTGGAACGGCATGATTTCCCCCTCTACCGCATGTTCCTTTTCCCCAACCTGTTCCGCCTGACGGAGGAACGGCTGGCGCTGATAAAAAGACGCCTGATGCGCGACGGCAGGATGCTAGTTTTCGGCCCCGGCACAGGCGTGAGCGACGGAAAACGGCTTGGCCCGGAGAAGGCGGCGGAACTCATGGGGTTTCCGCTGGAGTTGGTGGCGAAGGCTGCTGCGCGCAGGGTGCTGGCGTACGGCGGCACGCATCCGGCGCTGTCCGGTGTGCGCGGACCTTTCGTATATGGTGACAGCCATGCGTACGGTCCTATTCTTCAACCGCCGGAGTTTCCCCGGAAGTTTGGCGCGGTTGAGCTGGGCAGGGCGTCGGTGTGGTGGCATTGCAACAGGCCGGGGCTGGTGTTGAAGGATCACGGCCGCGGAGCGTCAGGACCGTTTCCCGGCTCTGAGCGCGGCGAGGGAGACTGTGCGGTTGTGTTTTCCATGGCTGTCCCGTTGCCGGCCTGCCTCCTGCGTTCGCTTGCTCTGCATGCGGGCTGCGTTCCGTGGTCAGACGAGGGGGACGTGGTCGCTGCGAATGCGAACATGATCGCAGTGCACAGCGCAAGGCCCGGCAAACGGCTTCTGAGGCTTCCACGCCGCGTAAGGATTACCGACGCGCTGACGGGCGGAGTGTTGAACGAGTGTTGCGACAGTTTCGAGATTGAGCTATGTTCTCCTGATACGCGGGTGTTTCTCATGGATGATCCGGCATGAAGAATGCCCCGGCGCACGGAGGTGGCTCGTGACTCAGGAACGCAGACTGGCTGCGATAATGTTCGCGGATGTTTGCGGTTACAGCCGCATGATGGACGAGGATGAGTCGCGCGCTCTGGCGGTGCTTCAGGCCGCGAACTCCTGCATCGAGCAGGCTGCGGCGCTTTTCGGCGGCAGGATCATAAAGAAACTGGGAGACGGCGCCCTGTGCGAGTTTCCCAGCGCCGTGAACGCGGTGCGCGCGGCCATCGAGACGCAGAAGGCGATTTCTGAGTACAACAGAACCGCGCCGCCGGAGCGGCAATTTCAGATGCGGATAGGCATACACATCGGCGACGTTGTTGTGGCGGACAACGATATTTTCGGAGACGGCGTGAACGTCGCATCGCGCATTCAGCCGCTTGCCGACCCCGGAGGAATATGCGTTTCCCGTGACGTTTTCGACTTAGTCCGCAACAATGTTGCCATCGAAGCGGTCAATCTCGGCCCGCACGATCTGAAGAACATCAGCAGGCAGGTTGACATCTACAAGATTCTCATTGACGCCGTGGAGGGGGGCTCTTCGGGCCGGCGGATGCAGCCGTCGGCGGGAGACGGGGCCAGGCGGAGCCGCCTTATGCCGGCCTGGGGATGGATTGCCATGGCCGCGGCTGTTCTTGTGCTGGCCGGTCTCGGCGCGAAGGCCGCAAGGAGGAGAAGGCTGGATCACGAGGCTCGTGCGGCCGCAGAGTCCGCCCTCGCCGAAGCGCGTCGGCTTGCGGGCGAGGGGAAGGCTGCGGAGGCTCTGAAGCGTCTGGAGAATTTTCCGGAGAAATACAAGGGGACCCGCGGATCGGACGAGGTCACTGAGGCAGTGAAGCGCATTGAGGAGCCTGCCGCGCGCCAGGAGATCGAAAAGAGGCAGTTGGGAATACTGAGGGCTCTTCACGAGAACAACCGGCAGGAGGTCACCCGCCTCCTGCATCCGGATATGTTGAGGGAGTCTGACCCTCTTGCCGTGGGAATGAAGCTGAGATTTGCCGAACTGCTGCTCAGGGGCGTGGATGTTGACAAGGACCATGTGCGCGTTTCCAAAATTGAATTTTCCGAAGACAGGTCAACCGCGCGGGTCTGGGTGGAGATACTGCGAAAGACGCCGGACACGCCGGATGGACGGTGGGAGGAGTCGCTGCCGTTCACATGGATGAAATTCGGGGATGAATGGCTCCTCCGGTGGGAGCCGCGCAGGCCCGGAAATCCGCCGCCTGACAGGCTGAGACCGGCGCGGTTGAGGCGCGAACAGCCTGCCGGCGATTGACTCCGAAGGGAGAACGCCGCGTTTGTGCCGCGTCCGGCTTGTTGACACGGGGCGGTTCCGACTCTGTCCGCGCCGGAAGGCCCGGACTCGATGCGCGGAGAAGGGGATGGCGAGATGGCAGGGAACAAGAAGAGTGATGTCTGGATGATACCGCTGCGTGGCGGGGAAACCGCCGAAGTTGTTGCCGAGAAGGCGCTGGCTGTGGCCGAGGCCGCCGGCCTCGGGAAACTTGGCGGCAAAGGCCGGCTGGTTGGAATTCTTCAGCACGTGGGCGAGGGCAGGAACAAGGGTCATGTTCCGCCGCAGGTTACCGGGGCGATTGCGCGCCGCCTGAAGGAGCACAGGAGCCTTGTCTTCCTGACCGGCAGCGCAACTCTTTACACCGGAAACCGTAGCGTGGCGCCCGCCCATATCGAACAGGCCTACGCGCACGGATTCACGCCTGATGTGACAGGGTGCCCGATCATCATGAGCGACGGTTTGAGAGGAACCGATCGCATCGAGGTGGAGGTGCCGGCCGCGAAGCACTGCAAAACCGCGTATCTGGGAAGCGCGCTGGAGCACATGGATGCGCTTGTGGTTGTCTCCCATCCCACCGGCCACATAGCAGCAGGGTTCGGGGCCTCGATCAAGAATGTATCCATGGGGCTTGCATGTCGGGGAGGCAAACTTGCCATGCACCACGGCGGCCATCCTGATTTCAAACGCCGCGCCTGCAAGGCTTGCGGACGCTGCGCAGCGGCATGTCCCGCAAAGGCGATCACCATTGAGGAGACGGCCATTCTCGATGCGTCCCTGTGCATCGGATGCGGCCAGTGTTATGCGGTGTGCCCTCATGGCGCGATTTCATTCGAGTGGAGGCACAAAGGCGGAGGATTTCAGGAGCGGCTGGTCGAGTATGCTGCGGCAGTATGGAGTCTGCTGAAGGGACGGATGATTTTCGTGAACGTTTGCAGGTGTTTCACTAAGGAATGCGATTGTTTCGACTTGGAGCAGGAGCCGCTTTGCCCCGACGCAGGAATTGTCGCCTCTTCAGACATGGTGGCTGCGGACGCGGCTGCCGCCGACCTCATCAACAGGGCAGCGGGGAGGGATATTGTGCTTGAGGCAGGTGAACGCGACTATCGCGGCATGCTCGAATACGCGGAAAGGCTTGGCATCGGTTCTTCTGAATATGCGCTGCGCGTTGTGAATGGGTGCAGTTGAATGGCTGACGAGTCATGAACTG
>Ga0272448_1004464_pt1 | contig 15947 bp, 19 predicted proteins | sample YNPCB0191_FD_202220 | JGI IMG/M metagenome (GOLD analysis project Ga0272448, IMG submission 202220) | Hot spring sediment microbial communities from Yellowstone National Park, WY, United States - YNP-CB-019-1 | ecosystem: Environmental > Aquatic > Thermal springs > Hot (42-90C) > Sediment...
AGGAGGTATTATTATGAGTAAATGGTATGTAAGAGGATTTAAAGAGGCTGATGAGATTATCAAGAAGAAGAATGAAGAGAGGAGTCAGTCTCTAAGGTTTTGGCTCAGGAAGGATGAGTCGGCGGATGTTATTTTCTGTGATGACGAACCTTTCGTAATTGACGAACATAACCTTCTATACGAAGATGATATGGGTGGTAAGAAATCCTATCATTTTATATGCACGAAGGAAAATGAGGGGAGGTGTCCTCTTTGTGAAATGGGAAATAAGCCAGCCCTAACGGGGTTTTTCACCATTATTGACACAAGGAGGTATGTTGGCAAGAACGAGAAGGTATATGAGAACACCAAAAAACTCCTACCTGTCAAGACAAAGATGCTGGAAATTCTAAGAAAAAAGAAGCAGATGAGAGGCTCTCTGGTAGGTATGAAAGTTTCGATATTCAGAAGCACCGCTGAAAATTCACCTACAACAGGGGATGACTATGAGGTTATTGGCAAGGTAGAGAATCTCCCAGCGAATGTGGACTTAACACCTATTGACTATGAGAAGGAGTTTAAGTATTATAGTTATGATGAGTTGAAGAGGAAGGTTGCGGAGGTTATGAATTCAGTCCCCAGTTCACAGAAAGAACCTGTTATAGATGAGGATGTAAAGTTCTAATAGGGATTTGTTATGGCTAAATGGAAGTTATCAAGTTTAGCGGTGGCAGGCATAAAAGACCTGCCACCTTTTTTTGTTCAGGATTCACTTTCGAGATATGTAGTAGTCCCCCGTAAAACACACGATAGTTCAGATGTATCTCCAATATATCTTGTTAGGACGGATGGAGATAATATATACTTTCCCCGTCAGTTGTTTTTGGATATTAAGGATAGATATAAATTTGAATATGAGGAGGCATATAGTTTAGGCACTCCGATTTCACTTGTATTTGAAGGACAACTGAAACCAGACCAAGAGAGATGTGTCAATGATGTATTGAATTTCTACAATTCTGGTGGAATTGGTGGTATATTACAAGCCCCGCCTGGTTCTGGTAAGACGGTAATGGCTCTTAACATAATAAAAAGAATGGGGTTAAAAACGCTGGTAATTGTTCATAAAGAGTTTTTAGTAAATCAGTGGAAGGAAAGGATACAGACATTTACTCCGAATGCAAAGATTGGGAGAATACAGCAAAATATAGTTGATATAGATGGCAAGGATATAGTGATTGGTATGATGCAGTCCTTGTCTATGCGGGAATATCAGGAGATATATGATAAGTTTGGGTTAGTGGTAATAGACGAGGGGCATCATTTGGGGGCGAAGATATTTCACAAGTCTGTTGTGAATTTTACAGCAAAGTATAGGTTAATGTTGACAGCGACTCCTAACAGGGCAGATGGATGTGAGGGTGTATTCGAGGCTCATATAGGTAGACTGATAACTAAAATAGAAGTATATGAAATGAAACCGAAGGTATATATAATACACACGGGTTGTTTTATTAAAAACGATTTGCCTAAGGAAGTTATGATAAACATATTGGCTGGAATACCAAGAAGAAACGATATGATTATATCATATATAAAGAAGGCATACGAAAAGGGGCGGAAGACAATAGTATTTTCAAGTAGAATTAGACATTTAGAGGCTCTGGCTAAAAAGATTAGTGCAGTTACTACTGATTGGGGGTTTTTTATTGGAAATAAGAGTCAGAAGGAATTAGAATTAGCAAGTAAGAAGAAGATTATATTTGCAACTATCCAGATGGCAAAGGAGGGGTTGGATATACCTGACTTAGATTGTGTGGTATTTGCTACACCACAGAGCAATGTAGAGCAGGATGTAGGTCGGGCTTTGAGATTATTGGAGGGTAAGAAACAGCCTGTCGTTATAGACTTTGCGGATATAAATGATAGATGTAGTAAAATGCTACAATATAGGTCTAATTTTTACTTGCGAAAGAGATTTGAAGTAAATGTTATAAACAACATTAAACAGGAGGGTGTGAAATGAAGAAATTAGTATTATTGATTTTTGTGGTTTTTTATCTAATTGGTTGTGGTAGTGAAAATCCACCGCCAGAGGTTATTTATGTATATGTATATGATACAGATAGCCCTCAGGTAGATACAGGGCTACCTAATGAAGATGTGATTGATTCTGGTAGTTCTGTAATTGATATAGGTCAGGTAGTGGATTCTGGCGGGGACACTATTGGAGTTTACGACATAGGATTTGACGCTGGATATGATATTGTGGACACTTATCAGGGAGGGGTAGAGGATGTATATGATGTAGGACACGATTCTGGTTCTGTGGCGGATATTAATTGTGTTTTCTGTAGGGACGCAGGTAATAGTGAGGATATAAGAGATGTAGTTAGTTATGATATAATAAACATATACGATACAGGATACGATGCGGGGTATGATACTGGATATGATACTGGGGTAGAGAAGCCTCTTTGTGATAATCCGAAGTATTCTTGTATGAATACTTGTGGCGGGGAAATCAAGGATTCAGTTAATAATGGATATACTCATATAAACAAATGTTATTATGACTATGATAAGAAGTGCTGGTATAGGAAGGTAGAGAAATGTGGGTTTAGCGGATTGACTTATGGGGAGGGTTGTTGGACGGATAAAGTATGTTATCAAGATGGGAATAAGGATGCTGATTGTATGAATCCGAGAGCGATGCCTTATTGTTATCCTACGGGGAATGACAATAAAGATTGCAGGGTGTATATGGGGTGTATGAAATTGCCAGATGGTGGTATTGCGAGAACTTGTTATTGGGATAGTGAATTGAAGTGTTGGAAATATTGGGGATATAGGGGTTGTTATGAGGATTTAAATGGTCAATGGTATGGGTCTTGTAAGGTAGATGCAGATGGATTTCCGTATTGCACAATGCCATAATTGTTTCTTTTCTTATATATATTGAGGACTTTTAGGAGGTAAGTTATGAGAAAACGAGAAGACAAAAAACTTTTGAAGGTATTAGGGGTCAAGAAGAGAGACGGGAGGATTTGGGTTGAAAGAAGGTATAACGGAACTCAGGAGAGACAAGATACCAAGATTCCAATACAGCCCTTTGTGGTTGAACCTGCGTATGTTAATTACTCTGCTGGGGTAACTCTCAATATGGGCAACTACCAATCAGCAAGGATTGATGTTGGAATATCTCTTCCTACCTATATTGAAGAAATACCAGATGCCTATAAACAGGCTATAGGGATTGTGGATAAGGTAATAGAGGAGGAGGTAAACAAGTTGAGAAATTCGGTAAGTAATGGAGGTGGTGGAAATGGATAGATTTAGTAGTTTTTATTTAGAGTATCGGAAGAGGCTGATAGAGGGTAGATATTCTACTGAGGTAATCGACGAGTTTTTTGAAATAATCAATAAGTATAGGTATATTGCTATCGGGGGGTTTGCGGTTGGATATTATACAGGTAATTTTAGTAGGGTGTCTCTTGGGGATATTGATATTCTGGTTCTAAAAGATGATTTTGATAAGTTTGCGGAAGATATGGTTGAGAGGGGATATTCGGTCAAGAGAGGGGCTACGGAATTATACGGAGTGGCTCATTTTGTAAAAGATGGGATTGATTTCGATGTGTTGATTTCAGACGATTCAACGGATGAAGATGCCATAATGGGGTTCAAGAGGTTTAAGTATAAGAATAAAGAGTTTAGAATATCCCCTGAGTGGTTTTTGATATTGAGGAAATTAGAATTGGGGCGGGATAAGGATATAGACGATGTGGTAGAGTTATCAAAGAATGTGGATATTGACGAAATATATGATATAATCTCCGAATATAGACCAGATATTGCAGAAGATTTTTTAAGTTATGCCCAGCAATAAATTCAATAATATCAATAAGTTAGGATATAATACCCGAAAATGATTTTCGGGTTTGAGGAGTGTAAGTATGGTAAAGAAGAAGGATTCAGAGAAATTAAAGAAGTTTTTTGAGGCTCTGGAAAAGAATAAACTCAAAGGGGCTATTGCTTTTGCTAATAATTATGCCCCACAAAAGCGGGTAAAATCGGGCATATTTGCATTGGATTTGGCTCTGGGGGGTGGAATACCAATTGGGCATAAAATATTGTTTTATGGCAAGAAATCGGTAGGAAAATCTACGATAGTAATGAAATATCTGGCGGGGTTTTTAGAACAAGGTATGACGGCTCTCTGGATAGACACGGAGGGGATGCTTAACATATCACGGGGGGTGGTGTCAAATGATTCATTTGTGAAGTGGGCTAAAATCAATGGAGTTAATTTAGATAATCTTGTTTTATACAGTCCAGATACTGTCGAATTGGCTACGGATATAATGATAGAAGGTATGAGAACGGGGTCTTTTGATGTTATAATTATAGATAGTTTGGCGATGTTTGAACCTACTCCCGAAAAGGAGGCATCTGCTTTGAAGGATTTCCAGGCGTTGCAGGCGAGGGCTGTAGGTAAGATGTGGCGGAAAATCATATCAGAAGAAGTTGAGTGTGCTAACAAGGGTAAGATAGTAACTTTTATGATGACAAATCAGATAAGATATAAATTAGGGGTTTTATACGGCAATCCAGAGACTAAACCGTCTGGGGTTTCGACGGATTTTATTACAAGTATTGAAGTAGAGTTACGCTCTAAGGGATATGATGATGCTAAAAAGAAGGAGATATTAGAAGTTCCAAGATGGTTGGATATTTCATTTATTACTACTAAAAATAAGACATATCCTGCCAACATATATGGGGAATTTAAGTTAATCCAAAAGGACTTTGGGAAATTTAAGGTTGGCAATATAAAAGACCACGATATTGTTTTGAATTATCTGGTTAGTAATAATCTAATACAAGTCAATGAAGACGGTAGTTTGAAATTTGGGGATATAGACTTTGCGGATGGTAATGATTTAGTGAAATATTGGGAGGATAATCCAGATAAGTATATGGAGTTTAAGAAGAGTTTAATTGATACAATTATTCAGAAGGGAGATGTTAATGAACAATCGAGTCAAGAAAATTGAGAAGGATGTTGCTAAAATGGTCGGTGGGAAGAGGTGTGTAGGCTCTGGCAATCAATGGTTTGAAAAGTCTGATGTTCAATCTGATGTAGTCCAGATAGAAGTTAAAACTACACAGAAAGATACCATTATATTAAAACGGATGTGGATTAGCAAGTTGGTGCGGGAAGCCCAGAATACCTCAAGATACCCTGTCCTTGTATTGGTATCTAAATCTTGCAAGTATTTTTTAGTTATGAAAATGGTATTGAATTTAGTCGGTATGAATGTTTCCTGTGATAGAGTTGTGGATATGTCTATGCGAAGAAGTATTATGGTAGATGATTATAATGTCGGATATAAACTATGGAAGCATCTTTGGGTTTGTATGTGTGAGGATGATTTTATGAAAGTTTATAATAGATTGAAGGCTTTTGGTAATCGGGACGGACAGTAGTTTCATTTATTGTATTTATAGAGGGCTTTTATATGAAGATTAGTTTTTTTGACAATAATAACAGACCGCAGATTGAGAATTTTAATCAGACAAACGAGGTTCAACAGATAAATCAATCTAAATCTGATAACAAGAAATTTTTTAATAGTTCAAGTATTAAGCAACGGGTGGAAAGGTTTATTTATGATGATTTTATCAGGGTGTCAGAAATCAGCAAAAGTGATTTTTGTCCTATGGCAGTAGTAATTAGAGTTCTTAAAAACATTCCTATTGAGATGACAATAGACAATAAAACAGCGATTCGGTTTTTGTTTGGGACTATTATGCACGATATGGTGAGAATGCTATTTAGGGATAAGATATACAATTTCGGATATGTTTGCAGGGACTGTGGATTTGTTTCAAAGTATTCTAATTTTGGGCTCATACCAGATATATGTCCGTCTTGTGGTGATGGCAATTTATATCCGATAGAAATTGAGGTTCAGAAAGGGCATTTGAGAGGGCATTGCGACGGATTTATCAAAGATGGGGATAAATTCAGGTTGTTTGAATTGAAGAGTATTGATTCAAGGCTTTTTTATGGATTGAATAGTCCGTATCAATCGCATATAGCACAGATGAATTTGTATATGTATCTTACTAATCTGGACTCTGGGGTTATATTGTATGTTAATCGGGAAAAGATGATAGATTGGGAGCATAAAGAATTTGAGGTATTCAGGGATGATGAACTAATCAAAAAATATATAGATATGGTAGAGGCAATATACTCTGATATAAGTAATAAAAAGGTGGATTTAACAATGAGGTGGAAAATATGTCAGGAGATAAGAAATCAGAAGTGTGGGGTGAGGAGTATATGCCGAGAGTATTTTTAGTTAAGACAGATATGAACAAAAGTATTAGAGGTAAGTTTCATACTAAAAATAATAGTGTGGTCTTGTATGTTATTGAAAACAGAGAAGATTTTGAGTTTGTGGTTAATAGGATATTTAATGATTTAAGTGATTTTAACTTTTTTGAATGATAGGAGATAACTATGGCAGGTAAGTTATATGTTGGATTGGATATGTCTTATAAGAATTCGGCGGTATCTTGGATATACATAGACGAGCAGGGAGATAAAAAATTTGGTAGTAAATCTATTAGTATAAAACATAGTAAAGATAAATCTGAGTTTAATGATTTGATATATGATATTGTCAATGAAATAAGAAAATACATTTATGGGTTGAAATCTGAATTAAATTTTGATATTATTAGAGTTGGTGTTGAGGTGGCGTATTTTAGAGGCTCACGGGTATATCAGATAGCGATGTTAGTTGGTGCTGTATATTACGGAGTTTTTGACATGCTTTGTGATGATTTTTATGATGTAGATTGGAGTTTGAAACTTGTGAATGTTCAATCGGCAAGGGCAGTTATAGGACTTAAAAAAATGAAATCACAGGATATGAAAAAGGCAATACAAGATTTTTGGAAAAAAGTATTTAATGTAGAGTTTAATGATTTAGACCAATCTGATGCTTTTACAATTGCTTATTATTTGAAATTCCAAGATAATAAAAATATTGTGGATGGGAGGGTTAATAATAAGTAAGGAGAATTTATGAATGAGAATAATAAGGATTTAGAGGTTAAAATAGAATTATTAAGTAAAGATATACATACAATGACAACTACGATGAACTCAATTGCATTGAGATTGACTGAATTAGAAAAGACATTATTGGCGGAAATGACATCTATGAAATACAGAAATGGACAATTTGACGAGTTATCGGATAAAGTAAAAAACTTAGAAGATTATACTAATAATAAGGTTAATCCTATCGTTTCAAGGCTGGACAATGAAATTCTGGATAAGTTGGTAAATATTAGTAATGATTTTACAAGAGGGTCAAGAGTCAAGGATACAATAGTAGCATCAGTTATTTCTGGTGGATTGTTAGCAATATTAAATTTGATATTTTTGTTTTGGAAATCATCACATTAGTTTAGGGAGAATTTTATGCACATAGATAATAGAAACCGAAATAATCAAGAATTTCGGACTTATAATTTTGTTAAGATTGGTGGAATTGTTTGTAGCAATGGTAGAAAAGTGTTTGATAACTACGGCACTTTTTTGTGTAGTGTGGGGGATAATGTAAGAATTAAAGTTAATGTTTATAATCCTGAATTTATATCTAAATATGGATTTAATGCTGGGGATTGTTTTAAAGGTGAATGTAATATAATGATTAGGAAGATAAAATCTTCAAGTAATTATGTAGTTGAGTTTCGTTTGTTAAATATAAAGGAATATCAGAAATCTTCTGGTATTAACGATAACAGACAGGAGGAAAGTAATGATGACAGAGAAAGATTTAGAGAGTAATAACACAAGTATTGTAAAAACCAACAAAGAGGAATTTGCGGATAATCAGCAAGTGATTCGGGGGATGGTGGATAAAATACACAAGTTATCTAAAAAGGGCAACATTCCTCTCGGTCAATTAAGTGCAAAGGATTTTAATAATCCAGATAAGATACGGGAGGTATTAAAGAGTTTAGATTTTCGGATTAAAGAATTTACGATGGAGATGGCATTTTTATTGTGGTGGGTAGTAAGGAATAAATTTTGGAAGAATTGGGGCTATAAGACGATGGGGGAATATTGTGAAAAAGAATATAGTATGTCTCAAAGAAAGATGGAGATGTTAGTAAATCTATATGAATATTATGGAATAATTTTGAAGGATACACCAGAAGTTGGTGAGGCGTTAGTTCCGTATGGCTACTCAAAAATGGATAAATTGGTTGGCGTTGTAAACAAGGACAATTTAGATTATTGGCTGGAAGAAATCAAGAAACCGATTTGGAGTTTAGTTGATACAATTAGAAGATATAAATATAAAATGAATTCTAATACCTATTTTGATGGTCTTAATGAAAGTAATTCTTCTGGCAATCCAGCGGTGTTAGTTGAGAGTAATAATCTGGGTGAAGAGGCGGAAACTAATGAACAAGATAAGAATAATGTAATTGATGCGGAGTATGTTGACAAGACTGATACCAATCAAATTAATCAACCTATTAGTCAACCTGTCAATCAATCTTCTGGTAATATGGGTAATAATGGTATTGAATTATACGACGGTAAGAAATTGGATAACAATGAATATTTAATGATGACATTTAAGTTAACCGATGAGCAGTTTGGGATAGTCCAGAAGGCATTTCATTTAGCGTCTCAAAATACAATAAGCACGGCACAAGGATATTTGTTATATTTAATCTGTATGTCATTTATATCGGAGAATGTAGGTAAGAGTGGATTTACTTTGAATGATTTATTGAGGAAGATTGAGAATATGGAAAAAATTAAGTTGATTGCTATAAAGGATAGTGCTATAATATTTGGTGATGATTTCGTTAGTGATGTTATATTGAAGTAAGTTTTTTTAAGGAGGTTAGTAATGATTAATTCAAAGAGTTTGAAAGAACAGATTGAGAAGAATCTAAAAACTGTGAAGTTTCTGAAAGGACTTTTAGAAGATATAAGTAAAACAAAAATAAAGTTGATTGAAGATGATGGAATAGATACTGAAACGGGAGAGGTTAAAACTGAATTTAAGATGGGTTTGGTTAGGGAACTTTCGGATAAGTATTATGAATTCGCCAATCAGTTAGAAAAAGTTATGGAAAAATTTAGAAACGCAAGTGAGTATGCACCGAATGTATCAACTAAGATGGCGGATTTTTTGAAATTTGGATATGATAAAATGGATAAGAAGGATTTTGAGCAATTGGACAATTGGGCAACAACAATGGTGGTTAAATTTGATGATGTAATGAAGGAGTTGAATAAGTTATATTCAATAATGGCAGAAATTCAGGGGGATAGAAAGGACAGAAAACTAATCGGTCAGGTATTGGGTATGGCAGGAATTCCACAATCTGAGATTAAGCCGTATGCTGGTAAGGAGAAGAGAAAACCCGTTGATTATGACAAAATGGATATAGAAGATGTAGCGAGAAAACTTGAAAAAGCCCCAAAGTTAACATTTGATTTTGGAAAACGGGTATCTGATTATGCTAAAAACTTGGCGGATGAGTTGGTTAAGGAAATTGGAAGTTTAGATGATTTGAAAGAGTATGCGAATTTCATAATAGACTCTCATAGGATGATTGCTCATTCATACGGAGATTTTGTAGCGAATGTTTGGGCGATGTATAATAAAGTTTATAAGATGGACGAGATAATTAATCCATATCGGGAAACTCCAAAAGATATTAAGAAGGAGTCTAAGATTTACGAGCAAACAGACCCACTTGGGAAATTAGCAAAGTTAGACCCAGAACTTTATGATTTAATAGATTATCTTGTGGTTTATTAAAAATTACAGATAGTTGTTGTTTCATTTGTTGTATTTATAGGTAGGTAGTTATATGACAACATTTACAATAACAGCGATAATAACGGCGATTACAATCATTCTAAATTTATTCCTATCAATTTATTTATATATAAAAGTTAAGGTTCTGGAAAAGGAGTATATCCGATTGGTTGCTGATTTGGATACAATATTACAGGAGCGGGATATATTGTATAGAGAATTATTTTCAAGATATAATAAAGATAAAAGAATGTCAGAATATATTAAGAGGTTTACAAACAACAGAAAAAACGGATAGGATTAGATGGAAATTAAATTAGTAAAGAAAGAACTTACAAAACAAGACTATGATTATATGAATATTCCGTCCAGATTTCGGGATGTTGATAAAGTATTTATTGAATCTGTTGTTGGCAATTATAATGAATTTAAGGAAATAGTTGGTAAGTTATTAGCGGGGGATATTACTACTGTAATATTGATTGGGGATAATGATTATAACAAGTCTATGGTTGGCTGTTTTATTCTTAAAATATTCAGACGGCGGTATTATAGTTGTTTATATGCTAATCAGGTGGATTTGGCTTTTGTAGAAAATGATTTTTATGATAATTTTTATGTTAGGGATATTGTATTTGTGGATGGTATTGGCTCTAATTTGGCAAGAAATGAATTTGGGCGGGATATATTCAAAGGAGTTGCCATATCAAGGTTCAATAATTTTAAGAGAAGTATTTATTCGCTATCTGGGATTTCATTAGATGATTTTCTTAAAAATACAGGACTGAAAACAAATGATATAAAGGTAATTAGAGTATGAATTTTAGTGAAGCATTAATTTCGTCAATTTGTAAGGATATAACAAATCTTGGTAGATTTGTTAGTTCTGGAATAAGACCAGATGATTTGTCTGAACCATACTCTCAAATATATAAAGAAGTGATTGATAAAAATATCTCCCTCTCACGGGAGTATATTTTAGTAAAATATAACTTTGATATAGATTTTGATTTATATAAAAACATTGCAGTAGATGATATTATTAAAAACATTCTGGACGCCAAGAAAAATTTTATTATTCGAGATGGACTTGCAAATGTAATATCTACAATAGATTCTACTGATATAGACACAGTTGGAAATAACATATTGGATATATACCTTAAATATCAGCGGGTAGGCAGAAACCAGAATGTAAGTTTTGGGCGGGATGTAATAGATGATGTTATTAAAAGATATTTAAGGATTAAATCAGGGGATGTATATTTTAGGTCTAATTTATATCCAATTGATTTTGCTACAGGTGGGATTTGGGAAGGAGATTTATTTGGAATATTAGGGAGACCTGGCGAGAATAAGACGACTTTTATGGCATATATTTTATTAACAGCCTTAAAACAGGATAGAAAATGTTTATGGATAAATACAGAAATGTCTGATGAGAGTATTTTAAGAAAACTATTTATGTTATCTGGGGAATTTGATGCGGATAGATTAAAAAGCGGTATGCTAAGTAAGTTTGCAGAGGATAAACTTTTGAATAAAAACATTACTTTGCCTAATTTGGATAAACTTACATTTGCAAGTTCGTTTAATATGAATTTAAATGATTTGACATCTTTTGTATTATCAAATAGACCAGAGATATTGTTTGTAGATAGTGCATATTTGGTAAAGAATTGGGCGAATAGTATGTCTGAAATGGTGGCTAATACAATAGATAGATTAAAGCAGATAGCAAAGGATTTTAGGATATGTGTATTTTTCACTCACCAATTAAATAGAGATACAGATAAAAAGAAGAGAAAATCTGTTGACGAGGCATACAGCAGGGAAAATATTGGTATGTCTGATAGGGTAGTATTCAATGCAGATTTTGTAATAACATTATATCAAACAGACCAAGATAAATTGGACGGATTTTTGAGTATAAAGCCTTTGAAAGTAAGAGACGGTGTATTGGTGGGTATGTTTAAACTTGGCTGGGATTTCAAAAACATTCCTTTGTTAGGGCAGTTAGTGTATGATTCTAATGTGGCAACGGGGTTGTATGGAAATGGGGCGGGAAGAAGTGGTTATCAGGCTACTAATGGTTCTGATGGAATGGGGGATTTCAATAATTCTGGATTGGATGTAGGCGAGGTTAATATAACAGATGATGATATTGAGTTTTAGAAATCCGAAAATGATTTTCGGGTTTATGAGTGTTTCATTTATTATATACCATAAGGAGGTATGTTATTATGAAAAAGAAATCTAAAACAAGAAAGATGAGTTGGAAAGTTTTGTGTTCAAGAGTAAGTTTTCTTGGCTGGGGATTTGAGGAAGAAAACATTGTATCCCGCTATGACAATGGATTGGTAATTATGAAGGTAGAGACAGAAGTAGGTGATATTTTTGTTATTGTTGTTAAACCAAAAGGTAAACAGGTGTATATGACTTGTAGTCAGGGATTTGCGTCATTAGAAGATGCAGAGAAGGAAATTCAATTTTTAAAATCTGTGAAATGAGACTATTGTTCAAATCCGAAAATCATTTTCGGATTGATAAGTGTTTCATACCATAAGGAGGTATATTATGGCAAGATGTCGTTATCTTTTTGGTGCGAGTAATTCAGAATGTATTGGCAGGGAGTGTAGCCAGTGGTTTGAGGGAGAATGTGTGGATATTACAATTGCGAAGTATCTCAAAAAGATTGCCTTTGGGGATAAGAAAATTATCAAGGCAATCAAAGACGAGGATAAGAAAGAAGAGAATAAGGAGAATAAGGAATAATTAACTGGGGAGATATATAATGATTATTAAGGGGATTGCAAAGGTTAAATACACTAATGAAGGTTTATTATATCTTATTAGGGATGACGAAACTGGCAGTGAGATATGGAATCCTGCTAAAGTTGAAAGATATTTCTTTATTAAAAAAGAGAATTCAGATTTAGTGAAAGGTATAAGTGGAGTTGAGAGGGTTATATCTGGGAAGATATATTCAAAGGTATTTTATTTTGGTAAATGGAAGGATATAGTATCTAAATTGGAAGATAAAGGAATTCAAACATTTGAGGCGGATGTATCTCAGGACAGAAGATTGCTAATAGACAATGACATTGAGTTTGCAAAACCAAAACTATTGTATTATGATATTGAAGTAGATGATTCAATTAAATATACAGATAAGACATTAAAGCGGGTATTATCAATTGCTTATTCCGATGGTAAGAATTCTGGTTGTTTGATATTGGAGAAGGATACTGATGAGTGTGAAAAGGAAATGATACATAAGTTTATAATGATAGCGAGGAGGTATGATGTATTGGTGGGTTGGAATTCTTCTGAATTTGATGAACCTGTATTGGTAGCAAAGAGTATAAAATATTTTGGAAATAATTTTATGTATGATAATGGTATTCGTGGTCTGGATATGATGATGGTGTTTGATAAGTATTGGAGTAAAGGGGCGGATGTAAAGAAATCATTGGCTCTTAACAATATTAGTAAGGAAATATTAGGAGACACAAAAGAGGATTTGGGCGGGCAGTCTATAAGTAGTCTATGGAAAAACAATCGTGAATTAATGGAAAAATATAATCGAAAAGATGTTGAATTATTAGTTCGTATTGAGGAAAAGACTAATTTTATAGAGGGGGCTAATGTATTGGCTAATATTTGTAATTCATTTCTTGAAACGAAATCACTTAAAGCCAATTATCTTGTGGATGGGTATTTATTGAAACTGGGGGCTAAACATTTAGTAAGATTCAAAACAAGACCGATACACGCAAAAGAGCAAGATGATATTGAAGTCAAAGGTGCTTATTGTGAGAATTTTACAAATGGATATTTGGAAAACTTAGATTTGTATGATTTTAAGAGTCTGTATCCCTCAATAATAATGTCGTTTAATATTAGTCCAGAGACCAAAGTTGGAGATGATTATAAAGGTGATGTATATGTTACGGCTACGGGGATAAAATACCGGAAGGATGTTGAGGGAGTATATTCTATAATGGAGAGGACAGCCCTTGAAATGCGGAATAAATATAAAAAAGAAGGCAAGACTATGATAGCCAATGCTTGGAAGATATTGGCTAATAGTTTGGCGGGGGTGAATGCTTTGCCGTTTTCAAGGTTTTATGATGTAGATATATTTGAATCAATAACACAATCAGGGGTTAAGTTAATTACAACTGTTATTGATAAGGCAAAGAAGATGGGGCTTAAACTTGTATTTTCTGATACAGATAGTATTGCTGTAGTTAGAGATGAAAAATCTTCTATTCTGGGGGATAAGAATTTTCTGGATGGAGTTGTAAAAGAGTTGTTTAATATTGAAAACAAGTATTTTGATCTAAAATATGAAGGTAAATTTGATAAGATAATAATAACAACCAAGAAGCGGTATATAGCAAAGAGGGATAATGAGACTATAGTCAAGGGGCTTGAAATAGTCAGGACGGATACTTGTAAATTGGCAAGGGACTTACAGATGGAGGTATGTAATCTTATATTTGAGGGTAAGAAGGATGAGGTTTTGAAGAGGATAAATGAGGTTAGGGATTTATGTTATTCTTATAAGTTGAATAAGGATGATTTGGCGATATATAAGAAAATTACAAAAGAGCAGTATAAGAGTGATTTAGTTCACACTAAATTAGCGAAAGTTTTGAAGGAGCGGGGTCAGGAAGTATATTTGGGTATGAAGATAGGATATATAATAGTAGAGAGCAAGCCTAAACTTGAAGGTGTATTATTAGATGATTTTAATGGAAAATATGATTCTGAATATTATTGGGAGAATTTGATATACCCTCCTGTGCAGAGGATATTAGAGGTAGTGTATACCGATAACGAATTTGATAAGAAAGAGGATAAGAAAAGAAGGCGTAAGGTGGAGGTAGAAGATAAAGAGGATGGTAAGGATATAAAACAATTAGATTTATTAAAAGATGACAAGAAAGATGATAAAGGCGGTGGTAAAGAGATTGGGGTTGCGGAGGATATATCTAAAAAAGATGCTGGCAATATAGTGGATATTGAAAACAATAATGCTGATATTGAGATAAATATAGATGGGTTGGGGTTGAGATTGGCCAGGGCTGATATACTTGATTTTACAGGTAAGTCTGTGGAGGATATAAAGAAGGTTAAGGATTTGTTGGATAGATATAAAGATAATGATAATGGAATGGAGTTGTTTTTGAAGATTGATAATGTATATTTAATATGCGGGGATAGGTATAAATTGAAATTTAAGAGTTCCGAACCAAAGGGTGGTAAAGTCTAATCCCCTCTTTACTATACCTGATGAGTTCGGGACTCTTTTCTGGTTATTTGGAGTGCTATGGTTGAATTAAATAGATTATATTTAGGTGATTGTATTGAGGTTATGAGGCAAATACCGGATAATTATGTTCATTTGATTGTAACCAGTCCTCCGTATAATGTTGGAATGGATTATCGGAAGGCTAATGATAGGAAGGCTTATGATGAGTATTTACAATTTATGGAAAGATGTTTGAGGGAGTGTTATAGGATATTGATAAAGGGTGGGCGGATAGCAATAAATTTACCTGCATCTATTTTACAAAGTAGTTATTCTCGTATGGCATATTTGTCTCTTGATATAGTTTTAATTATGAGGAGGACTGGATTTATTGATAGGGAATGGATTGCTTGGCAAAAAATGATAGATGGTAGTGTGCCTGGCAAATCAACTTCGTGGGGTAGTTGGTGTTCTCCGTCTCAGCCTTACTTGAGAGATGCAGGAGAATACATTATAGTAATGGACAAGGAGAGTCATAAGAGGACGGATAAATCGGGCAAAAATGATATATCTCGTGAAGAGTTTTTAAGATTTACACAAAACATTTGGGTCATAACACCTGAGAATTCTCATCCCAGAAAGCATCATCCAGCCCCGTATCCAGAGGAGTTGGTATATAGACTTATCAAGGTATATACTTGGCAGGGGGATATAGTATTAGACCCGTTTATAGGCTCTGGGACTACAGCGGTGGTATGCAAGAAAACAGGACGGGATTATATTGGAATAGATATAAATGAGGACTATATAAAGTATGCGGAGAAGAGGATTAA
>Ga0272448_1004465_pt1 | contig 15945 bp, 11 predicted proteins | sample YNPCB0191_FD_202220 | JGI IMG/M metagenome (GOLD analysis project Ga0272448, IMG submission 202220) | Hot spring sediment microbial communities from Yellowstone National Park, WY, United States - YNP-CB-019-1 | ecosystem: Environmental > Aquatic > Thermal springs > Hot (42-90C) > Sediment...
AATGTCAGTTGATATTCCCTTTCTCCCCTCGCCCTTTTATCCCAAAATTAGTGGCTCAATTTCATCCGGAATTCCTGGCTCAGTTTGTCCCGGAATTGGTGGCTCAATTTGATCCGGAATAATCAATTAAGCAACAAATTAAAATAATTATGTAATTAATTTTTAACATTTTTTGAATCTTTAAAATTTATCAGTAGTGGTTTAGCCCCCTATAAATCGTTCATTAGTACAGAAAGTTAAACAAACATATTAAATTCTATTTGGCCTTCCCTGAAAAAATGCCTTTTTTCATCAAGCATAAAAAAAAGAAGATTCAGGTTAAAAAATCCTTTTTAATTGCTGTATCTTTAGAGAATTTCCCATGGATGTCTATACTTAACTTTAAAATCCTCTCAGCACCTTTTTTACCTATCTTCTTACGAAAATGAACAAAATCAGTTAGATCAAAAGGTAGTTTTTTCTGAAAATTCACTTCTCCGGTAAAATATTCTTAGTATGGATTCTCAAGCCAACGTTCCATGACTTGTTCGTCGCTTTGATTATACATTTGTTTGAGTATCATCATTCCCACTATCTTTCTAATTGGTACTGATGGCGCTCCAATTGTGCTGTAAAATCCGGAAAAATCTCTTTCTACTTCTTCCCAGTCTATTTTCCTGGTCAGAATACATATTGGCCTGTTCAGATCAATGAACTGCATCAACGGTGTATGAAAAATGTCTAATTGTGGATTTTTTTCAAGTTTTCCTACCATTTCTGCATAGTTTTTGATAAATCTTACGATTTTCTTGCAACTAAAGATGGCTTTTTTATAAATTTATTAACTATATGAATGATTTATCAATATATCCGCTCATTCTTCAGGGACGACTAACCAAGATCATCACCCGGATATGCCTGAACGCAGCCACCAGTGCCAATATAAAGGTTTACATTGTCAGTAATGCGTTCAGTTTTGCACGAAAAACAAAAAATCAGGACAATAAAAAGAGCGGCTATTTTCATCTGCTTCATTCGTTTTCAATTAAAAGAACCCAATCGTTACTACCTTCGCCATTATCACCCTGAGAGGTAACCATTACCGATTCTTTCTGTTTTTTAATATCTGCCATTGTATAAGTACCCGATACTGGGTTATACCATTGTGCTTTTATTTTTCTTTTCATGCCCGGGATGTTAACCGTCAAGCTTCGTTTTTCTATTCCTGAAGGTGGCAGATAAATAACGATCTTACTAAAATCGGGAAGGTAAGCAGCGGTGGCATAATCGGTATTTCCGTAGGTCCCCGCACCTTCAATAATCAATTTTCTATCGATGTCCGGAACGAGTTCATACCAGGGAAGGGCTTCAAAAAACTTGCGTACATGTCTCATTTGCCATGCCCCTTTGTCATTGGCAACATTCCTCCAGTTTTTGTTGACCATCCAGCACCAACTGCCATAAGCATGGCCACAACTCCCCGAAAGAACTGACCAATAAGCCTGTCGCCTTACTATCTCTGTTGGGGTAAAAGGTTTGCACGAAGCAGAATCTTCTCCTTCGTACTGCGATTCACCCAAAACAAAAGGTTTAACGGGGTATTTTCGGTACTCTATATGATTCATTTCATATACTTCTGGTAGTTCGCCCCAACCGCATAAATAGATCCAAACATTATGTTTTTTGCGATAGTAAGTATACGTCCAACTGAAGTTTAACCATTTGTGATCAAGATAGTTCATCACATCCGTGCTTGAATGACCTGAAGAAGCATGGTACGTCTGTAACGCCGAAGGTATATATTCGTTAATCCCGAGGGCTATTTCACGGTAATGATCGGTATGTGCTCCCGGATCATTATCGCCACCCTGAATCCAAAATAAATTCTTGCAGTCAGCAAAATAACGACCCAGAAAACGACCATACTCCCTGCATTTTGCAGTACCATTCTGAAGGATTATTTCATTCCAGTCTCCTCCGCAACAGCCTTTCCATGCCACAGCAAGACCCACTAATAATCCTTTTCTTTCAGCCAACTGAATTCCCTTTTTGATATGCTCGAAATATGACAGGTTAGGTTTAGTAAAATCATTGTCTTTAAATGGCTTATCCCCGTTTACGTTGGTGTCGGTGGTAAGTGCCATCGTCTGAATGACATTAAAACCCTGCCGGATACGTATATCCATTAGCTCTTCCATCTCATTTTCTCTCAGATTAACAAAAATTAACCACGGAGTATCAGCCTGATAAAAAAAAGGTTTCCTGTTGCTGTCAATTAAATATCTTCCACTTTCACTGATTTGTAGAGGAAATACCGGGCACTGACAGAATGTGCTGTATTGATAAAATAAAGATGCCACAAGAAATATGAATTTATTCATAGCAAAAAATACTTTATGTCGGATTTAATACATAGGACATTTGAATCATAATATAATTTTAATTTCATAAGTATGATGGAAACCAAATTATTTTGTAAATTTATATTCAAAGGTGCTTTTGTTTGAAAAACATCTGGGTCTAACCGCATCAAGTCACTTTACTTATGTAAATTATTCTGAATACTTTTACAGAAAAATGATCAAAGAAAGTATTAAGCATTATCATTAAATATCTACTTTCCATTTTTACTATTCTTTTTTGCAGAATATGATTCTCTACCCGCACAAATTCTGTTGAGTATTTCGCGCGGAACAGGGTAATTAAGGCTTGCTGATTTTTGCAGGTCTGAACAACCTTCAAAATCATTAAAACGGTTGATTTTAATCATTCCCAGGTGAAAAAACGCTTCAGCGTCGGTGGTGTCAAGTACTACTGCCAGATTGAGTTCCCGTAAAGCTTCCTCATATTGTTCCATCCTGGTCAGAATAATACCTCTGATTCTGTGGCTTCCTTTGCAGTCAAATTTCAGGGCTATAGCCTTGTTTATATCATGCAAAGCTTCTGAATATTTATTTATATCAAGGTATAATTTGCTTCTTTCAAGATAGGCTTCAAAATGCTCTGGATTTATTTCAATGGAGTGGGAGAAAAGATTGAATGCTTCAATATAATTTTGTTCGGCAAGTTTTTCTCTTGCCATTCGATTAAAATAATATACATCCTGAAGGTAAAATTCAGGGACAATCTTTTCAAACTCAGTATATGACTTCACATTGACAAATTCAGGAATATTGGCCGCCCTGTCCTGAAAACTCATATTCTCAATCAGAACTGGAGGGCTATCATTGCCATTTTCATCAATATGAGTTAAATAAAGACGTGTATACGGAGAATCCTCTTTTGAGGAGAAAACCATCCATTTTCCGTCAGGAGACCAGCTGTGCCATGAATTCATGTTGGAAAGGTTACATCGCATATGCCTGGGTTCCCCGCCGGATGCCGGAATTATAACCAATTTGCTGTCGGGCTGCAATAACATAAAATTTGTTGCCTGGGTATAAACAAGCCACTTCCCGTCAGGTGAAATTTTCGGAAAAAAATTGCTTTTCCCGTTCTCCGATGCTCCTCTGACCGGCTCCGGTTTACCTCCTTTCCCATCATTAAAAGGAATCCGATAAATATCAAATTTGAATCCTTTCAGGCCGTTAAAGAAAGAATCTATCATTGCATAAAATTTCTTTGAGTCGCAAGGTACTGTTCCAAAACGCAATCCTGATTCACGAGAAGAAATGGCCCTCGCTCTGGCATAATAAATATAACGGCCATCCGGTGACCAAACCGGGTTACTCTGAACAAAAACAGTGTCGTCAGCTCCAGGCAATGACTTCATTTCCCCGGTGGTTCTGTTTAACACCACAAGAATTCCTCTTATAGGGAAAAAAAGCTGAGAATAGGAAAAATCGCTCCGGTCTACAAAAACTTCTGAATCTTTCAAGGTAGAAACAACATACTTACCATCAGGAGAAATCTGGGACAATAACCCGTAGGTGGCTTCTCCGGGCTGATAATTGCTCCAAGAAATGATATTCTCTTTTCTGATGGCCGTTTCCTTTTTTATTTCACTTATGAAATACGCACCTTTATCGTCGCGTGCATCCACGTCCATTGCAATTAATTTTGCTTTATCTGAAAAAGAATGGCAATTGGCACAAACCGGCATATCCTTCAGAACAGCAGGTGCTTTTCTGCCTTCGGAAACAAATCCGAGATGCCACCGAACCGTGTGCAGATTTTCTCTGGCATATTTAAAAGGAAGGGGAACCGCCCTGAAAAAAATCCCTGCCTCCACCTTATCAGGTACCACACCAAATGAGGTTTTTCCTACAATATACGAATCACCTGAACCATGCTCAAGGTATCTATAAACATAAACATAACCTTCTTTTTGCCTTATCAGCTTTTTCTTAACCCTATCCCATTTCTTACCCAGAATACGTAATTCATTGGTGTCTGATGCAAAAGCAGCCAGTATTCTGTTCCCCGAATCGGCAATGATGCACTTCCATTTTCCTTCCTTCAACGAACTATCTTCCCACTGAATTAGCAGGGAATAAAAATCAGCCGGGTAAACGGAACCTTCATAAGGGCGGACAATTTTAATAGTGCGCCTTGAATCATCAGAGCAGGATGCAACCACCTTTTTAAATGTGTCTCTCTGTACCCGGAAAAGAACTAATTTCAGGGAACCTGAGATCAGAAACATTATGAGTACAGCCATCAGAAACCATATGACCTTCCTTTTCATGGTCGGGAATTTTCAGATAAAAACTGCTTTCAATTTCCAAAAGCAAATCATCACGGCATATATCTGCCTGTAGTACGGATAATAATTTCGCTCCGAACACTTTAGGCACCCGGTCTATTAATTTCAGCCATTTTATAAAATCGTCCTTTCTTTTCAAATAAACCCTTACGTATTCAGTTTTGATTTCAGGCCTTCCAGCAATAAAATCAGATACTAATTGCAATATATTTTCAAATGTGATTTCGGCTTGTCCCCGGAAGTTATTTTTACTTACAGTGTTCATTCCCCTGATGGCAGCTGTGCCCGAAACAAAAATCCTTGTCTCTCCTTCCCCTGAATCATGAATCAATGCCCTTTCAAATTTCGGCAGATTCGTGCTATCAGAACCGGGAGCTATCTTTTCAGAACAATACTGGTAGGAATTGATCTGCAGTGGGTTGGAAACCGGTTTCAATTGTTCTTTCGGGAATGTACCTGCAATAACTGAAATTCCTATCCCCCGGTGCTTCATACCAATTCCTGTGGCCGCCGGATACCCTGAACAAAAATTTTCTTTCTCATAGAACAAAGTTCGAACCCGGTTGAAAATCGCGTAATTGGTACCCCCCGATGGCAGAACATCATCCCGGCCAAGAATATTTCCAATATAATTCCACTGCCGAACCACATTGGAAAACCCCATACCTTCTTTTTTCAAAATAGTACTAACCTTCTCAAATGCGTTAAAAAAACATTCATATGTATCATACGCTCCTTTCTGGATCTGGTACATTCCATAAAATTCCTTCACACTGTTATTGCTTATCAGGGTGTAACGTGCATCTCCGTCAGCTTTGTACGAAATCCGTATATACTCATTTCTCAGCAGGCATGCTTCAAGTAAAATTCCTTCAGGCACGTGCAACGAAGGTTGGGAAATGACAAGGAATGGAGGATAGAATATATCCGAATAAATACGCTGCAAAGTTTTGTCAATTTTCTGTCTGATCGCTTCGATTTCTCTATCATCTCCCTCACCCGTGAAAAAAGTCATAGAAATGACTTTTTCCGGAAATTTAATTTCGTCAAGCAGGGCTTCAAATAAACCCGCCAAACATGACTCCGAATTTCCCGGTGAAAAAAAAAGGCTGTATTTTATTTTTGTCAGAGACATCTCAATTATAAAATAAAAACAGGAATGATAGTCGTTCTTGTTTCCAAGAACGATCTATCATTCCATCTGACTAACTAACCAACCTAATCTATGAAACCTATGAAAAACCATCGGGTTAATGTTGTAATTCCGCTATTTTCTTTTGCATTTCCCTGGCCAAAGTATAGGAAGAATTCCTGGAAAGTATCTGCCGTAAGTATTTGTCGGCTATGAAAAAATTTCCCATACGGAAATATTCTCCGGCAATTCCCATGCAAATTTCATTATTATCAGGACTCATCCTATATTCAGCTTTCAGCTGGATAATGTTTTCAACCATGGAACGCATGGCTATGTAGGAATTGCTTCCAGTACTTTCTCTCATCAAATACGAAATATATGGCAAGGCTTTTTCAGGCATATCATCTTTCAGGAAGGAAACAAAGGCTTGCTGCGCCAGTTCAGGTGAAGGCAGTATTTCAAAAGCCTTTGCAAAGTAAAAACCGGCTTTTTTGTAATTACCTAGCGATAAAGCATGACCACCCGCTTTCTCAGCGAAACGCGGATCATATGGAAACTGCAAATGCAGACTTTCGGCTATGCGCAGTGCCAGATCATGATTCTGCCTGCGAACTGCATCCCGGTACAGAGTGTCCATCGCATTGGTCCAGTTAGTCGTGCCTGTAACAACACCTAATGCCATCCTTTGCTGAAGGTCGTTGTTTTGTCCTTCTGGTATCGCAGATTCATCCTGATAAAAAGGCCAGCCTTTTTTCAAACGAATGATGTTGAATAAACCAATTAACGTGTCCATTCTTAATAGGGGCATTTCTGAATAGAATGCCTCATCAGGGAAGGACTCATGTTGATCAGGCAATAACTTGCTATTGACCAACGCATTATGAAAAAGATCCGCCAGCATGGAATACCCTTTCAGGTTGGGGTGGACATGCTCTGTAACAATCTCCGATCCGATAATGCCCTGCCGGCAAAATTTCGAAGCAGTCTGATGAAAAGGAACCACAACAGCCCCATATTGCTGAGCAAGTTCATATATGTGCTCATTTAACGCACTGGGTGCTCTGAACCTAAGTTGATCATGATCAAGGGCTTTTCTGAACATAAGTGCAGCCGAATCAGATTTGCCCTTACTGTAATATACATTCCCCAAAAGATAGTATGCTGCTGCGTAAAGACTGTCCTCTTCAACTATAGCTGAAGCTATTTTTGCAGCTGAATCGGGACATCCATTTGTCATGTGGGTTTCTCCCTGCCTGATGAGGTCATCAAACTTTTTCTGATTGGCCGGATTCGCAGCAATACTCATGAACGGTTTCATATCTTTTTCATTCGATATCAAATCAGCCATGAATACCGGTATATGATTCCTTTGATATTGTGAAAGAAGCCGTGACATATTGTAATTAAACTGGTCGATCCCCTGCTGGTATTTTTTCGAACCATAGGGAATTCCTTGTTTACGCGCCATCCGTTGCATTAGAGTCTCGGAGTACTGGCCAGCATTTTCCTTCTCCAGCTTATGAACAAGACCCAGAAACAGCTGGGTTAAACGCAGCCTCCTGATCTGTATCCCGACGCGCACCATAAAGGGCTTATTCCCAAGCCTGCTGGTAGAACCAACGCCAAGAGCCCCAACATATTCATTATGTCCGGCATATATCAATATTGCATCAGGTTTTTGTCTTATGATCTCCCGCCCAAAATCTGCCAGAGTATATGAACTTACCGCAGTTAAGCCAAGATTAATAATTTCAAAATGAATTTCAGGAAACTCTCTTTCAAGACGGTATTTCAGCATTCGGTGAAATGACCCATTAAACAGATAAGGAAAACCGACTGCAGAAGATTCGCCCTGCACAAAAATTCTGAATGTGCCTTTTGTCTTTACAGCAGAAAATTCTTCCTCATAACCTTTTGTGGCATTTTCTTCCTTTACAAAATACCGTTTTGACACTTCCGGATTCAGATGAAGGTATCCGTGGTTTAATGCACCTGGTATAAAAACGGGCAAATCTGATCCAAAATGAATGAGCCTGAGAAATAACTCAGCAAGAACAAGCATTGCCAGAGGAAGCAACACTGCAATGAGGCGAAACAGCCATATTCTTGCCGGTTTCATCTTGTTGCGATAATGTAATTCAAGGATAAGGAAGGATTGGCAAATGCCGATCCTTCCTTATTATTTCCATTAATAGCCTGTACTTTGCTTGAGGTTCGGATTACGCTCCAGTTCAGTCTGTGGAATTGGCAAATAGTAATCCTGAGGCTCATTGAAAACAATATTCCCTGTTCTGGTCCTGATATAATAGGCAGCTTCCTGGGGACCTATACCCCAACGGCAGATATCAAACCAAATCTGCCCCTCGCCATATAATTCGCGGTATCTTTCAAGCCGTAGAGAATCCCTGAGGGCATTCCCTGTAACAGAAGCAGGCCAGTCAATGGCAGCATCAGGAACATTGTAGTCGGCTTTCCCGTAGGCACGCCTTCGTACTTTATTCGCAAATTCCCGTGCTTCTGCTTCCTTGTTCTGGGCCTGCAAAGTTTCAGCATACAGCAGAAATACATCGGCCAGCCTGAGAATATGAATGTTGGCACCATAATTGACCTGATATTTATAAGAATTGCCGTCTAATGGAACATACTTTCTTATGCTCCATCCTTCAATCTCAGGCTCTGTGACGTCAATATACTTTCCAATGGCCACCTTGACATTATCAACAATAATACTGTCAACATAAGGCTGCAAGGCATCAACTTTGATCCGCGGATCTCCTTTGAGCCGCTCCACAGCTTTCTGATGCACAAATACATTAGACCATCCGGTAGGTCTTGACTCGCCGGTATTGGGATCTACATAACTTGGGCCAACCAGCATTGAATGACCCGACCCGCTTGGGTTATCCCATGGACCCCAAATGGAAGGCATATTCACCATATTCAGTTCATATAACGATTCGGAACTGAATTCATACTGCTCATTAAACATGACCTTATATTGCTCGAAAGGAAGCAATGAAAGCGAAGCACCAGACTGTGACTTGCCGTTATCAATAACGTCCTTCAGCGTGGTTTCGGCATTGGACCAATCCTGCATCGTTACATAAACCTTTCCAAGCAACCCTTTGGCACCCCATTTTGTTGCCCTTGCCACTTCGCCTGCATCGCGAGCTTCAGGAAGTAAATTAAATGCTTCCTTAAGGTCTGAGATGATCTGATCATATATAGCTCCTACACTGGCCCGCGGTGACTGAGCTTCTGTAATGCTTTTCACAGGGTTCAGAAAAAGCGGTACCCCTAATTTATCCCTGTTAGCCGCAGTAGGCTGATTGGCCTCTCCAAAAAACCGGATTAGCTCAAAATAGGCCCAACCTCTGATAAAATAAGCCTCTCCTTCTATTTTTTTCAGCCTTGCAAGGTCAGCCTCGTTTGCATTTCCCTCAAGCCTGACAGCATTGGAAAGCACATCGTTCGCCTGCCCAACAACTTTGTATAAATCCCTCCACAAATCAGCTACATATGCATTTCCCGGTTTCACTTCATTATGGCACATGTCGTTCCATAATTGATCATCCACCCATGACTGGTCAATTTCATGCGATAAACAACCGGTAATTTTGGCAAAATATCTTTTCCCCCAAAGTGAAAAACCCTTCTGGGCAGAATACATAGCCTTGACTACAAACTCAAGGTTATCAACTGATGTTATAAGATTTTCGGGGGTAGGTTGATTTGGATCGGATGTGTTGAGAAAATCCTCTGAGCACTGGATGCCCGTCAAAGCCATTACCAATGCAACACTTAGTATCTTAAGAATTGATTTCATATCTATTAGCATTAAATGTTGGTACTAAAAGGTAACATCTACTCCAAACGACATTAACCGCGTTTTTGGATAAAGATCCATTCCTTCAATGCCACGGGTACGCACACCACCTCCCAGTTCAGGATCCATCCCCGTATATTTGGTAAGAGTAAACAGGTTCTGGGCATTGAAGTAAATTCTCAATTTTGAAACGAAAAGCCTGGAAGTCAGTGAAGATGGCAATGTATAGCCTATCTGCAAAGTTCTGAGCTTCAGATAAGACCCGTCTTCAACAAAATAGCTGGAATGCTTCCTCATGTTGCCGTTTGGATCGTTGGCTGTAAGCCGCGGATGCTGAGTGGGTTTATCCGGGGTCCATGCATCAAAAATAGCCGTGGTAGAGTTCCAGTCGCCTTTAAAACCTCTTTCAGCTGATTTCGTGGCATGGTAAATATCTACTCCGCTTACCCCCTGGAAGAAAAGCGTCACATCAATTCCTTTATATTTCGCGTTAAGATTCAGGCCGTATATCATTTTAGGCCAAGGATTGCCGATAAAGGTTTTATCTGCCTCATCAATTTTCCCGTCAGGCTCCATTATACGCTTTCCATTTGCATCATAACTGGCAATGTCTTTGTATTTAAAATCCCCGGGAGCAGTAGCGGCTTCCTGATACGGGCCTGCAGCACCAAGGGCATTCGCTGCATCTACTTCAGCCTGTGTCTGGAAAATACCTTCAACTATATACCCGTAGAAATATCCCATTGGTTGACCAACTTCGGTTCGACAAATGCTTCCATCCATATATTCGGCACCTCCGTCGTTCAGAACGGAATTCTCCTTATATAATTTTGTGATTTTATTCGTATTGAATGAAGCATTTGCTCCAATGTTTAAGGTAAGTCCGCCAAACCGGTTCTGATACATTAAACCAAAATCCCATCCCGAGTTACGCATCTCACCAATGTTGGTAGGAATACTACCGGGATTATCATTAATAACACCTATACCTGAAGCCAATGGAACCTCTACACTAAAAATCATGTCCTTTGTGTTCTTAATGTAATATTCAACTGAACCCGAGAGTTTGTTCTGGAACAGACCAAAATCGATACCAAGGTTGGTTATTTGCATACTTTCCCATTTGATGGCATTGTTAGGCATATTGTATGCCGAATATCCGCCGTCCCTGTCACTTCCGTTTTGTGTATAGAAATAATGGATTTTTCTTGAGGTATAGGTTGTGGAATACAGATAAGGAGGAATTGCTGCATCGGAACCCAACGTGCCGTAACTTGCTCTCAGCTTCAGGTTTGAAATTGCTGCCACACCCGAGAGAAAATCTTCTTCACTCAACTTCCATCCGGCCGAGAAAGAAGGAAATATACCCCATTTGTTTTCCGGTCCGAATTTATGGTTTCCGTCACGCCTGATATTAGCTTGTAAAAGATATTTTCCGGCATAGGAATAATTTAACCTTCCGAACTGAGATAAAATCCGGTTGTATCCAGGACCTCCCGAGACCTGAAAATCGCTCGAAATTCCAAGATCAAAACTCTCAACACCAGAAAGAGGAGGAAATCCGCTCCGGGAGGCAAAAAATCCGCGGTCATCACCTTTAAGAGCTTCATACCCCGCAAGAAGACCCAGGTCATGCTTCCCGAAACTTTTGTCATAGCTTACTGTTAGCACTCCTGTGTAGGTTTCAAAGTTCCTGAAGTCTTTCATAAGCCTGGCTGTAGGATTCGCAATAGCCCCGTAATCGTATGCCTCTTCAAAGCGGTTATAATCGTTACTTCCGAGGTCAAACCCTACGGTTCCTCTGACTTTCAGGTTGACAAAAGGTTCAATTTCAACATAAGCAGAACCGTTTACCCCAAAAATGTTGGTAATTTGATGGCGCTGCAAGGCAAATCCTAACGGGTTGCCACCCTGAAAATAAATGGGTGTTCTTCCCCATCCTCCATATGGATTTGTGGGATCATATACTTCCATCGTTGGGACAGCCCGGAATATTTTCAGCAAATCCCTTCCATCATCATCGTTCGGATTGATTTTCCTCTTGCTAACCATCAGGTTTTCCCCAACCCTGACCTTATCACTGACCTTAAATTCTGTATTGACCCTGCCGGCATAACGCTCAAACCAGTTGTCAACCATAACACCATCTTCTCTTTTATAGTTGCTGGAAATATAATACGTCATCTTTTCTGACCCGCCGGAAACAGAAAAATCATAATTCTGTTCTACGCCTTTGCCACCAAACATAATATCCTTCCAGTCTGTATTTGGCCAGGCAGAATTGGTAGGAACAAAGGAAGGATCTATTACCCGCCCCGGATCATCGTTGAGCCAGGCTTCCCTCTTTTTAGTAATATAATCCTTGGTTTGAAGCATATCAGGTAATCCTATTGGCTTATGGTTTCCGTAAGACGCATTGAAATTCACCACAGCCTTGCCCTGTTTACCCTTTTTGGTAGTGATAAGAACAACTCCATGAGCTGCTTCAGCGCCATAGATAGCTGCAGCAGACGCATCTTTCAAAATCTCGATTGATTCAATATCCCTTACATTTAGAGCATTATCAGAAGGCCCCCTGATTCCGTCAATAATATATAAGGGTGCAACTCCATTGATCGACCCAGCACCACGGATTATAATATCGGCACCGTCGCCCGGTTTCCCTTCTGATTGCGCTACAAATACGCCTGAAACCCTCCCCTGCAACAACTGATTGATGCTGTTGGCTGAAAGATTCTGAATTTCTTCTCCTTTAACCGATGCCACAGAACCGGTCAGGTCAGATTTCTTCTGATATCCGTATCCGATCACGATTAGCTCATCAAGACCAATTATATCCTGAACAAGGGAAACATCAATTGCGTTGCGGCCTCCCACAGCAACTTCCTGAGTTATATACCCCACAAATGAAAATACCAGTACACTGTTTTGATCGGGCAACGTAATGGTATATTCACCGTTTGCATCTGTTATAGTCCCGTTTGTGGTGCCTTTTTGAACAACGGTTGCGCCAACAAGCGGAGCATTATCTCCTGCAGAAAAGACTTTCCCCTTTACTACAAACTGCTGCATTTCGCTTTTGGAAATTACAACCAGATTATTTTCCAACACCTTGAAGTTAAGGTCCGACCCCCTTAAGGCTTGTGACAGTATGTTTTCTACTACTTCATTTTTAACTTCTATATTCACTGCCGGGGCGTCTTTTACAAGATCATCATAATAAAGGAACCTGAAATTGCTCTGGCTTTCAATCTGATCGAACAGGTCTGAAACATTTGCATCATGAAGCTTCAACGTCAGCCTTTTATTTTGTGAATATACGGTTCCAAAAACCTGTACAGACAGAAAGACTGTCATTACCAGCATAGTTTTCATCATAATGAGGATTTTTAAAGACCGATGAATGTCTTTGTTAATTAGTTTGTTTTTCATAAATTTGTGTGTTTTTAGGTTTCTCTCTTAAAAACATGTCCCCTGCTTGCAAAGGTGAGGGACAAAACCTCCCCTGAATCGGGAAATCGCCTTTCCCGATTCTTTTTTAGATGTTGTATGTTGGGAGGAATTAGCCGGAGGAAATTACTGTTTTCATAACATTTGGTTTTAGGTTAGTAAAAAGGGTTACTTCGAGAATATATAAATGGTATCATGGCTTACAACGTAACGAAAAGGATAGGAAGTACTCAGAGCATGCATGGCCTGCTCGACACTCTCTTTTTCAAAACTACCGTTAAATTTTACCTTATTCAGAGTGGCGTGCGAGTTAATGATCTTCACACCAAACCATCTTTCCATGTTTTGCGCAAGTTTTTCGAACGGCTCACTGCGAAAAATAAATCTTCCATCCTTCCATGCAACATACCGTTCTATTTCTTCGTTCTTCTTAACGACAGTTACATTAACTTCTTTATGTGGTAAAGAAACAAATTTCTCATCTTGTTCCCTTTTGTTGTCAAAATTCACCACTGCAGGAATTATGCCTTGCTGTTTTTCCCGGTCATAAACAAAACGCTGATTAGGCAATATCTCGGCAAGATTTGTGGTTTTCTTCCCATCTGATTTCTCAATAATAATCTTTCCCCTGACGAGGGTGGTTTCAATTTCCTTTTCGCCGGGATAGTTTTTTACATTGAAAGCAGTACCCACTACTTTTATTTGAAGGTCAGACGCATGAACAACCACTTTTCTTCCTCCCAGATGCGGAATATCGAAATACGCTTCTCCCTGCAGGTAAATATTAACTTCTTTACGGGTAATATTTTCAGGAATCTTTATACTCGATTCAGCGTTCAGCCAGATTGTGGTTCCATCAGAAAGATGAACAATGGACTTCTCAGCTGCCTTTGTTTCAACAACATAGTAGGATTCTCTGCCTCCTTTTGAAGACAACAGGAACAAAAAAAGCATCGACGAGAGGAGGATCAATATTCCGGCAGCTATACCAGCAAATCGGTAAAAATACGTGAACCTGCCTACAATTTTATTATGGGTTTCTTTCCCTTTGTTAATCCGGTAAAACAATCTTTCAGACTCTTTTATCGCTTCGTCTGATGGTTTAACTCCTGATAAGCCCGCAAATACCCACATATTCTTCATGCGCGAAAAATAATGCCGGCTGCTTTCGTCTGCTTCAAGCCAGGCCAGCAACTCGCTCATTTCCTGTTCGTTCAATCCTTCCAGAAAATACTTATCAATGAGTGATCTTTCCATAATGATACTCCTTCATAACTATAACAACATAGACCTTGTTTACCCCCTTTGCGGAAGCAAAAATTATTTAATGTATTCTTTAAGAGCTTCCCTGAGTGCCCGTAAAGCATTCATTATGTGATTTTCAACCACCTTCTCCGAAATATCAAGATGGTTGGCTATTTCACGGTATTTCATACCTTGTTCACGGCTCAGATAGAAAATTTCCTGCGTTTTCTCCGGAAGACTTTTCAGCACACTGTCAAAAATCCTCAAAATCTCTTCTGAAAAAAAATTCTCAGATACAGGATCATTTAGTGCATAGTAATTTAGCTTATCTTCCATGAAATTTTTCTGAATGAAATCTGAATGTTTTTCACAGACTTTCAGGTGTTTCAGATAATTTAGAGCATTATTCCTTAAAAGAGTATACAACAGAGCTTCAGGATTGCTGTCATCACGAATGGTTTGCCGAATTTCCCAGAATAATAGATAGGCATCCTGCAGCAGGTCCCTGGCAATCTCTTCGTCTCCGATATAAGGGATAATCAGAAACTTCATCCGGTCATAGGTTTGCAAAAAGAATTGCCTGAAGGCATCCTGATTGCCCCTCTTTATTTCGGAAAGAAGCTGTTTAATGGTATCCATGCCTTTAGCTGCTGAAGAATCTGCCGCAGAACTCTGCTTTTTTACAATGTATTCTGCAGTCCTGAACCATTTTATTGCAAATCTATCATTTTTTTATATTCCAGCGACTTCTGCACGCTTACCACTCAGAACATATCAACCCGGGTTTCCTTTTATCAGAAATGTATTCTCAGGTGTCAACCAACGAATTAATACATATTTCAGCATACAATTCCATTAATTCTTTATATATTAGCTAGTTAACATTTGCTTCATGCAATGACCTGTCCGGAGATGTCGAAAAAAGAAGTTTTCAAATACTCCCCAAGAAAACAAGCCTTTTAATTCAGCTCTAGTGAAATGAAGGTTAAGCCCGGATTGCGCATCAGGAGTGAAGCGAACTGATGCGCAGTGCGTTGGCCTTGCACGCTGGCATCCGGGCAAATCCCGCTGAAACGAAGTGAAAGCGGCCCGCAGGGAACATTGCGCACTTTTTCTGCGCAATGTGGGTTAAGCCCGGATTGCGCATCAGGAGCGAAAGCGAACTGATGCGCAGTGGGTTTGCCTTGTGCGAAAGCATCCGGGCAAATCCCGCTGAAACGAAGTGGAAGCGGCCGATTAAGCCCGGATTGCGCAGCAGGAGTGAAGCGAACTGATGCGCAGTGCGTTGGCCTTGCACGCTGGCATCCGGGCAAATCCCGCTGAAACGAAGTGGAAGCGGCCCTTGCGGCAACTGGCGCATTTTTAAGATACCCAATACAGGAATGATTCGCATTGCATGAGAATTTTTTTCTAATGCAATGCGTTTGACAAAATATCTTCAAAAATCAGGCTGATATTCTTTAAGCAGGCATACTTCACCGTCAAACACCGCATAGCTGCTGCCAAATATCCATTCTCCAAGGTTGATGAGGCGGGATGTGCCGTTGAGGTTGATATCCATGGCCACATGCCGGTGGCCAAATACAAAATAGTCGAAATGCTCCC
>Ga0272448_1004467_pt1 | contig 15944 bp, 14 predicted proteins | sample YNPCB0191_FD_202220 | JGI IMG/M metagenome (GOLD analysis project Ga0272448, IMG submission 202220) | Hot spring sediment microbial communities from Yellowstone National Park, WY, United States - YNP-CB-019-1 | ecosystem: Environmental > Aquatic > Thermal springs > Hot (42-90C) > Sediment...
ATAAACGATATAACAGTTGAATATAAAAGTGGATTTTTTTCGAGATATTACGATCAAGCAAGCATAGATGAATATAAGTTAAGATCAAGACAGGTTTATACATTTCCATTAGGTTCTGATCTTGTATCTGAGCAGACTGAAGGAACAAGACAAGAAACTTTAAATTACAATTTAGAAGGTTTTAAATTCACATCAGCGGAGAATTCCTCGTTAATAGATACAATTCAGATTAGATTAAAAAAAGTGGAAGCCAATGGTTATCTGTTCGCCAAAATATATACAGATGTCAATGGACTTCCTGGGGAATTAATAGGAACAAGCAATCAAAAACCAGTAAGTAACCTCAATAATGATTGGGCATGGGAATCTTTTTGTTTTGATAAGCCGATTAGAATTTCACCAATGACAAGCTATTGATGCATAATAGACACGAGTTTAATTACTAATGGGATAATATATATTCAAACAAGTAATACTATAACAACAGGCAAATATGTATATTATAATTCGTCTTCATGGCAGTTAGAAAATAATAAACAAGTTCTTCATATTATAAGGGGCAATAAGTATGCTCAGAGAGTGGCTAGTGATCTTATAAGATTTTATAAGACTCCACATGAAAGGATTAATATAATTGCTCCAGCTATCCCTAATCTCCAACTTACCGATTCAGTGATGGTTGATGTAAAAAAGGCTGGAGTAATCGGAACATACATAATAGAGAAGCGAAGGCATACTTTAAACTATGAAAAATATACAACAATAGACACATTAAGAAAGGTAGGCTGAAATTATTATGTCAACATATCCAAATAATCCGAATTTACCACAAGGAACAAATTCAACAGCTGTAAACACAACCAATTGGAATGCTTTAATTGATAACATAAATGCAATAGGTGCTGATTTAGTAGATGCCAGAGGAGATGGTCAAACATTTCCGGGGACGCCGCACACTGCTGGGCAATGTGGAGATATTGATGATATTTTGCAAGCTATTAAGCATTTGATTGCAGATATAAGCGGAGAGACAAACTGGTATAATGCACCATCAGGTTCTCTAAAATCACACAATCATACAAGTGGTCAAGGAGGTTTAATTCCTTGGAGTTCACTTGGTTCATCAAATAGCCGTAAGTTGGAAATTCATCCACAGTATCAGGGTGCGGTAATCACAAGCAGTTTAAGAGGTGCATCTCCAAGTGGAAATAATACAATAACGATTAGTCCGATTATTGATGTCGTTTCATATATAGGTCGTCATTGTTATGAAGGTGTTTCAAATCAGCCCAGTCTTCAAGATTACTATGTGGCTTTTAGATGGACGTTGCCAATTGATTTTGGTTCGTGGGCGGTATCTAATGCCATACAAATAGAATATAGAACTAACAGTGCCCTATCTAGTGACTGCCATGTAGATGTATATGTATATAAATCAGGCAGTGGAAGCCTTATTGCTAGTAGCGAAAATAATGTCAACGTAAATTGGTCAAACATTAGTATAAGTGGTTCAGCTTTAGGAACATGGGTAGCTAATGATATTATTGAGATATACTTAAAATTTGAGTCAAGAAATAATAATTATGCGAGAGTTGGTAAAATAACACTTAATTATAACGCCTAAACAACATAAAAAGGATATTTAAGATCATGGAAGAGGATTTTGTTATTGTCCTTGTAGAAAGTGATCTCAATCATGCTTTATTGATTATCAAGAATTTCAGAAAGATAGGATTTGAAAATGAGATATTACATTTTAGGAGTAGTAAAGAGGTAGTTGATTTTCTATTTCGTCGTGGTAATGGTTTGCAAAGAGCAAAGGACACTGCATACTTATTAATATTAGGAATTTCTAATAGTGAGGGAAAGGAGATCATAAAAGAAATTAAACAGGATATTTGCCTTAGGATAATGCCAATAATCGTAATAACTAACACAGACAGCCAAAAAGAGACAGAAGAATGTTATGAATTGGGTTGTAATATTTATTTGACTAAACCTGTTGATTATAAAGAATTTGTGGATTTAGTGAATAAGTTAGGACTTTTTTTGGCAATAGTAAAAGCACCTAAAATTAATCACGAGACATAATAAATATTCAATTCACAATTGAATAAAAAAATATATAATAAACCTTTATAGGAAGTGCTATATGCTTCGTGAAAAAGGAAAGATTGATATTCGTGAGGTTATAAGAAACAGAGATTCCCGACTTTATGAGAAACTACAAAATATATGGAATAAAGTTTATACAGATGAAGAAAACATCCATTTTTTGCATTCCATAGCAGTTGAACAAAACATATCATCTTTAATTCCGGATCAATGGAAATTTGATAGACTCAATCCTTTAGAACTTTTCTCCCTTTCAGCGTCATCTTGTTTACATGATATTGACAAAGGGTGGGGTGTAAATAAGAAAAGGCATGGCGAAATGTCTGCTGGAGAAATACGTTTTCACTTTAATAAATATGGGTTAGATGCGGGTCAAGCTGATTTAGTTGGATGGATAATAAAGGTTCATGATCACGGTGATTTTGATTTTGATCTTCCAGAAGATCCGGTAGTGGTAGGTTCTGTGGAATTAAGAATCAGACCGTTAGCGGCATTGTTTAAACTTGCTGATTTGCTTCATGCTGACTATCGTCGTGTTGATAACCCTAAGACAATATCACCAAAAGATCGGGCGAGATTTTGTATTAGAGGATGGAAATTTGACGCGGAGGGACGAATAAAATTTTTTGCTGATCCTGATGAAGTATCAGATATTGAGCATATCCATAGGGCTATTGCCATGATGAGAAAAGATTTGGAGAAAATAGCACCAATACTTCGCGAGTCAGGATATCCATATCAGATAACGATTGCAGAGATTGATGAAAGCAAGTTAATTTATGCAATACAATCGGAAAAAGCAAGCGATCGTTCATTTTTAGGGATGGATTCGTTCAGCGAAGATGATCAACATTTATTCAAGGGTCGCAGTAATGAAAGTCAAGAACTCTATCAAATGCTTCTGACGGATGATCCTATTATCGCACTTGTAGGGGAATCAGGAATTGGGAAGACATCATTAGTAAAAGCAGGTCTATTTCCGATACTCAGAAGATCGGGTTGGAAGATAGCTTATATAAGAGTGTTACATAACAATATAGCTGATATAATTCAGTGTATGTGGTTTCAAATAATGGAATCAAATTTTCCTTCTTCTAAAGATGGTCTTGTAGAAATTTTACAATCTATATCTGAGCAGAATCAACATGATAATATATTAATTCTTTTTGATCAGTTTGAAGACGCATTAAAGTTTGAATGTGTTCTTAATCAAATTAAAGAAGCATTATATCACGTTCAAGCGATGAGATTTCAGAATATCAAGGTTTTATTATGTTATAGGTCAGATTATGAAGGTAAGATTGGACCGATACTTCAAGATATAGCATATTCACTTAAATCTATTCCAAGGTTTTATCTCAGATCACTTGATAGAAAAGGTGCAGAAGAAGCGATATTAATGGGCATGAAAGCAGCACAAATTGGCTTTGACCCAGACTTTGGGGCAAAAAATTTTATAGAACTTATCCTTAATGATATTGAAAAACAAGATAAAGGATTCTATCCGCCATATATTCAAATGGTCGGTGAAACGTTGAAGGATAGGGCGTTATCAATCAACCTCGGGATTATCCATAAGTCCGATTATGATTCGTTAAATGGAGTTTCAGGTATAATAAGCAATTATTTGTTCAAACAGATTGATCAATTTGGGGATCAACGTCAATATGTTGAAAAGATATTAATGGAACTTACCAGTGCTGTTAAATGTGAAAATAGTAGACTAAGAACCAGAGATATTGATGACTTAATAAGAGAAGTTGATTTAGAGCCTGAAGAACTTGATGATTTACTTTACGAAATGAGTTGTAAATGGATGATTCGCCATCTTGGTTCGGGGAAGTATGAGCTTATACATGATCAATTAGCAGAGCAAGTATATGAAAATCTAATAGTTGCTAGGAAAGAATTAGAATTCAAATTGATTAGAGAACATATATCAGCAGTTGCCAATATATATCCTATTGCAGGTGTTATTCTTGATACATTGATTATGGCAAAAATATATTCTGATCGCAACCGGATTAATCCTACCTTTTCAGAAAAATCAATATTGCTTCACAGTTGTATAGCGAAAAAAGGTCCTGCTTGGTTTTGGTTCAGAAACTCAGACAGTGCTGAATATCAATCTATACTATACGCGGGTCTTTCTCATCCATTGATACGAATGGACACAATAAAAATTTTAAGCTATACAAAAGATGAAAGTATTGTTCCAGAGTTGCTAAAATTAGGGAAAGAATCTGAGGAAATTCTATGCACAGTTATTGAGACTTTGGGAATCATAGGCTCACAGGAATCAATACCTATGTTAATAGAGAAACTTGATGATAATAGTGTATTTGTTCGTGTTGCATCAGCCAAAGCATTGTCAAAGTTAGGTGCAAAAGAAGCTAAACCAAAACTGATGAAGATGATCAAAGGAGAAGGACAAAATGTGCAAAAAATAGCTTTATTAGCCTATTCCCGTTTAGCCGATCAGGAAGACATAACTTTTTTAAGGGAAATGCTTAACTCTATTGATTTAGATTTTAAATCAACTTCTATAAGGACTTTGGCGAGATTACTTAAAGAACAATTCATTTCTGAATTAGATACAATGCTTAAAGATAAAAATAGACATATAAGGATTTCTGCAATTGATGCTTTGATCTGTATTGTCAAAGAAAATCAAAGAGAATGCCCAAGCAATCAATTTCTGATCTCTACAGCTAAATCAAAACTCTATTCAATGCTACAAGATAGAAGCAAGGAAGTAAGAATAATAGCTTTTAGAGCATTAATGGAATTTTTCTCATGGGAAGACATACCATTATTGATGTCAGCGATTGAATCAGATGTTCCAGATATAAAAGTGCTATCTGCGGAATCTTTAGCAAGACTTGGTTATCAGGAAGGATTCACAAAGTTAAGAGCTATGCTGAAAGATGGCGGCAGAAGTAGGCGATTGGCATTAAAATCCTTGAGCAATTTAGGGGATCCGACAATTATCCCTGATCTAATCAGAATGATTGAAGATGAAGACCCAATAGTAAGGAAAGAATCGGCTCATGCTATTGGAATTTTGGGATCAGAAACAGAAATTCAGATGTTACTAGATATTTTATTTTCTAGTCATGGGACAAATTTAGATGCTAACAATGCACTTATATATATAGATCGCAAATTGTATTGTCCCTTTAGATGGGATACATAAATAATCATTTCCATCCTTTTCTACTGACATTTAGAATTATTGTCAGTATAGAGAAATCATTATATAGCCACTCATATATTTCATAATCCTTTCATCTGTAAATTCTTTATCAAAGACAAATACCATCTCTCTGTCTGACATTATCTTTTTCATAAAATCAATTTCATGGCAATTTCATCTCATTAGTTAAACTTGAATCATCAAAATTAAAATGGTAAAATCTGTACATGGAATTCAGTTTTAACTATGTTTGTATTGAAAGGAGATTTATATGTCCAATAAATTGCTTAAAGTTGCCATTGTTGGGACGGGCATGATCGCTAATGCTGGTCATATTCCCGCATGGAAAAATTTAAAAGACGACGTAGAGATCATTGCTGTTTCTGATATGCTGGAAGAAAGAGCTCAATTGGTTGCAAAAACCGAAGGCATACCTTATGCTTTTAGCGATTGGAAAAAGATGATCGCCGATGTAAAACCCGACATTGTATCAGTCTGTACACCTAATGCCTATCATAAAGAGATAACTATAGAAGCTTTAAGATCTGGGGCACATGTTCTCTGTGAAAAGCCGATTGCGACCTGCTACAAAGATGCTGTGGAAATGTTTGATACTGCTGAATCTGCTGGGAAAATACTCTTTGTTGGTCAGAGTGCGAGATTTTCAAATCGCTCAAAGGCGGCAAAAGAGATCGTTGATGCTGGCAAATTAGGCTATATGTATTATGCAGAGACATATTATATGCGAAGACGAGGGACACCTACTTGGGGACAATTCCATATGAAGAAGCATTCTGGTGGAGGACCTGTCTATGATCTTGGTGTCCATGCTATTGATCTTTTATTCTGGCTTATGGGAAATCCAAAAGTTATCGCAGTTAGCAGTATGACTTATACTATTTTTGGCAACCGTGACGAGGGACTTGCAACCTCATTGGCAGATAGCGGAGCGCCTCTTGGCGTTTTAACTCCTAGAAAATTTGATTTCCATGAGTTTGACGTTGAAGATATGGCAGCAGGATTTATTCGTTTAGAAAATAGAGCAATTGTAGCCTTTAAGACAAGCTGGTCTGCCAATGTCCCACAAAATATGGGATATACAATGATTTTGGGAAGTGAAGGTGGACTTGTGCTTGACCCATTAACTTTGGTAACTAATATGGGCAAATATCAAGTGAACATTAATCCACAGGTTCCCGTAGATAGAAATGTTGAATTCAGCGGTCATTGGGAAGAAACTCAGCATTTTGTCAATGTCATAAATGGAAAAGAGGAATTAATAGTTAAGCGCGAGGAAGTCTTGAACGTTATGCGAACTCTTGACGCACTTTATCAATCTGCAAAAGAAGGTAAAGAGATACAAATAGCGTAAAAACTGTTTAGGAGGAAATTATGAGTAAAAAATACCGAGTTGGGATCGCAGGTTTCGCTCATATGCACATTAATAATGTCGCAACATTGTTCAGTCAGCATCCACAAGTTGAGATTGTCGCATGTGCAGACACTATTCCAGATAAGCCTGAATTGCGAGAAGCACCTTACACGAGGGCATGGAATAAGAAAAATCTTATAACCACATTAAACATATCTAAATCTTATGAAGATTATAACGAGATGTTGGACAAAGAAAAGTTAGATATTGTTATATGTTGCTCAGAAAACGCAAAACACCCTGAGATAGTGGAAGCATGCGCTAGAGCAGGGTCAGTATAAAGTTAAACAGATGTTAAGTATTTTTTGGACAAAAAAGTCAATTTTAAGGCACAATATTTCGACAAACAAGCTTCAATAAAATCGCTAAACATCTCCAAAAATGCAGTTAAATGCCTTATTATGATTGATTTTATAGCATTTTTTGCCAAAATTTGCGTTGATGCAAAAAAGTTAGATTTATACCCTTTCCGAATTATTATTGATAACCTTGATAACTGAGGGTGAATCAGGCCAAATTTCTTCTTGACTTTCTTTTGAGCCATTTGTTAAGATTAGATATTAGATTGTTTAAGAGTCACAAATATTTTATCACGGAAGTAGGATAAAGCGAATAATAAAAAGACAAGGAATTCCTGAAAAGTGTTAAATGATAGTTCAAATTATAATGACAGTTCATAATATCTGGATATAGAAAGGGAGGATTGATACAGAGTTAATATTTTTTATGAAGGCTTGTTATTAAACGCTCTAAAATTTCTGAAAATGTTCATTTATTAAGGAGTTTAGACATGAGACTTACATTTTTGATTCTAATAATGGCTTTATGTATATCTCTAAATGTCATGGCTGATAGGATATTTTACGACAATTTTGAAAGCAAAGACGTTACAATGAACGCTTGGAAACCAAAAGCAGGCGCAAATTATCCTGAATTTGAGATAAGCCCTACTTACAACTTTACTGTGGGCGGAAAAACATGCCTTAAATTAGCTCCCACCAAAATGCAAGATTGGCGAGATATGTGGCACACCTTTAATAAGATCAGACCAGCGAGAGTCGTCGTCAGATTTTACGAGAGAGGCTGGAAAAACAAGATAAAAGTTGATCAGCAGTATATATTAATCGGGGATGGGACTACTGACGAAGATTCAGCTAACTTCTGCCAAATCGGACAGACTGGCAATTCCGCACACGATGGACATTATTCAATTTTTGATTCAGTAGGAAATGCTTGGATCCATACAAAAACAGCTACTGATGAACCAAGATGGGTGAAATTTGAACTTGCTATTTATGATGATGGAACAGCAAAAGTTTTTGTTGACAATACAGAAGAACATGTTTTTGCACAGAAATGGGCTGGACTTGGAACAGTAGGATTTGCCTCTTATGCTCGTAATGATCGCGGTGGAGTAATAGATGGATATTGGGACGATGTTGAAGTTTATGATACATCAGAAGTGACTATATCCGCTGTTAGCCCTAATGGTAAATTAGCCATCTGCTGGGGCGATATTAAGTTAGAAAAATAATCAAATGATAGGACGTGATTGACATGAAATTTTGCGTTTTCTTCGCGTTAGTAATGGCTTTGCTTCTTTGTGTGATGCCATGCATGGCGAAACAAATATTTTATGACAATTTTGAGAACGAGGCTTATACTAAATCTAATTGGAAAGCAAAGGCAGGTCAGCTTAATTGGGAATTAAGCAATAAATACAACCATACGATCAATGGAAAGACCTCTTTTAAGATGGAACCAAAGACTATGCAGGTTTGGGAAGATGTATGGCATGTGTTTAGCGATCAACCAAAACCTGCTCATGTTAGGATATGGTTTTATGATCGGGGTTGGAAGAATAAGATAAAAGTTGATCAGCAATATGTCCTGATCGGTGATGGAACTAACGATGAAGATTCGGCTAATTTCTGTCAAATTGGTCAAACAGGCAATCCCGATCATGATGAACATTATTCTATATTTGATTCGGTTGCTAACGCTTGGTTTCATACAAAGACTACAACATTTGAGCCAAGGTGGGTAAAGTTTGAGTTTGTTGTTTACAAAGATGGAACAGCGAAAATTTTTGTTGATGACACAGAAGAACATGTTTTTACGCAAAAATGGCCCCATCTTGGCACGATAGGTCTGGCAGCCTATGGACGAAATGATCGCGGTGGAGTCCTTGACGGTTATTGGGACGACGTTGAGGTATTTGATACCGAAGATGCACCAGCTTTTGCTGTTGATCCTAACGATAAAGCATCTTCATTATGGGGTAAGATTAAACTTGGTTTGAGAGAATAGGAGCAAAAAATATGGCGCAGTCAATTATCGTTCAGCCAGGAACTAAGGTCAAGCTTAAAGATTACGATCCAGACTATACAGGGGAGTTTAAAAATAAAGCAGAAGCCCAAAAAGTGCTAAACTCTATACAAAGTCAGATGAAAGAACTTCAGGAATTGCTATATGCTGAAAACAAGAGATCAGTCCTAATTATACTTCAAGCAATGGACACCGGAGGAAAAGATGGCACTATTAAAAATGTGATGGCAGGTGTTGATCCCCAAGGATGCGACGTCCAAAGTTTCAAAGTGCCTACGCCAGAGGAATTATCGCATGATTTCCTTTGGCGCGCACATAAAGTTACACCCGCAAAGGGGAAAATTGTCATATTTAACCGTTCTTATTATGAAGATGTCCTCGTAGTTCGTGTCCATAACCTTGTCCCAAAAGAAGTTTGGAGTAAACGCTATGATCAGATAAATAGCTTTGAAAAATGCCTGACCGAAAATGATACTGTTATTATTAAATTTTACTTGCACATTTCCAAAGATGAACAGAAAAAAAGGTTAGAAGAGAGGCTTAATGACCCAGCAAAACGTTGGAAATTCTCAGAGGCAGACCTAAAAGAACGTCAATATTGGAACGACTATATGGATGCTTACGAAGACGTCCTTACCAAATGTAGCACAGATTATGCCCCATGGTATATAATACCCGCTAATAAGAAATGGTATAGAAACGTTATCGTTGGTGAAACAATTGTAAAAAGGCTTAAAGAGCTTAATATGAAGTATCCTGAGCCTAAAACCGATCTATCAAAAATAGTAATTGAGTGATGGTTAGTGATCAGTAAACAGTGATCAGTATTTAATGACCGATGAGATCACTGATGATTGGATATAAGTTCGGACACTTAAAAATCTCAATTTTTTCAGAAGTTTGGGTTGAAGGTTAAAAGTTAAAGGTTAAAAGTTAAAAGTTAAAGGTTGAAGGTTAAAAGTTGACTGATCACCGATTACTGACCCCTATTTTGCGTGATTTTATGAAAAAACTTACCTATTAAAAAGACCATCAAAATCTCTTTTTCCCAAAGGGAGACTTTTATGGCTTCTCTCTTTGAAAAAAGTAGCTTTATTAGTTTCCCCCTTTGAAAAAGGGGGATAAAGGGCATGGGCGTTAAGTTAAGGGAAAAACGTTATTTTTAATATGAGATAATGTTGTTTTTAGCCCCGAAGGGACACCATATTTATAGAAACGATAAACGCCAAAATACAAAGCTCCAGCGGAGCGAAATATGGTGGGGAAATATGCCGCTCCTGACGGAGCTAAAAGATTTTTATTTATGTGTTTTCTATAAATATATCACCCCTTCGGGGTTAAAAATCCTTAACTTAATGCGTATGGGATAAAGGGGGATTTTTGAAATGTTTGGAAAAATTTAGTTTTAGCAGAAAGTATTATTTTCACTTATTCTAGAAAATGTCCGAACTAATGTCCTAAGTTCAGAGGATTACTGATTCACCCTCAGTTTTTTCACACATCATAAAAACACACATAATCCAAGGTAAATAACTATTGCAATAATTCATTAATGATGATAAAATAAAATGTAAGATATGATTTTTCAATAAACATACTTAGGAGGTATGAAGATGGCAGGAACCACTGGTCAGCAGCAACCCAAAAAACAACAACCAGCACAAAGAACATTAGCTTATGAATACTATCTTATAAAGCAAATAAGAGAAAAAACCCCGATGAACATTAAATTGGTGAATGGCGAAGTAGTGTCTGGAATAATTACGTGGTATGATCAATATGCCATAAAGCTTGAAAGAGAACCAGCAGAACCTAATTTGGTAATACAAAAACAGGCGATCCTCTACTATTATAAAAAAGAGGATTAGACTTCATATATGCGTTTAATCTATAAACTTTTTATAGTATCTATTCTGTTTATTGCAAGTTTTCCCATTTATGCTCTATCCCAATCTTCTGCGGAAATGTATTATGCACTTGGGCAGAAATATATGGAACAGGGCAAATTTAGTTTGGCTGTGCTTTCACTCAAGAAAGCAGTTGAATTATCGCCTGATTGGGCAGAAGCCCATAACTCTCTCGGCATGGCATACTATCAACTATTTGAATTTGATAATGCCATTGAACAATTTGACAAAGCAATAGAGTTAAATCCATATTATACAGAAGCCAAGATTAACAAAAATAGGACATTGCGGTCTATTGATAGGTATAAACCAATAAAAGATACAAGATTGAAACTTTGGCATAAGTTTGCCATAGTCAGTGGGATTTTAACAGTAGTTGCTGTTACCGCTTTGTTGGTAACCGATTAAAAGGACTTTTATATTGCCTAAAAAATGGATAACTGATCGCTCTGAAATTGATCGCATACTCAACGAATCACAAGTCGGCTCTTTTGCCACTATCAATCCAGATGGTTCTCCTTATATAGTTCCCGTCAATTATGTTTACCACAATGGGAAAATTTATTTTCATTGTGCGTTAAAGGGCAAAAAATTAGATAACATCAAGCACAATCCAAGAGTCTGTTTTTCTGCCTATATAGTAGATCGCATCGTCCTTGCAGAAAAGGCTGATGACACAAGTGTCCGTTATCGCAGTGTCATAGTGAATGGAATAGCGAAACTGATTGATGATCCAGTCGTTAAAATGGATGTCCTTATGGCTTTGACTGCCAAATATACAAAAGGACATGATACTGAACCGCCATCGGTTGAGTGTATGTATAGGACAGGCATTGTTGAGATTGAAATTGAAGAGATAACAGGCAAAAAGAACGTTGATTAAGTTTTTGAAATAAATTAATATTTTCAAGAAGGATGTGCTATTTATGCCATGCGTCTAAAGTGTCAATCCAATGGGAAAACCATTGATCTGGATCAAAGTTTACAAATCGCCGCTGGAGGCGAAGCATACATCTATGAAGTGCAGAGGGACTTGTTAGCAAAGATATACCATAAACCAACAGACGAAAGAGCTCGCAAGTTGGCTTTGATGGTTCAGAATCCGCCAAAAGATCCGATGGCTTCGTATGGACACATATCTATTGCGTGGCCATTAGATCTCCTGCAAACAATGGATGGAACAAATAGAGTTATAGGTTTTCTCATGCAGCGCGCTCAGGGAGATCGTATAATCAACTTTTACATACCGAAGGAACGGCGTAGTAAGAATCCTTTTTTCAGTTACCTGTATCTTATTCGCACTGCGAGAAACCTCGCGACTGCGGTTTATGCCCTGCACGAACGCGGATATGTTATCGGTGATGTGAACGAATCCAATATCCTTGTTTTACCCACGGCGCTTGTGACGCTGATAGACACAGACTCCTTTCAAGTGCGCGATTTGTCCAGGGGCATCGTCTATCGGTGTCCTGTCGGCAAACCTGAGTTCACACCGCCTGAACTTCAGGGTAAAATCTTCGCTCATGTAGACCGCTCACCTGAGCATGACCTATTCGGTCTTGCAGTTCTGGTTTTCCAATTGCTGATGGAGGGAACGCACCCTTTTGCAGGCATTTACAGAGGCACAGGTGATCCACCTCTATGCGAGGATAGCATCGCCAAAGGACATTTCCCTTATAGTAGGAAGCGGAGAGTCCCTTATGATCCTCCACGATACGCCCCACCATTTGATATTCTCCACCCTTCTCTGCGGAACCTATTTGTGCGTTGTTTTGAGGATGGACATGTTTATCCACAGAGCCGACTCACTGCTGACGAATGGCGGGATGCATTGAGTCAAGCTGAAAATGCGCTTGTCACTTGCAATAGTAACGATCAGCATTTTTACGATAACCACTTAAATGTCTGTCCGTGGTGCGAGCGCAAAACGCGGACTGGGGTTGACCCATTTCCACCAAAACAGTCACCAACACAGACCAGAAAACCAGCACCTCCTCCACAAAAAGCGCAACCTGTCTCGCCTATTAGACCAATCCGACCTTCTCCACAAAGAGCTTGGATCTGGGCAATGGTCGTTTCTCTGTTATTAGCTATCTCTATAGATGTAATATTGTTAAGCATACAGATTGCAACATCAGCGTCGGTAGTGTCTATAATAGTAGCAAGTTTGGCGTCTCTGGTATGTGTAGTTATAGGACTTCGGTCAGCCCGTGGATTTGCCCGACGTAGTCTAAAGTTGCTGGGATTGACCCCAGGAATATTTGCCCTCTTGTTCACTTTAATTACTATACCGATTGAAATAATTGAGCAAACAAAGCAGGCAGAACTTCCGAGGATAAAGATCGGCAAGGACGGTGCAGAGATGGTTCTGATCCCTGCTGGTAAGTTTAAGATGGGCAGTAATGATGGTGACTATGGCGAAAAGCCCGTTCATACGGTCTATCTTGACGCATTTTATATTGACAAATACGAGGTGACAAACGCACAATATAAGAAATTTATGGATGCGACAGGACACAAAGCACCTAATTATTGGAATGATTCAAGATTCAATGATCCTAAACAACCAGTTGTAGGTGTGAGTTGGTATGACGCTAAGGCTTATGCGGATTGGGCGGGGAAGCGATTGCCAACAGAGGCAGAATGGGAGAAAGCTGCAAGAGGTGGACTTGTAGGAAAGAAATACCCATGGGGCAATAACATTACGCAAGATGATGCAAATTATTTTGGTACGGGTGGCAAGGATATATGGGAATGTACCTCACCAGTGGGAAGTTTTGCCCCCAATGGCTATGGATTATATGACATGGCAGGGAATGTCTGGGAGTGGTGTGCAGATTGGTATGATGGAAACTACTACAAAGTTTCACCAAAGGAGAATCCGAAGGGTCCAGCTTCTGGTAACTGGCGGGTTATTCGCGGGGGTTCGTGGAAGTCCAACCCCATCTACTTCGACGGCCTGCGCGTTGCCGTTCGCAACCACTCCTTCGATCCGACGGCCATGTACGATAATGTTGGTTTTCGATGCGCTCAGTAGATTCCCTTCAGATCTTTTTGTTTTTATGTTTTTATGCTTTTATGCGTTTTGCGAGCCGACCGAAGGTCGGCCCGATGCAAAAAATAGGAAGATTGCGGATCAGTGAAGACATATAAGAACCTTTTTGACAGTGTATGTTCCTTTGAGAACCTTTACATAGCTTACCTTCGTGCCGTAAAGGGTAAGCGGATTACACCTGATATTGATAGATTCAGCTTTAACATGGAGCGAGAGTTGATAGAGCTTGAGAGGGAACTAAAGGACGGAAGTTACCGTCCTGGAGAATATCATCAATTTATTATTAATTTATTATTCACGAACCAAAGGAGCGCCTCATCAGTGCTGCTCCATTTCGGGACAGGGTTGTCCACCATGCAATACATCAGGTAATTGAACCTATATTTGATAAACGCTTTATTTACGATAGTTATGCTTGCAGAACAGGAAAAGGGACACATTCAGCGGTGCGTCGTTTTAAACAGTTCCTCAGGCACAATAGTTATGTTCTCAAATGTGATATATGGAAGTATTTCCCGAGCATTGACCATGAGATTCTTCTGAACCTTATTCATCGCAGGATTCAGGATGAACGTCTTATGCGATTGATCGCTGTAATTGTGTCAAATTGTCCGCCTGATCCGCTTAGTATGGAACCACATTGGTTTCCTGGGGACGAGCTATTTTCACCATTAGATAGACCCCGAGGCATTCCCATAGGCAACCTTACAAGCCAATTCTTTGCGAACATATACTTACATGAACTGGACACGTTCGTTAAATTTGAGTTGCGTGAGAAGTACTATATACGGTATGTTGATGACTTTGTTGTTCTTGGGAATAATAAAGCTCATTTGCATGAAGTTAAAACACAGATTAGTGAGTTTTTGCAGACACTCCGTTTGAGATTACATCCGAAAAAGAGCATTGTTTTTCCTGTGAGTGTCGGGACGGATTTCTTGGGCTATCGTATTTATCCAACACATACAAGAATTCGCCGTGCAAATGTGAAGCGCTTTATTGCGAGAACAAAACGCTTGCAATCAGATTACGCATGTGGTAATATAACTTTGAAAAAGGTGCGAGCATCAATTCATAGTTGGCTTGGGCATGCCAAACATGCAGATAGTTATCGGTTGAGACGTCAGCTACTTAATCGCTTTTGTTTTACGCGTATGCGAGCATATTAAAATGGCGAAATTTACCGAACCACCATTATTTATAAAAACTTATGATCTGATCCGATGGGTGAACGAGGAGACGACTTTGTTTCCAAAGTCACAGAGATTCACTTTGGCACAACAGATACAGAATGAATCGCTGGAACTGCTTAAATGTTTTATAGCTATCAGACGAGGGGTTGATGTCGAAATCAACTTTAAGCAAGCATATGTGCATCTGGAAACATTGCGGATATTATTCCGATTGTCTAAGGATCTGGTTCTTTTGAGTTTCAAGAAATATGAGACGATTGTTAAGATGCTTGATGAATTAGGACGATTGATGGGAGACTGGAAAAAGCGGAAAAGCTTATGAATGTGGGCAGGTCAATGGCGGGTTATTCGCGGGGGTTCGTGGAACAACAACATCAACAACCTGCGCGTTGCCAATCGCAACAACAACGATCCGACGAACATGAACAATAATGTTGGTTTTCGTTGCGCTTAATAGATGCCCGAATTCCAGCCGAGATGCTTAATCTTCATGGAGATTATGACCGCGCTGGTTTGATCTGAAGGGATCTACAGACCTGCTCCGGGCTGTAAATTCAGCCGAATAAAAATGTCCTTGGCAGCAGTTTGTAGGATGATCCGAAAGTTGCTGTCCTGGACATCTTTTAATAATAGTTGGTGTAATAATAGTTAACTAAACTTTGAAAAATTTACAAGTTATAATCGCATATTTTAGTTGGAAAATCCCTCTTTGAAAAAT
>Ga0272448_1004468_pt1 | contig 15938 bp, 14 predicted proteins | sample YNPCB0191_FD_202220 | JGI IMG/M metagenome (GOLD analysis project Ga0272448, IMG submission 202220) | Hot spring sediment microbial communities from Yellowstone National Park, WY, United States - YNP-CB-019-1 | ecosystem: Environmental > Aquatic > Thermal springs > Hot (42-90C) > Sediment...
AGGTTTCAGCGCCTACAGCGGTGTCTGATTGGCGGGCCTTGGGTCCGGGCAGTAAAGGAAGGGCTTAAATGTTGAAACTAAAACCTGGCGCCAACTATTTCTGGAAAATGCATCATCCCGCACTCGGTATAAGAATCCCTGAAATTTTCCTCCCCGGAATCGTGCCCGCGCTTAAAAAATACAACACCGCCGCGGGATTGGAACTAAGTTTCGGACGCGAGACCAGCCTGGCCAGCATCATCAACGCCCGGCCTGGTAAATTCCCCATCACCCTCGGTCACACCGGAACCTCTATTCCCGTCTTTCTCAAGGCCGCGGAGAAAGCGGCCCTGGCAGCTGCCATTCCGGTCGAGCTGGAAGCCGACCACCTCATCGTGATTGGCTCCCACGCCCGGGCCGTGAAGCGAATCGAAGGCGTGTTCGAAAAGCGCGAGCTTGACCCCGGAAAATTGAAGGAAAGCTTTCAATATAATTTTGCAGCCTTGGACCAGGCTTTGGCCACCGCAGATGTCAGGTGCTTCACCACTGACACCTCCGACCTTATCGCAAGCGAGGCCGAAGAGCTTTCCCGCCAAGAGCTGGAAAACGGACTCCAGCAACACCTTTCCGAACGCGGCCGGAGAAAACTCTTCAGCAGATACCTGAACCGGAAATTCTCAATCACCGCCGCGGACGGCAGCTCCTTCAGCCTCGAGTTCGACCGGGAAAAAATCATGCGCCTGTTTCTCAAATACCGAGAGAGCATTCGCGGCAATGCCCGGCTTTATGATTACCTGCATGTCAAAAAAATCAAGAGCGCGAGTTTCGGCTTTGAAATCTCCCTCGATGAAACTCAGGGTTTCACCCCTTTGCAAGACGCCTTCTTCTACCTCATGGAGTGGACAGCCTCGGGCAGGCATTGTGACTATTTCGCGCCCAACATCGGTTTTAAAAAGCGCACCGATTATGACGGTTCCCTCAAAACCCTGGCCGAGCGCGTCAGCAAACTCGCGGCCGTGGCCAACTATTTTGACGAGGCCGTGCTTTCCTTCCATTCCGGCAGCGGCTCAACTCCCTGGAGTGGAAAAGGCGAAGGCGTCTACCCGGTTCTGCTTGAAGCGACCGGTTCGCGGCTCAAATATAAAATCTCCGGAGTTTATTATGAGCTTTTGCTCGAGCTTTTGGCGCGGGGAGCTGCCGGCAGGCAGGGCAGGGAACTTTACCGGGAAATCTTTGACCGGGTTTATGAATACTGCCGCGGCCAGATTTCGCAGAAGGGAGAGCTGGCCAGCGAACTCCTTCAAAAACAGCTCGCAGCTTATGAAAAGGACCTGGCCCTGAAAAAATGCCGGCCAAGGGACCCCCGCGCCGATTTCTTCCGCTTCAATTCCTGGCTCGCGCTCGCCTTCCGGGATGAAAAGGGAAAACGAATCTTCCGCCAGAAATTGGTGGAACTATACAAACAGAGCAGGAGCTTCCGCGAGGAGCTTGACCAGGAAGTGTTCGGACTGACCGAGAGGCTTATCACCGGGCTTCGGTTCGAAGCCAACTATTGAGGAGGGAAAATGACCGGGAAAATTGCTGCACTGGCAGCCATGATTTTTTTGCTGGCCCTGCCTGCGGCCGGCGAACAAGGAAGGGTACCCGATTATCCGGCCTTCATCTTCGGGCATATCGTCTGGGAAGACGAATCTACCACCCAGAGCATTCGCGAGCTGGTCAAAAACTATCAGCAGCGTCAGATACCGGTTTCCGGCGTAATCATTGACAGCCCTTGGGAGACCGCTTACAACACCTTCGAGTTTGATACCAATCGTTTCCCGGAGCATAAACAGTTGCTTGCCGAACTCAAAAGCCAGAACATCGCTGTCATCCTCTGGATTACCAGCGCCGTCAACACCGACGACCCGGGATATGAAGACGCCCTGAAACAAAAATTTTTCGTCCCTGGTTTCGAAAAATACAAATGGTGGAAGGGAACCGGAGGGCTTATCGATTTTACCAATCCCCAGGCTCTCGCATTCTGGCACCAGCGAATGGACAAGGCATTGGACTTGGGAATTGACGGCTGGAAATGCGACGGCGTGGAGGGGGCCATGGCCGTGAGAGGGATTTCACGCCAGAGGGAATATTCCAAAAATTACTATTCCGACTTTTTCAACTACAGCCGCGAGCACACCCGAAGGCCAATCGTGGTCATGGCCCGGGGCATTGAGGAGTTCAACGAGCATTCCATGGGACTGCCTCATTTCCTGAATCCCCTGGGGCTTGGACCCAACATCGTCTTCGCTCCACGCGAAGTCAGCTTCATGAGCTGGATGGGAGACCAGACCCCAAACTGGGACGGACTGCGGGATGCGTGGCACGATTTATCTTTAAGCGCCCAGGCCGGTTATCTTATCCCGGGATTTGACATCGCCGGATACCGGCAGGGCGACCCGGGCAAGGAACTTTTCACCCGCTGGGCACAGTTCGGAGCCTTTGTCCCGCTTATGGAAAACGGGGGCGCAGGCCAGCACCTTCCCTGGTATTACGGGGATGACACTTTGGAACTCTATCGCAAGCTTGCGGTCTGGCACGAGGAGCTGGGTTGGTATTTTTATTCGCTGGTCCCGGAAAAATTTTCAAGCGGTCGGAGCCTGGTCGCGCCGCTCGGAAAAACATATCTTCTCGGCGACGACATTTTGGTGGCGCCCATCCTCAAGAAAGGCGGAAAGGTCTCGGCCAGAATCCCCAAGGGAAAATGGAGATATTGGTTCAATTTGGAACAAGTCTATAAGCAGGGCGAGACGGTTCCTGCAAAATTCCCGCTTGCCGAATACCCGGTCTATCTCCGGGAGGGGAGCCTGATTCCGCTCTGGGTCAAATCGCCTTTCGGCGGCCACCAACTCAATTCCTCATTTGTAAGCCAGGATACATTCTGGCTGCTGCCCGGCAGTGGCCAGGGGAAAAGGCAGATTTATTACCAAGATGGGGCTTGGGCGACCTTAAGCTGGCAGCGCGATGCGAAAAGCGCGCGCGTTTCGGCTGAAGGTTTGGAAAGAGGGGCGGTTTTGCTTTTGGAAGGCGTTGGCCGGGAGCCGCGCAGTATATTCTCCATCAGACAGCTTGCGGTTACGGGAAAAGACAGTCTGGTAAAGGTCGACTGCGACAAGCTCAAGCCCGGAGCGTTTGCCAACTATTGCCTGCGCGGCGACCAGCTTTTCCTGGAGATGATTCCCGGCAAGGGCCGGGTCGATATTCAAATCGAGTTCTGAATCAGGCTTTGCCTAAACCAAAGACCGCCTCGGCATTGGCAGTGGTCCTGGCCCCGACCTCCTCAACCGAAATACCCTTGAGCGCGGCGAGCTTGTCCGCCACCAGCCGGACATAAGCCGGCTCGTTCCTCTGCCCGCGGTGCGGTTCGGGCGCGAGGAAAGGGCAATCGGTCTCGAGCAGGAGATGGGACAGCGGAATATCCTTTGCCACCTCCACAAGCTGGCGGGCGTTTTTGAAGGTGAGCACTCCAGGGAGGGAAATGTAAAACCCCATTTTCACCAGGGTCTGCGCCAGCTCCGCGCTTCCGGAATAGCAGTGCATCACCACCCGCTTGATTTTGGAGTCCTTGAGGATTTTCAGGCTCTCGCCGTGGGCGTTCCGGGAATGTATCACCGCCGGCTTGTCCAGCTCCAGGGCGATTTCCAGTTGCTCGCGGAAAACTTTTTCCTGAACCTCGCGCGGGGAATATTCTTTGGCAAAGTCCAGACCAATCTCTCCAATGGCAACCTGCCTGGGCTGTTGCGCGAGATGTATCAGCTCGTCCCGGACTTCCGCGTTCCAGAGCCGGGCGTCGTGCGGGTGAAGGCCGGCGGTGGAAAATATGAAATCGTTCTCCATTGCCAGCTTCAGGCTTTGATGCGCGCTTTTTATGCCGTCGCCCGAGCCGATGCTGACAATCCATTTCAGGCCCGCCTGCCTGGCCCGGGCAAGGACCAGGGAACGGTCGTGGTCGAAATCCTGAAAATCGAGATGGGCGTGACTGTCCACCAGAACGGGCATGGGCCGGACCTCGCTCATTCCATTCGCGGAAAAAGAGGCGCAGCTTTCCGGATTGAAGACCCGGGCTTGAAAAGCGCGAAGCCCAGATTTTCCGAAAGCGGTCTCGCGCTCATCGGCTCGTCAAGCGCGAGCTGTCTCCAGATTTTTTCTGCCGACCCGGGCATGTAGGGCCAGAGCAGGAGCGCGATACCGCGCAGGCTGGCTGCGGAGCAGAAAAGCACGGTCAGGAGTCGGTCTTTTCTGGCCGGGTCTTTGGCCAAAGTCCAGGGCGCGCTGGAGTCAAGATATTTGTTCACCTGGTTCACGAACTCCCAGATGGAGATGAGTGCTTTGTAGAAAGCGAAGTTCCGGGTGGAAAGCTCAACCTCCCGTTCGCACCTGGCCAAGCCCTGTTCCAGTTCCCGGTCCACGGCCGAAAGCGCGCCCGGCCCGGTCAGCCGGCCCTCAAGATAGCGGTCAATCATTCCGCAGACCCGGCTCAAGAGGTTGCCCAGGTCGTTGGCCAGGTCGGAATTGATTCTCTGCTTGAGCGCCTTGTTGGAATAGTCTCCGTCCTGGCCAAAAGCCACCTCCCGCATCAGAAAATAGCGGAAGGCGTCCAGGCCGAACTCTGCAATCACTCCGTTCGGGTCAATGAAATTGCCGAGCGACTTGCTCATCTTCTGGCCGTCCACTGTCCACCAGCCGTGGGCGAAAATGGTTTTGGGGAGCGCAAGTCCCGCGGCCATGAGCAGGCACGGCCAGTAGACCGCATGATGTCTCAAGATGTCCTTGCCGATGAGATGCACATCCGCCGGCCAAAGCTCGCGGAACTTGCCGTCCGGGTCGTCCGGCCAGCCCAGGGCCGAGATGTAGTTGGCCAGGGCGTCAACCCAGACATAGATAACATGGCCCTTGCCGCCGGGAACCGGTATGCCCCAGTCAAAGGTGGTGCGGCTGATGGAAAGGTCACGCAGACCGCTCTCCACAAAGCTTTTGGTCTCGTTCCAGCGAACCTCCGGCTGAACCATATCAGGATGAAGTTCCAGATGGCGAAGCAGCTTTTCCTGATAAGAACTCATCTTGAAAAAATAACTCGGCTCCTTCAAACGCTCCACCGGACGGTGGCATTGCGGGCAGTTGCCTTGAGCATCAAGCTGCGTCTCGGTCCAGTAGGTCTCGTCCGGAACGCAATACCAGTCCTCGTATTCCCCGAGATATATCTCCCCCGCCTGCTTAAGTTTCTCCACCAAGGCCTGCACGCTCCGCACATGCCTTGATTCCGTGGTCCTTATGAAATCGTCGTAGCGGATGTTCATCTTTTCCCAGAGTTTTTTGAACTGCTCGGAATTTTTGTCCACCAGTTCCTGCGGAGTGATACCCTGGTCCGCCGCGGTCCTCTGCACCTTCTGGCCGTGCTCGTCCGTGCCGGTCAGGAAATAGGTGCGCAAACCCTTAAGCTTCCAGTAGCGGGCCAGCACATCCGCGGCCAGGGTGGTATAGGCATGGCCGATGTGCGGGACATCGTTCACATAGTATATGGGCGTAGTAATGTAGAATTTGGCCATAATTTATCCCTCGAGATTTTTCAGTTCCTCCGGAATGGCGCTTTCTTTGGGAGGAGCGATTTCCTTGACTTGGACGGCTTGGAAGTTCTTGACGGTTTCTGGCAGCTGGACCAGAACGGTCTGGAGGATGGGGTTCAGGTCCAGGACGGTTCCTTTGCCCTCGGGCGTATCCACCGAGCTGCCGCGCTTGGGCATTTTTCCCAGCAACTCCTGATAGACCGGATGTTCGTAGGACAGGCAGCACATCAGCCTGCCGCACAATCCCGAGACCTTGGACGGGTTCATTGCCAAACACTGGTCTTTGGCCATGCGCACCGAAACCGGGGAGAAGTCGGTGAGGAAGCTCGCGCAGCAGAGGATGCGTCCGCAGTTGCCCAAGCCCCCGACCAGCTTGGACTCATCTCTTACCCCAATCTGGCGCATCTCGATGCGGGTGTGAAGCTCGTGGGCCAAATCTTTGACCAGCTCGCGGAAGTCCACGCGCTGGTCAGCAGTGTAGTAGAAAATCGCCCGGGAGCCGTCATGGAGCAGCTCCACTCTCACCAGTTTCATCTCCGGTCCCCGTTGCCTGATTTTGGCTTGGCAGGCGCGGAAGGCCTGGTTCTCGCGCTCGCGGTTCTTGCGCTCGCGTTCCAGGTCCGAGCGCGAAGCCTTGCGCACCACCGGTTTGAGGTCGGGAGGACACTGTTCTACAGGGATGGTGAAGCAGGCCGTGGCCACCTTGCCCAGGGCCAGGCCGTTCTCGGTCTCCACAATCACCGGTTCGGAGTAAACCAGTTCCAGGCCGCAGGAGTCGAAAAAATAGGTCTTGCCCGCGGTCCGGAACTTGACCCCCACCAGCCTTCGTTCCCTGGCAGGTTCCGGACGCGCAGAAGCCGGCGCCTGAACCGGCTTGGTCTCCGGAAGGCTCTGTGCCTGCGGAGGCTGCGCCGCCGCTTCGGGTGTTGTCGCCGGCGCCGCGGGCTTATCCCCGATTGCCGGCTGCGGCTCGGGCCGGTCGGGTTTTTGCTCCGGCGGTTTCTGGGGGTTGTGCTGGTCGGACATTTTTTACCTCAATTTCAAGAAAATCCGCTCACCCGCGGTCTGGGGCTGCAACTTGAAGACATTTATTTCCTGCTCGAGCTCCAGCAGCAACTCCAGGCTTTCCAGGAGCTGGCGCATGGAATAGCGCTCCGCTTCGGTCTTCAGCTCCAGTTCGAAGTCGGGGTTGAACTCCTGCGGCTGGTTCAATTTTACCCGGAGCAGGTCCCGATACCAATTGATGAGGAAATTCATGGAATGTTCCTGGTTGCGCGCAAAAAAACTCTGGACCGCAGCGAAAATTTCGCCCGGGTTGGAAGACCTCAACTCCAGCCAGCGGGTGAGGAATTTTTTACGCTGCTCTAAAGAATGCTCGAGCTCCGAGAGCCGGTTCAGGCTTCCCTCCGCCAAGTTGGCGAGAAGTGAGGCCCGCTCCCTGGCCAGACCCTTGTCCTCGCTTAAATAGGCGACCAGCTTTTCGCGGCTCACCGGCGGAAAGCGAAGAATCTGGCAGCGAGACACCACTGTGGGCAAAAGCCGGCTGCGGTTGGCGCAGGTAAGGATGAGAACCGTGTCCGGAGTCGGCTCTTCCAGGGTTTTGAGCAGGGCGTTCATGGCTTGGTTGGTGAGGCGCTCTGTTTCCTCAATAATGCCAACCTTCATCCCGCCCTGGAACGAACGATAGCTCAAGCGCTCCTGAAAGGCGCGGACCTGCTCCACCTTGACCTGTTTTTCCTCGGTCTCCACCTGCAGGAAGTGCAGGTCAGGATGGGTGCGCGTCTCAACCTGCCGGCAGGAGCGGCATTGCTCGCAGGGCGGGAATTTTCTGGTGTCGCAAAGCAGAGCCTTGGCAAATCTGTTTGCCATAGTGAACTTGCCCACGCCTTCGGGGCCCAGGAAAAGGTAAGCGCTGGCCACTCGTTTCCGGTTCAAGGCTCCGGCCAGATTATCCTCGATGCGCTCAAAAAGCCGAATCATGACCTTGCCTTCTCACTGAAAACCTCGGCCGAGAATACCTCGATTATCGTCCCCGGCTCCTTCCAGCTCCCGGGCGCAAGCCCGGCCTTGACACAGGTCTGGTCGAGAAAGGTCTCGCGGTCCCAGCCGTATTCGGTGGCTACTTGCGGAAGGAGCACTCCGCGGTTGAAACCGCGTGTGATATGGATTCCGTGTTTGCCGACCTTGACCTCTTCGGGCCGGCATTTCTGGAGAGGACCGAGCACGGAAATCTCTATCTCCAGCTCTTTCAGCTCTTCGGGTTTGAGGGCCGGAAATCGCGGGTCTTCAAAACCCGCGGCCACGGCCATATCCTGAACCGTTTGGAAAAGCGGGCCTCGGCCTTCAAATATGCCGATGCATCCCCGCAGCTCGCCATGTTTGTGCAGCGAAACAAACGCGCCGTTCCTGCGCTTGAGCGCCTCGTTCAGCTGCTCCGGGGAAGGCAGTGGAGATTTCTGGCCGGTGCGAGCATAGGCTTCAAGGGTCTCGCGCGCAATCTTGAGCAGAATCCTCTTGTCCTCATCTTCCAGCTTGAATCCTTCCGCCATCTTTCACCTCCGAGCTGCCGAACGCGCTTATTGCAGCCGGTTTTTTGAGGACAGGATATTTTTTTCCAGAATCTGGAAATAGAGAAAAACCAGGATATGCTTGACCTCTTCGGGAAGATGCTGGATGTAATCCCGCTTGTCCTCGGTACCGGGTATGGAAAAAATGTCCCGCAACGCCTCCCGCACCTCCCGAACCCGCTCCACGCCCAGCGAGGCCAGTTCGCCGTTGCCTTTGGCAAAAGCACGGCGGATTGTCTCATTATCGAAAAGGATGTGATTGCCCTGCAAACCCTGGGCAATCACATAATCGAGGAAGCTGTTATTCTTGAGATTTTCCTCCAAAAACCTGTTAACCGCCATAGGATTTTTACTCCAGTATTTAGGATAGAAAACAAAAAGAGCGATGTCAAGACCGGCCGGGACCGGGCAAGAACCGGGGCTTGCAGCGCCCGCTTTCGGCTGCGAACCGAATCAAACTTCAGTTGACGGCGTCCGAGAAATTGCCCATCATAATTTGGAGTTGGTACCGAACTATGGATAAATTTTTAGAGCTTGAGCAGGTGAGCAAGGCCTTCGGCGGAACCAGGGCCTTGTCCCGGGTCTCTTTCAGTGTTGGTCAAGGCTTGGTTCATGCCTTGGTGGGCGAAAACGGCGCGGGAAAAAGCACGCTGATGAAAATTCTGATGGGAATTCACCAGCCTGATGAGGGAAGGATTTTGCTCAAGGGCAGACCCGTAAGCATTGCCAATCCGGTCAAAGCGCGCAGCTTGGGCTTTGGAATCGTTTTTCAGGAAATCGAGCTTTGCCCGAACTTGAGCATAATGGAAAACCTGTTTCTGGGCGGCGAACTCCATCACCGCGGTTTCATGCGTTTCCGCGAAATGGAAAAACATGCGGCCGAGGCCTTGAACCTTCTGCGGCTGAAGCTCGACCCCAAGACCCCGGTCTCCGAACTTTCTGTCCCCCAGAAACAGATGGTCCAGATTGCCCGTGCGATTATTTACAAGCCCGACTTGCTTATTTTCGACGAGCCGACCTCGGCGCTAACCGCGGACAGCGTGCAGCATCTGTTTCAAGCCATCAAGCAGTTGAAACAGCAAAAGATAACCGTGCTTTACATCAGCCACAAGCTCCAGGAAATTTTTGAGCTTGCGGACATGGTCACGGTGTTGCGCGATGGCCAGCATATCAACACGCTGCCTGTAAGTGAGGTCAATGAGGATAAACTGGTTCAGATGATGGTGGGCCGGGAGCTGGAGCTTTCAGCCAGGCGGGGCGAGGTCAAGCCCGGGGAGGTCCGGCTGCGGGTGGAGAGCCTTTCCGGTCGGGGATTTTCCAAAATCAGTTTTGAACTGCGAGCCGGCGAGGTCCTGGGCGTAGCCGGCTTGGTTGGTTCCGGGAGGAGCGAGCTGGTGGAGACCATTTTCGGTGTGCTTCCGGTTACCGAGGGCCGAATCCTGCTCGGCGCTGAAGATATTACCCGCCATAGCGTGGCCTATCGCGCCGGTCTGGGAATGGCGCTGGTGCCCGAGGACCGGCAGTTCGCCGGGATTATCTTCACCATGGTTTTGAAACAGAACCTTTCGCTGCCGGGCGTGGTGCTCGGCGCCCGCGAGTTTGGAAGGCTCGTTATCAGCGGTGCGCGCGAGAGCAAAGTCGCTTGCGAAACAATGCAAAAACTGCGGGTCGTTGCCGGTTCCCCCGAAGCCGAGATGCAGAGTCTTTCCGGCGGCAACCAGCAGAAAGTGGTGATTGGGAAATGGCTTTTGCTCAAACCTTCGGTCTTCATCCTCGACGAGCCGACCCGCGGCATCGATGTCGGCGCCAAGGCTGAAATCCACAAATTGATACGCGAGCTGGCTGACCAGGGAAGGGCGGTGCTCGTGGTCTCAAGCGAGCTGCCCGAACTGCTCGCGCTCGCTGACCGCATCCTGGTGATGCGCGAGGGCAGGCTGATGGGAGAGGTCTGCGGAGAGCGGCGCTGCGAGCAGGAGATTATGCGCCTGGCGGTCGCCGGGGTAGAATAGGGGAGCTTATGGCGGAAGGAAAATTAAAGCTTGTGCGCAACCTGTTCGCGCGACACCGGGAGATAAGCGTGGCCCTGATACTCGGGCTGGAAATATTCATCTTTTATCTTTTGCTCCGAGAGCCGGGGCGCGCTCACAGTTTCATTAATGGAGACAACTTCCTCATGATTTTCAAATACTCCGGAATTTACGGTATCGCCGCCATCGGCGCCTCGATGATTATCATCAGCGGAGGAATTGACCTCTCGCCCGGCGCGGTGATTGCCCTGACCACCGTGGTCACCGGACATCTTTTCGTGGAGAGCAATCTCCCGCTGCCGCTTGCGGCCTTGCTCGGTTTTCTCGTCGGACTTGGCACCGGTCTGCTCGCCGCGTTTTTAGTCACCATCATCAAGCTGCCGCCTTTCATCGCCACCCTCGGAGTAATGGGCGTGGCCAGAGGCCTGGCCTTCATCATCACCAAGGGAGGGTTCTACGACCTCTCCCAGAAGATTCCCGAGCATTTCAGCCTGCTTCATCTCCCGATTGAATACTGGCCCGGAACCATGATGGTGGCGCTGGCCGTGATTTTTCACCTCTTCATGGTCTACACCCGATGGGGAAGGCAGGTTCATGCTGTGGGCGGGAACGAGACCGCTTCCTACTTCTCCGGGGTCAAGGTCAGGCGGATTAAATTTTTCGTCTATCTTTGCGGCGGGTTGTTTGCGAGCTTGAGCGGGGTGATACTTTGCATCGTCCACGGTCAGGGCAGGGCGGATGTAGCCAGCGGGTATGAGCTGGACATCATCGCGGCCTCGGTTGTCGGAGGCGCAAGCCTTTCCGGAGGCAAAGGCTCGGTTCTGGGCGCGGTGCTGGGCAGCCTCATCTTCGGCGTTCTCCGGAACGGCTTGAGCCAGGTCACGGGTCTGACCTTTTACGAGCGGCTGATTGTGGGCGTGGTGGTGGTGGTGATTGTGATTATCGACCAGCTCACGGTGAGGAAGGAAAACAAGATTTAAGCTGGGAAGGAGTTTGGGGATGAGAAAAATCACAGGGATGTTATTGGTTCTGGCCCTGGCCGCGGCCGCGAAAGCCGCGGAAGCGCCGCGTTGCGAGCATCCGGCTCCGCAGATGATGCGCACGCAATGGCAGTGCCTGAACGGCGAATGGGAGTTCGAGTTTGACCCGGAGAACAAGGGAGAGGCCGAAAACTGGTTCAGGCGGGAGCATCTGGGAGGGAAGATTGTTGTGCCTTTTGAAATCGAGTCGGCTTACAGCGGGGTGGGAGAAAAAAATCTCCCGGACCATTTCTGGTATCTGCTCAAGTTCCGGCTTGAGAGCGCTCTGCAGGGGCCGGGCCGGCTGCTTCTCCACTTCGAGGCCGTGGATTACCAAGCCAGGGCTTGGCTCAACGGCGGCTTTCTGGGAGAGCACACTGGAGGTTATGAGGCCTTCAGCTTCGATATCACCGACAAAGTTCGCGATGGAGAAAACATCCTCGCCCTCCGCGTATTCGACTCCAGCGACGCCAATCAGGTGCGCGGCAAGCAGAGCACCAGAGGCAAAGGCTACGGCATCTGGTACACTCCGGCAAGCGGCATCTGGCAGCCGGTCTGGATTGAAAAAGTCGGCGAGAGCTATTTTCGCGGGTTCAAGGCTCATTTCGATTTGGCGCAGAGCCTTGTCAGAATGGAGCTGGACCTGGCCAACCCCCGACCCGGCCAGGCCGTTTCCGTCGCGGTCATCGACCCGCAAGGCAGGGAAGTCCAAACCTCCCTGAAAAATATACCGGCGCAGTCCGTAATGAGCCTGGTCTGGAATGTCCAAGAACCCATGCTCTGGAGCACGGAAGCTCCGAATCTTTACCGGCTGAAATTTTATCTCCGGGATGAAAAGGGCCGGGCGGTGGACGAGCTGGAGAGCTATCTCGGCCTGCGCGAGATAAAGGTTCTGGAGGGAAAGGTCATGCTCAACCGCAGGCCGCTCTATCAGAAGATGATGCTGGTGCAGGGATATTTCCAGCCCGGAAATTATTCCCCCCGCGAGGACTCCGAGTTCCGCCGCGACCTGGAACTGCTCAAGCAAATGGGTTTCAACGGTTTGCGCATGCATCAGAAGGTTGAGCCGCAGAGGTATTATTACTGGGCGGACAGGCTGGGAGTGCTTATCTGGCAGGACATGCCGGCCATGGCCTCGGAGCGGAAACAATTTCTGCCGGTGCCGGCAAAATACCGGGAGCAATTTGACCGCGAATGGCAGGAAGTGATGGAGCAGCTTTTCAATCATCCATCCATCATCGCCTGGGTGCCGTTCAACGAGAGCTGGGGAATCTGGGCTGAACTCTATTCTCCATCCATCTCCAAGTGGGCGCTCAAGGTGGCCAGGGACACCAAAGCCCGGGACCCAGACCGGCTGCTGATTGATAATTCAGGATGGCTCCACCGTCAAACCGAGATTCTCGACATCCACCATTATGTGGCCACTGCGGCCGAGAGCGAACTCATCTACCGGAAGCTGGAAAAGCCTTGGGGGACATATTCCACTTTCTGGGCCGCGCTGGGCATGACCGTTCAGGGAGCGCCGGTGCTTCCGCCTCTTTACCAGGGAGTCAAATATCAGGGCCAGCCCATCGTGGTCAGCGAATATGGCGGGTTCGGTTTCTACAAGACCGCCTCGAAAAGTCTGCTCGATAATTACCGGGACTATACTCTGGCCATCGGCAAATATCCTTATATTCAGGGATACTGCTACACCCAGGAATACGACATCGAGCAGGAGCAGAACGGCCTGCTCCGGCCGGACCGCTCCGCCAAGATTCCCATCGAAGAAATCAAAAAAATAAATGACCAGCTCGGGAAATAAGGAGTAATGATGGCTTTGTTGGATGCAATTGGCAATACTCCCCTGGTGGAGATTGTCAGGCTCAATCCTCGAAAGCGCGTGCGGATTATGGCCAAGCTGGAAGGGGCCAATCCCGCAGGCTCGGTCAAAGACCGGATTGCATATTTTATTATTAAGCAGGGGCTTGAGTCCGGCCAGCTCAAGAAAAACAAGGTGGTGGTGGAAGCCACCAGCGGCAACACCGGCATCGGTCTGGCCATGGTCTGCGCGCATTACGGACTCAAGCTCAAGCTCTTCATGCCCGAGTGCGTGAGCGAGGAGCGCAAAGCGATTTTGCGAGCCTTTGGCGCAGACCTGGAGCTTACTCCCGGAACTGAAGGCGTTGACGGCGCAATCAAGCGGGCGGCAAGAATGGTGGAACACAATCCTGATAAATTTTTCCTCGCTAACCAGTACGCCAACCCCGCAAACCTCGATGCACATGATGAAGGCACGGGCCGGGAAATCTGGGCGCAGACCAAAGGAGCGGTCACTCACTTTGTGGCCGGAATCGGCACCTGCGGAACCATCATGGGCGTGGCCCGCAGGCTGCGCAGGCTGAAGCCGAAGATTCAAATCATCGCAGTGGAGCCGAATCCCGGACACTGCATCCAGGGGCTGAAGAACCTGTCCGAGTCCATTATCCCGGCCATCTGGGACCCGAGCAAGATAAACGGTTATGTCCATCCCAAGGATGAGCAGGCTTTTCAACTGGTGCAGAAGCTGGCGCAGGTGGAAGGAATTTTCGCCGGACTGTCCAGCGGCGCTGCTCTTTTCGGCGCTTTGCAGACAGCCAGGGACGCTCCGCAGGGAAGCACCATCGTCACGGTCTTCCCGGACCGCGGAGACCGGTACTTGAGCACCAATCTGTTCCGGAGCTTCTGCGCCAAATGCCCTCCATAATTCCGGCACAGGATGCTGAAGGCGGGAAAATGCCGGAGCTGGAAAAATTTCGCGGCGCAATGGCCGGACTTGCTTTGGGAGACGCCTTGGGAGCGCCGCTTGAGGGAATGAAGAGCGGCCACATCAAGGATGCGTTCGGATATGTGACCGGGTTCGTGGACACGCAGGCCGTCTGGCGGAACAAGCCTTATCGCTACCGTGCTCCGGGAATTTACACCGACGATACCCAGCAGGCGCTCTGTCTCTCCGAGAGTCTGGTCAGATGTTTCGGATACCAGGCCAAAGATTTTGCAAAAACTTTGCTCTCTCTGTGGCAGACCTTCCCGGAAACAAAATCCGGCGCCTTTCGGGGCATCGGCCCGACTTTTTTCAAAGTCATGGAGCAACTGGCCGAAGGCGCCGAGCCGGATAAAACAGGACTGCCCAGTGCAGGCATCGGCGCGGCCATGAGGGTCGCCCCGGTCGGTCTTTACTTTTACGACGACCACCAGCGTCTGCTCAAAGCCGCAATCGAACAGTCGCTCCTCACTCACAAAGACCCCAGGGCCTTGGCGCTCGCCGCCTGCCTGGCCTATGCCCTGGCCCGCGCGGTCTCCGGCGGATGGCAGACGCTTAAGCCCAAGGAACGGGCGGAGGACCTGGTCTGTTTCGCCGGCAACGCGGAAAAAATTATTGAACAGGAATACATCGCAGCTTTGCCCTCACGCGTCTTTGATTTCTTCGGATTGTTCTACAGGTCAATCGAGCCGTTACCTCACTGGATGGGCATGGAGCACGAGCTGGTCTTCAGACAGATTGTCAACCTCGCCAACCAGGCGTTCCCTTCAGAAAAAATAACCAGCCCAAGCCAGAACTTCGCACTCGCCGCTGGTGTCACCGCGCTATTCCTCGGAACCGCGGGAAAGGATTTCATGGGCGGAACCCTTGAGGCCGTCAATCTCGGACGCGACGCCGACAGCATCGCCGCCATGACCGGCGCGCTGCTCGGTGCCAGGTTCGGAGAGTCATCCATACCCCATGACTGGAAGGCCGCACTTAAAAATTACGAGCAGGTCTGCCTGCGCGGCGAGGCGCTCTGGCAGAAGAGTGTCGCCGGCCTGAAATTGCGCAGGCTCAAGGAGATGGAAACCGAGCTGTCGATTTATGCGAACCAGGAGCGGGACAACTTTGTCAAAAAGATGGTCGCCCGGGGTGAATATGACCCCGAGGCGTTGGCGAAGAAGCGGGAGGAAAAGAAAAGGCTCCAGGAATTGGCCAAGGCGGTCGCGAGGCCGAAGCGGCGGAGCAAGGAGGGCAGGAGGCGTAGGGAGAAAGCCCCGTGGCGGGGATGGGAGGATTGAAGGGCATTGCTGTTCATCCAAAGGTTGCAATCGCGGGTCTGGATTTGGTAAGATGGTAGAGACAGGATGGGGAGGGGCGAGATGAAGATGAACGGCGACCCGCAGGGCATTGAGGAACTGAAGGCCATGTCCCGGACCAGAATGGATTATGTCAAATATCTGATTACCGAGGCCAAAACCAATTTCGACCACACCGCCCATTTCAAGAGCCAGGACGGGAAAAAGTTCAAGTTGATTTACGACCCGCAGTCAGGCGAGTTCAACATCGAAAAGGAGATTTGACAAGGAGGCAACAAATGAAAAACCGCATCCTTCTGATTGGCGCAATGTTTCTTCTCTCCGCCTCGGCCCTCGGCCAGGACACCAAGCCAGCCGGGCAGGAAAAGCCGTCCCCGGCTGAAAACCAGAATGTCCAGCCCGCCACGGTCTCGGGTTCAACCGATGCCCGGGCCGCGGTCCAGGCCGCGATTCAGGAGCGGGTGAGGGAACTTATCAAACTCATCAACACCGAGCCGAACCTGCTGATGGTCAATCCCCGCGCCCAGGTGGTGAAAGACCCGGATTGGAGGCCGGTCACCCCCGATGGAAAATACAACCAGGATTTCAAGGTCGCTCCGGATGACTCGGCCCCGGAAATAGCCCAGGCCGTCAATCTCGACCAGAACCGAAATAAATGGT
>Ga0272448_1004473_pt1 | contig 15930 bp, 20 predicted proteins | sample YNPCB0191_FD_202220 | JGI IMG/M metagenome (GOLD analysis project Ga0272448, IMG submission 202220) | Hot spring sediment microbial communities from Yellowstone National Park, WY, United States - YNP-CB-019-1 | ecosystem: Environmental > Aquatic > Thermal springs > Hot (42-90C) > Sediment...
CCATAAAATAAAGGATAATCTTTATTGAATGTGCGAAAACACCCTGAACACGGTGTAATGATAGTATCTACATTCAGGTTCTGTAAAACAGCGACATTGTGAGGTATAAACTGTTGTTTAATCTCATCATGTGCTAATCCTGTGCGGATATATGTTGACCCACAGCACCATTCATCAGGCGATGCAGTAAACTTTATTCCATAGTGTTTGAGAATACGAACAATAGATTTTGCTGATTCAGTCGTTCTGTAACATGCTGAACACCCGAAATATATTCCGACATCTGCATCATGACTGAAAGTTATATCTTGAGGCATCCATGCAAACCGTTTTTCATGAGGCTCGCCGTATGAGTTTCTCGTGGGTATATTCCGTAGGAGTTTCTCGTGGTATACACGAGCATGATACATGTATATCTTTTCTTTTGCCAGTTCGAGAAGACTTACTCTATCCAGATGTGTAAATTTCGGACAGAACTCTTCGCATCGTCCACATGCGGTGCATGTCAGCATACCCCGATAGAGGTAATCGAGGTTTTCCTCCTGAGGGAGGATGCGAAAATCGTCATACATGCCAAGATTGTATACTGCCTTCTCGCTAATTATAGGCAAAGATGGTCGACTGAGAATATAGTTCGCTACAAGTAACCGTGTTCTTGCGCCCCAGTGGTATTCCTGTGTAGTGCATCCGCTCACGCATATTCCACAGGAAATGCATGGAGAAAAAAATGGTGAATTATGGTTTTCCGATATGCCTCTTGGGAGTAGCCACTTGATTTCTTTTTCCTCGATATTCATTCGAGATTTATCCACTACTAAGTCATTAATGACGGGAAACCCGTTCAGCGGTTCAACAACATATGCCCCTGAAGATAGCCGAGTCTGACAGGCAAGCACAGGTCTGCCGTTGAGTGTGACTGCACAACTTCCGCATAGACCTGCACCGCAACTGCTCCTGAACTGAAGGGTAGAATCGATTTTTTTTGCACGGTATAATGCTTCTAAAAGAGTTATGTCTGACGCATCAATGTGGAAATACTGGTATCGGTTACCCTTTTCACGCTGAATGAGGAGGTTTATTCCCATGTGAACCATACCCTCTCAGATATCTTTTCAAATCCTAATGATTTGTTTAGAGAGAGTATTGCTTTATTTGTGACTTCGTTTATAGTCCATATTTCAGAATACTCGTGTTCAATAGCGTATTTGATTCCCATGAGTTTGAGTGATTTTGCGAGTCCACGATTGCGATAATCCTGTCTGACTCCTGTGAGTTCGTTATAAAGTGATGGCGGTGTATCAACAAAATTAGATAATCCTACAGGCTCTTTTCTCTGCATATCTATTGCGAGAAAATAACTGTGCGGATTGAATGATGATGAAAATATAGATAGAAATACTGGAATGTTCGGAAACACTTCTCGAATTAGCGATGTTCTGAGTTCATCAATCTGTTCAAATGTGATTATTTGAGACTGAATAGCATCATATAGCGTGCATAATTTTATTCCGTCATGGCTGGGAATAGATACTCGCATCGCTTGAGATACAGGAAGAACGAGAACGAATTCTCTACGGATTTCTTTAAATCCCTGTTGTCTCAGAAACTGTGCATACTCCTGATTGTCTACGATAACTATCTTTTCCAATGCAATCACCTTCCTCTTTTTTGTAGAAGAGTTTTTCGCTGGGTTGAAACTCATTATCTAACTTATAGACTAAAAAATACCCACGCTCTACCATAACTTTTTTTGAGGTTCGACGGTCATATCTGGTTCTTCCGCCTTTCCATCCGACAATCCAGATGTCGAACCATTTTGCAAGAAATGGTCGGTCTTTGAGGATTTGTCTGATTTTTTTGATAGCATCAGGACAGTGCCGAATATTGCTCTTAATCTCAACGAGAAGAGGTTTACGCTCAGGGTGAATGTATAGTCTATCAAATCCTTTACACACGCTAACATGCATAAAAAACGGCTTTTTCCCTCTTTGCATTGCCGAAAAGGAAAACGATTTCTGCATGAGAATATAGTTTTCCCGTTCCATGATTTTATCGAACTTTTCGTTAGTAGATAACTCTTTTCTATGTTTGCCCATATTATTCACCTAATCCGTATACGCTTCCGTCAGTATCAAAGTCCCAGAAAATTGCAGTCTCATCCTTATAAGATACTGAGATTTTATGTGTGCTATTGATTTTGCCTACATATCGTGCAGTAAACCCTGCACGATTGAGAATCCGTGTAACCATGAATGTGTCTTCATGTTTGCATGTGAAGATGAACCCCATCGTTTGAAACATTCTGACCCAGTGAGAAAGAGGAATATCCTCAGGTCGGGGTATCCTTTCGAGGTCGATAGTTGCACCTACTGATGAGGCTTCACAAATCATTGCAAGAGTTCCCAAGATTCCTGCCATACTGATATCTTTTCCTGAGGTGAGCCGTGATGCATCTGCTAAAGATATGATAGTTTTCCATCGCATCCACAGGTCTTCTTTAGGTTTTTCCCATGCAATAAACGAGTATTTGTATACTGGAGAGGGATAGCCGACAGTATCAATCGCAATAATAATTTCATCTCCGTCTTGTGCAGTTGTAGACCTGAGCGGTGTAGAGTATCCCCGTCCAATCATGGCGACCCCGCAGTAAGGTTTGCCTATAGCCGTATGCCCGCCTACAACAGGGATTCCTGTAAGTTTTTCTCCATCGGCAAGACCTTCTGCGATTTGCCGAATTATAGGTATACTCCCTGAAATCAGACTCACCGCACAGATAGGTGTTCCTCCTTTTGCAACGATATCGTTTATTGCAATTAACATGGCAGTTTTACCTGCTCGCCGATAATTTTTCGTCAGAATAAACGGACTGACTGCATCCGCTGTGAAAAACACATGCCTTGCAGAGATGTCTTTTCTCGTGAGGATAGCACTATCCTCATAAAAGTTATCCGTAAAGGAAAACTGCGAGATAACTCTGCCTAAGATATGTTTGCATGTAAACCCTTTATGTTTTCGTGCATTATTTATGAGTTGATGGAGCATAGATACCTCCTCCAATCGGACATAGAATATCAGTTCTTCTAATATCGCCATAAATCGCATATGACGAGGCTTTACATCCGCCCCTGCATTGTGTAAAGTGAATACACTTTTTGCATCTGTCGTATGGCTGTGGCTTTCGTAAGAACTTTAAAATGGGATGCTCGGATTTCCAGATGTCCTTAATCGATTGAGTCTGCACATTACCCAGTGAAACATTGATGTATCCGCAGGGTTGAATATCGCCTGTGCATGTCATATATGCCTGATGTTTTCCACAGGTGCAGAGTTTATCGATTCCCTGCCAGAGAAATGCATAGCAGTTCGATAGAAACGATATGTTATACCCCTGCTTCTGAACATGCGTGAGATACTTCATGACCTCATGGTGCTGTCCCGATGTGCAGACATACTCAAGGTTATTTATTCCTCTACCGCAGGGAATGAAAAACTTAATGTTATACTTATTCAGACACAGGGGAAGTAAATATTCTTCCATGAGGTCTGGTATCTCATGATAGTTTTTGCTTGTAATCGTGATTCTTGCGCCTGTAACAAAATGGGGTTGTAACAATTTAAGCGTATCTATTGCTTTTTCGAATACTCCATCGACACCACGAAATGTGTCGTGTGTCGACTTGATTCCATCTACGCTAATAATGATTTCATTGATTTTTGCTTTTTTGAGTTCAGTAATGCGTTCATTCGTAAACAGAGTTCCGTTAGAGAATATGCGGAGGTATACACCTCTGGGAGACAGAATCCTCGCATATCGTAGAATATCTTCGTATGCATACAGAGGTTCTCCCCCAGTAAAACTGAACTTTTCTAGACCCATGTCCAGTAAATCGGAAATGACTTTTTCAACAACAGAAGAGGGTAGCCTGCTGTTCTCTGCCTGTGCATTCGCATTAGCATAGCAATGCGGACAGAACATATTGCATTTTCTGGTTATCTCGTATCGAAAGTCCTTAATGTGAAACATACGAATGGGTGAATGCATTTATCCGATATAAACTTTTTGCAGGAATCAGCGTTTTATCGAATAGAACCCGTAGAAGATTATTACTAATATCACTGCAAAGATTATCCAGTAGTAATACGGGAATTCGGGAAATACGAACATTGTCGTCTCTACAGAAGGCTGACTGGGTGAAGGTGAGGGTGAAGGTGAGGGTGGAGGTGGCGATGGCGGAACTTCTGTCGTAAATGAAAATGCAAATTCATGGTCAAGATTGTTTCCTGCGGTATCCATTGCATCTGTAGTGATTGTAACAGTATAGACTACATCCTGACGAAATGCAAAATAAATATACATCGAAGTATAGTCGGAAAACCAATCAATTCTTAGGATAGATGTTGTCGGAGAAATCAGTATCGCTGATTCTGTCGCACTGGGGTTCATTGATTCACTGAAAAGAATTACTACAGGTTGCGTTATAGATACATTTTTCGTTCCGTTTGTGGGAATGCTTAACATTACAGATGGTTTCCGTGTATCAGCAGACATTCCTGTGTGGAAATAGAATGAATACATCTGTTGCATATTCACTCCGTTTTGTCCTTTCGCATCAGTAGTTATGTTAATGAAATATGTTGTGAACCCATCAAGGTTTGCAGTCGGTGTGAGAGTCACTGTTCTTGAATCTCCGCTCCACTGCGATGTCCATGCAAATGATGGATATGTTGTTATTGCTGATTCTGTCGCCGAATGGTTCATTGCCATGTTAAATGTGATAAGAATCTGTGTGTTTATAGGGACATTTGCTTGATTATTAGATGGGTATGTGTTTGTAACCTGTGGCGCAAGACGATAGTCAAATGCCCATGTCTGGTCTTTATAAGCACCGCTACCCTCCCTGCCTCCAAATAGAATCGAAATATCATATTGAGAATTATATGCAAATCCATAACCCGTATTTGCTGGAGGACTATTGGAAGGGTTTAAGTATGTCCATGTGTTGCTGTTATAATCGTATGCCCATGTATCACGGAGATAGTAAGTTCCAGTAACTCCTCCATAAAGAATGATTCTATCACTTTCAGAATCATATACCATTGAAAAATCAGTCCTTTCAGGAGGAATAACAGAAGGATTTAGATGTAACCATGTATTCGTGTTATAATCGTATGCCCATGTCTGGTCTAATATTGTTCCTGATAATGAATATCCCCCGAAAAGTATAACTTTATCACTTTCAGAATCGTATGCCATTCCATACGAATATTTGGCAACAGGATAAGACTTAAGAGATATCTGAGTCCATGTGTCGGTATTATAGTTATATGCCCACATATCGGATAATGGTGAACCACTGGAATATCCTCCATAAAGAAGGATTCTATCACTTTTAGAATCATATACCATTGCAGACTGGTATCTTGCTGGTGGGGATATTGCCATAGACTTCTGCGTCCATGTGTTAGTATTATAATCGTATGCCCATACATCGCCTAATACTGACCCGCCCCCTGATGGTGATGGCTCTGACCCTGAAGATGAATATGTAGTATAGTCATGTTCCATCATGTAACCACCTCCTCCTGCGTCGCCGAAGCCTCCGAAGAGGATGATTTTATCGCTTTCAGAATCGTATGCCATTGCAGACTGGTATCTTGCAGATGGATGTGTTGACGGATTCATGTTCGTCCATGTGTTAGTATTATAATCGTATGCCCATGTATCGGAGAAGTAACTTGTTCCATTGAATCCGCCAAAAAGTATGAGTTTATCACTTTTAGAATCGTATGCCATTGATACCCATCCTCGCATTGATGGATGTGCTGACGGATTCTTATTCGTCCATGAGAGTGCAATATACGATGCATTACTCACCTGTATTCCCTGAAGGAGTAATACAATTATTCCTCCCGCAAACAGGATGGCAAACATTTTTCGGTGCATGAATGGGGAATATCGTCAGTGTTTAAATCCTTTTGCAAATATCTCGAAATAATGCGGTCAAGCGAAACTTTTATTTACTTCAAAGTCTTACAGGCTGACAATGAGCGGAAAAACAATCATAAAAGTAAAAGCAATCCGAAAATTAGTAAGACAAATCGAGTTTCCCGATGGAAAAAAGATTCGGATTTCGCCAGCGTTTTTAAAGAAATTCGATGAACTCACACGAAAACACCTCGATGATGCTGTCCAGAGAATGAAAATCAGTGAACGCCGAACACTCATGGAACAAGATGCCTGACCAGTTCATTGATTCCATCAGCAACATCACGACATGACGGGTTCTGCGAAACTGTAATAGTTCTTCCATGAATATCAAATCCGTGTTTGACTTTACAACATCGGAACATACACATTGATGCATGCTTATACATGCATTGCGGACAGATATTGATGAACTCTTCAGGATTGCGAGAGTATAACTCTCGAAATGCCCGTAGCGTCAGATTACATCCAATCAGCGAAATGGGGTCATCAGGAAGGTCAGGATGCTTTTCAAAAAAGAGAATGCGTTTTGAGTATTCCCGATAAGTGAACCCTGCTGAACAAGGTATAACTACATATTTATGTTTGCATCTATTAACAAAAGAGTATAGCGAATTGATTGTCCAGTGCGCAATAACAGGATACTCAATCAGATTAGACTCAACTGCCTGTTCGTATATCTTCATAAGTTTAGCAGGCACTGGCGGAAATATCTCGTATCCTGTAAGGGATATAAGTCGGGGTTTATGCAGAAAGTTTATGTGATTCCACATGCCATCCACGATAATCGTCTTTTCAAAATTGAGGTATCGCTCTGCCATCTGAACTATATTACATACATTCACTTTTTCATCTCGGAGAAAAACCGTCTCCTCTGGCATAGAAATTATCTCAATCCCCGTAATCGGATAGAAAAGTTTCTTCTTTCCCCTGACATAGACATTCGCAGAACGATGAACTTTTATTACTGCATACTGCCTATCGTTTCGTAATACGAGATACTTCGTCTTTGCATAGATACGATTGTCCTTCCATAACTGCTGAATGTTGTATCTATCAAGAGGAAAATCTACATCTATAAGGCTTACTTCACCACAATCTCTCGGGAATATCATCATGAGGAAGGTGAATGATGCATTCTTATGTGACATCCTCCCCACTCTGAAGAGTGGGGCTTCCTGCTTCAGCGACATCACTTGCCACCTCCTGATAGAAGTGGTAGAGGCGACATCTTCACAGGCGTTTGTATGGGTTCGGAAGTGTCCCTTCCTACCCTTTTCAAGATGTTGAGAGATGCATTCAGGTCTCTACCCAAAGAGAACCCACATTTAAGGCATACAAATTCTCCCGATAGGGATTTCCTTGACATCTCTCCACACCTTGAGCATGTGGTTGAAGTTCCCGCTGGATTGACGAAATACACATACCCACCAGTCTCTGCCACTTTGTAGGCAGTGTATTTCATCAATTTACCCCAGCAGGCATCATAGATTGACTTTGAGAGATAACTGTTCTGAACCATGCGGTTGATGTTCAGGTCTTCAAATACGATTACATCCGCTTTTCTGGATAGGTATCGGGATACTTTGTGTAAGAAGTCATCTCTCTGTCGTTCAACCTTACGGTATGCTCTTGCCAGTTTCCTAACACATTTTTTACGGTTTTTACTGCCTATCTTTTTTCTGCTCACCTCCCTGTGAAGTCTTCTGATTTTATCTTCAGAGGACTTTAAGAATTTAGGTGAAGGTATACTCTCTCCAGCGGATAGCGTAACAAAATTCCTGAGACCGACATCTACACCGATAGCGGTCTTCGGCTCATGTTTCGGGACATCGGGCATCTCAACAGTGAAGATAGCATACCAGTCGCCTGCAGAATCTCTTTTGATGGTGCAGGTCTTGATGTTACCCTCAATTTCACGATGCTTGAACATTCGGATTACACCTATTTTTGAGAGTTCAAGATGACCATTTGGAAGAATTCTGAACCCAAATTGAGTATATGTTATAGACCTGAACCGATTGAATGATTTATATCGTGGAAACCCTGCTTTGCCGTTACGGTTCTTCAGACGGAGAAAGAAATTCATGAATGCCATATCAATTCTTCGGACAGCATCCTGCAGAACCTGTGAATAGACATCTTTGTATTCTACGAACTGTTCTTTAAGTTCTGGTAATTCGTTTTGTTGTGTAAAATACGATACTTTACGACCAAGACGGTATGCAATAATACGCTGTTCCAGACATGCATTATAGAGGTTACAACAGAGACTCAAGGTTTTGTTGAGAACATCGACCTGTTCTTTATTCGGGTAGATTCTGAACTTGTATGCTTTTTTCATATTTACCTACTATCCGTATAGCATTACGATATATATGACTTTCTCTTGTCGGCTTTCATCCCCTCCCTTACGGGAGGGGACTTCCCTCCGATGAAGTTACTGGGTCAAAAGGTAAATACCTTTATATACCCAAAAGTATTATCTTAAATTATGGAAATAAAAGCGGAGAGAGAAGTGAGAAAAACAATCGGAGAAAGGTGTATCCGATGTGGCGCATCAGTAATGCACTTCGTAGCAGGTGCATTGTTCTGTGAGAACTGCGGATTCCGAGATACTGTCGACTAATATCTCGAATAAAAAGAAATGCTTTAAGAATTACAAACACATTCATACATCCATGCCATTTGTAGATGAAATCATCGAGCCTCACATCACATCAGAGGGATACGAATCTGAACGAATTAATGCAATATACATGACTTCAATTTTTATTGCATTAGTCGTCTGGTATCGAGTGTTAGGCTCGACTGCGGATATCGGAGTTCTTGCAGGACTCATCGGCGTATCTGGAGTATATCTGTTTTTGCTGAAGTCTATTTCAGTTCTCGCTGAAACCCTGTTCAACAGAGAGATATCTATCGAACCCGCATTCACCATGCAGGGGTCTATCTCACGAGAATTCTTCATCTCTTTAGCACTATTTTTTGGGTCATACCTGACTTTATTCTGCTGGGGACTATTTGAGTCTCCTTTTCCATCTATCAGCCTCATTCTGCATTTCTTTATTGCATATTTTGTCGGTGTAATCATTAAAATCGGTCTGATTAAGATTTCTGCTGTGCCTATCGTTGCAATTATTATCACAACAATGTGCCTTGTCTTTCTTGGAATACTAATGAGATTTGTCTGAGCCTGTATGTATTTCGTAAGTCAATTACCACTTACACCACAAGGCTTATATACCCCCTACCATAAGGCTTATATACTTCAGAGGCATATACCCTTTACGAGGTGATGAACATGAATAGCGATGAAAAGAATGGCGGGGATGCACCCGTTCCCGCAAACGGAAAAGAGGGTGGTGACGAAAAGAAATATGACCTCGTCCTTGAGGTCATCGGCGGTGCGTATGTCGAGAAGCCTGCAGAATGGGTAAATCACAGAAGGAGCAAAAATTATATTGCTGAGATTTTGGGGACGGACAAAAAATGGGGATTCAAACGGAAATTCCTCGAGAGAACAAACTTCAGCGGTGCGTCTTACTTCTCCCTCGAGGACTTTAAGGAGGGACATTTATATGAAGTAAGATGTGTTTATTATACGGGAGGCGGATATCCCGACCCCCGCATCGATGACATATTTGTCGTCGAAAGGATAAGGAATGATGCAGTTTGCTTCAGAAGACTCCCGAAGGGGGATGCAATCAAAAGAGCCACACAGATGGATGCGATGAAGTCCCCTGCCCCCCTAATTCATGAATATATGTCCCCCTGATGATTACCACCCCCTTTCTTTTTTTTTCTTTTTTGTGTTTTGTGTTATGCTTTGAGTTTTCAAAAACATTGAAGAAGAAAATGAAAGAGAAAAGGAGAATGGGAACAATCTTTATGCTCCTGCCCCGCCACCCTCAAAGTCAGCACACCGCTTTACCGTGTGTCCCAGCGCAGGGGAATAAACTTCCTTGTAAGAAACGCATTTCCCTGCCCCTGAGTAAGACTTGCATCGCTTCACTTCCTTTCCCAGAGCCTTGCTGTATACCATCTGATACTCAGCACACTTCCTCATTTTTTCACCTTGAAGGGAGAATATTCTCCCAGAATATAAAGATAGCGTATTTTCTCGAATAATTCCCTATTACGCATCTTCAGGCGTCCCTATATGTTGTTTTTTCAGAACAGAATCGACTTCTGAACATCGTTCAGCAATTCGAGATTTGATGAGGATTTGTTCTTTGCTCGGAGGCTGATATGCTGACAGGTCGATTTCTGCCACATATATCTTCGATATTTTAAAAGAGATGAATATATTTACATTACATAACTGACACCGTAATGGCACTTGCAGTTCAAATTCATCGTGAAGGTTTTGTGAATCGATTTGCATCTGAAGATTCATGTCTATTCCTTTCTGCGGAACGAAAATTGTTGCTTTTTTGCACTGCGGACAAACACACCACGAGGTCTCAGAAAGAACACCTTTTACGGGAATGTTGCGGAACATTATTTCACCTTCAGTTCAGGAATGTGTTCTTGACAATACGCACTTATGATTGTCCCTTTCACAAACACAATTCCCATCTCTGCTTTACATTTCTTGCACCGAAGTTGTATTCCTTTAATTTCAGACATAAAGAGGAGTATAAACATTCAGGATAAATATTTTTTCATTTTGGAGTGTTCCGTTGCCTAAATAGTTCCTCATATAGTTTATTCACAGTGACATGCCCACTCACATACCTATCTACATCATCTTTAAGTTTCATAAAGATATCCCATGCGCACTCTTCTGGAATAGTAGTGTTTTCTGCAACTGTCTTACGCACATCAGAATATTTGTCATCCGCAAGTTTCTTGAATATATCACATGCGCACTTTTTCGGAATATTAGTTTTCTCTGCAACACTCTTACGCACATACTCATTTTCATCATCTGCAAGTTTATTGAATATATCGCAGGCACACTCTTCAGGAATATTAATGTTCTTTGCAACACTTATACGAACATAAGACTCTTCATCATCTGCAAGTTTCTTGAATATATCGCAGGCACACTCTCTCGAAATAGTAGGGTTTCCTGCAACGCTCATACGCACATCAGAATCTTTATCATCCGAAAGTTTCTTGAATATATCACATGCACACTCTTTAGGAATATTAGTGTTCTTAGCGAGACCCTTACGCACATCAGAATATTCATCATCCGAAAGTTTCTTGAATATATCACATGCGCACTCTTCTGGAATAGTAGTGTTCTCTGCAACTCTCTCACGCACAACCCAGTCTTTATCGTATGCAAGTTTATTGAATATATCACATGCACACCCTATCGGAATAGTATTGTTCCATGCAACTCTCTCTCGCACATACCAATTTTCATCTCCTGCAAGTTTCTTGAATATATCACATGCGCACTCTTCTGGAATAGTAGTGTTCTCTGCAACTGTCTCACGCACACAATAATGTTCATCATTTTTAAGTTTCATAAAGATATCACATGCGCATTCTTCAGGTAGTTTACTTTTTGCTATATAATAACGAACATGCGCATTAGTATGCCCATATAGACGGCGTGCCTGTTCACAGTTCAAGTCGGGTTTGCATATGCTTAATAAATTACTTAATACTGTGTTATCATTTTCTTTATTCAATATTCGTTTTACGACTTCTTCGTATTTGCATACACCCTTATTTTCGGCTAATGCCGACCTCACGGGTAATGAACCTTCAAGCAAGGTTAATGCAACATTTCTCGATATGTTCGGGTCAGATGCATACCTTATCAGATTGTCTGCACCAATCGTCTTATACCTTATCTGAACATCTCCACCACCCATCTCATCGCTATATCCTTCGTAGGCATACGGAGTAATGCACTCATCATAATCTCCGAACCCCTTCTCCTTCAAAATCTGAGAAAGAGCATCATAAATTATGAACTGATACGGTCTTCCTCGTGGATACATGATAGGCTCAATACCAATATCAGGCTTACCCTTATCGCTTTCGCACCAGCGCATCATAACTCTTGCTGATGGCTCTTTGTTATCCCCAAGATAGATATACGCTATCGCATTGTTGTTCGCTATATCACTAAATGCTCCTCTATCGTAATTACCGCCTATCCTTTCGCAGGACTCTTCTGCCCACGACCTCGTGCTACTCTTTCTCAAAACCTCCAGAGGGTCAGTGGTAATGACTATCCTCGTCTTCTGTTCCTGATGCCGAACTGGAAATTGCGTAACTAACTTCTTTACTTCGGGTGGCGCATCCTCAAGCAATCGGGATAATTTGACCCTTCGTAATTTTGCGCCTTCTTCTAATATGTATGCGCCACGCCTGTCTGATGGCTTGAACAAGACCTTTAATTCGGGATGCGCCTGTTTTAACCAATCGTTTATCCTGTCCTGAATAGATGATACCTTCTCCAGTAGCGTTGTGTCTATGTCTACATCAACATCATAACTTCCTTCAATCTTCGAAAACGGGTTATCCTCTCGATAGTTCTTTTTTCTTTTTTCCATTGCGTTCTTAAACCGAGTCTGATACTCCTCTTTTTTCATCAGAGGAATAAGTTCTCCCGCCTGCTTGAGCAGGCTATCTATCTCTTCTGCCGTATAATCGACCTTCATCATTACCCCAGAATGATTTCAGAATATTTATGATTTGTTATCCGCACAGTTCTCTGGAAAAACTCACCTACATCTACCATGCATATATTTCCGTTTCGCCTTTTCTATTGCATCCTGCTTGTCTTTTGCATGCACCATACATACTTCTCCGCCCAAATTCAGTATTCGGTCTATTTCGGTTGGCTCGAATGTAACTGACCATAGTCCTCCACCAAATGCATACACACCCTCTACTTCAGGAATCGTCTTCGTCTTTTTCGGCAATTCAATCACCGATACCTAAATGGTATGTATGTATTTAAGTTTTTTTTTTGCCGTAAAATTGACTTTCATAATTGCCTTCAACTTTAATCCAAAAATGTATCAAATTTGGTATAGCCATCTGCAAAAGTATGTGCAATTTTCGTTTTAATTTCTTAAGGTATATACCTGTTGATGATTTTGTGGGGATGCGACCTGAGGTGACGAACATGAATAAAATGTTAATCAGGGGTCGCATCCTTTCCACATGATAGTGATTCGTGATGAACTACCATCTTGCTATGGCAATGCGGACAGAGATGTTCGTTATTCGATTCATTGAGACAATCCTCGCAGAGCAGAGTATTGCATTTGGAACAAACATAACCATGAATCCATTCATCAAAAAATATTCCGCAGAGTTCACACTGCGACATTTTCTCCCTCTTCAAAAGAATCAAATGGTTTCAGTCCAAATGTGTTCGGATACTTTTTTAGAGGCTTGTATTTCGCCTCAAATCTTTTTCTTGCGAGTCTTGTCCTTTCGATTTCAAGTTTTGTTTTCATGTTCCACCTCAATCCTGACATGAAAACGAAGTTTATAAAAGTTTTGCTGGAAACCATCATCATGCATTTTTGCACAGTCCACCTGAACGGAGTATTTTATTCTTCGTCTCAATCGGAAGAGTCTCAAGATATATTGTAGTAGTAGATAGATGCCGATGACCGAGAATTTTTCTTACATCCTCGATGTCGAGGATTCCCCTGCGGATGTATTCTCTTGCACCAGAGTGTCGGAGTTTATGACATGACATTGTGAATCCAAGACTGTCTGTAAGTCCTGCCCATGCCGTATAAAGTTTTAATTTGAAATCGAGATGCTGTCTCGTGAATGGTTTTCCACTTTTCTTCGTGAAAACGAAGGCATTCATGGGTTTGCCCTGAATATGTTTTTCAAGCCGAGATGCAATATAAGGACTCATCGGAACAGTTCTGTCGCCACCTTTTGCATTCTGTATTGATATTACGGAATCCTGAAGATTGACATCTCGGACTTTCAGAGATGTAACCTCACTGACTCGCATACAGCATTCATACATTAATTCAAATGCAAGTCGGTATTGGTCTTCAGGGACAGGAATCTTTGAAAAGATTTGCATCACCTGTTCATGATGCAAATATTTTGGCAGGCGTTTTTTCACCATTTCGGTATCACCTTACAAAAGTGTAAGGAAAATGTATATTTAAAAGTTACTAATGATATTATGAATTGTAAACAAAGGGTGGGTATAGATTACAATTTGTATAAATTGTAAGGTGATTTTGGCACACAATCAGCGCAGAGTGATGGAAACCCTCGAAAAATCTTGAATCATGCAGAAAACCCCTTCTGCAAGGCAAAATTTGAGTCAATACCCCCAGCCTGTTGATGCATTTTTGGGTTCTGTGGGTCGGTTTGGCTTCGGTTCGCATCAATTGTGCCTTATTTTGTTAATTTCCTGCAATTATTTACAGGCATACGCCCTTGATATGGGAAAATGCTCTCAAAAATAAGCCATTGGACACTTACGGATGGAGTGGTTTTCGTTCATAGTTATTCACACCTTGTATGCGAACACCTCATCGCTCTTGCATTCGGGACAGTATGAAAGAATTGCATCTGTTAGGCAATTGTATCGTATCAGTCCTAATGAGCATCTTCTCTTTTTTCCACACCACAGTCCTGAATAGCCTTCTGAAATACAAATCAAATTGCCCCCCTCCTCAATGACATGATAACATATTTCATAATCACGCTCAACAACACCAATGATATGTCCATCGTAAACATCGTATAACACATATTTTCCATTCCCCTCTTTTCTGCATTCAAACAGGTCATGACCATGTGAAGATACGATAAACCTGTCATAATGCCGTAATGCTGTTGTTAGACTTACCATCTTCTTTGCATTCTTGTTCATTTTTCACCTCCGACATCTCAGAGGAGGATTTATCCTTTTCTGCAAGTTCAAATAATTTCTTTTTGACCTTTACGCATTCGAATACGCATTCGGATTCTGATTCTTGAAAATATCTGTTGATATCACCGTCGTAAAGAAACTTTATGACCTCATAGAGACATAGTGCGAACTCATCATCATGATAAATATGCCGTTTTCCCTTCTTTTTGGATGAAACATGCCTGTATATCCACCATCCAACATTTTCTTTTCGGAATGTATTTGCTGGGTTTTGATTTATAGAGAAGTTCCATTGTTTTATGCTTTTTTGCGTTGCCTTAATAATGTTCTTGAGTGTGCGTATGTCTTTCTTCATTGACTTAATATAGAATTTGTATTGTAGCCTCATGTGACACAAATAATGTGCATATTCATGCGCTAAAATAGGAAGACGAATGGCTCGGGGAGAAAGATAGATAGTATATTGTGATGCATGGTAATATGCGAACTTACCATATTCTAAATGGCGTATTTGTATACGGCATGAGCCTTGAAAATGTTCATTAAGTCTGGTCAGGGTTTCCCTGACCAGTTGCTCATTATTTTTGCTGTTTCTATTTGCATTCTCCTCTATCGCTGTTTCCATGTCATCACCTCATGAGGGAATATACATGAGTGATATAAATACCTTACGCTTCAAAAAGTGTGAAAAGAAAGGTTAAAAATGAACTTTTGTTGAAAATCAAAGAACCTTCACTTTTTCTCTAATGTATCTTATGTCATTGTTTGACTGTTCCTTCAACTTTTTGATATCTTCGAGAGTCTTTTCTATTCTCTCGAGGCGTTCTCGGATTTCGGCGATTTGTTGATGCCACTCTGACGACTGCATGTTGAGTTTCCATGCGTTATACATGAGGCACTTTTTTGCTTGATGTTCGTGCTGAGCATTCCCATGTTCCTGTGCGAGGATTTTCTCGACAGGAGATATTTTTGACTTTGCCAAGATGGATTTCTCCGCCACCCTCGATTTTCTTTCTGCATACTTTCGTGCCGTCTGGCTTGATTTCGCATTCGTAGTCTTCATCGTCTTCATCAGGACTCGTCTTCATCTTCATCTACCTCCGATTCT
>Ga0272448_1004475_pt1 | contig 15928 bp, 12 predicted proteins | sample YNPCB0191_FD_202220 | JGI IMG/M metagenome (GOLD analysis project Ga0272448, IMG submission 202220) | Hot spring sediment microbial communities from Yellowstone National Park, WY, United States - YNP-CB-019-1 | ecosystem: Environmental > Aquatic > Thermal springs > Hot (42-90C) > Sediment...
GCGCGCCGGGTTTGGTTATGCAGACCCAGGTTCTCGGCCGGAATCCTTCCGTCCGCGCCCTTACGGGCGCGGCTACGAGAGCCAGTAATCTGTTGGTGCGGGAAAAACACCCTGTTGATTCTGCATCCGGCGGGCAGAGGACTGCCCGCTCGACCCGAGATCGAGTTTTGGCAGGGCAAAAATCTCAAAGAAAGATCGGGGTGTGACGTCCCCGGATATGTAGGATCAGTGCCGAATGAACCGATTCATACGTAGGCTGCTGTTAGCACCTGCAGGGGCTTTTGCCGAGCCTTGTGCATTGGCCCGCCCACCACGCCAAGCTGCATCAGAGGCGACGGTATGGATAACAAGACCCCTGGCAAAAACTCAAATCATTGCTGTCCCAAATCCAAGCTCCGGATTGTTGCTCCTTCCCGACTTTTTGTTGGCCCCAATCCTTTCCGCTTTTCTTGTCCCTACACCTACGTCAAATTCTGTTCAATATCTCCAAGCCTCGCAGCCGATTTCGCAAATCGAGTGCATAATTGGTCATACTCGAGGTTAAAGTTTTTCAGTGTTTCAGGCTGCGCAGCTTGTAGTTAAATGGCCGGGGGTTAAATGGCCGGGAAAACATCAAGCCATCAATTGCCAAATGTTCGAATAGCCCGCACCCTGCGTTCTGGGCGCAGTCTTTAAAAAAATGCCTTGCGCCTGTAACCCTGGTCTTTGCCCTGGCGTATTTGAAGAAATGTTGGCACCGGAGCACGACAAGCACGATCCAGGCGTTGTAACTGCAGATGAGCTTTATTGGGCTGTCCAGCCGCCGTCAATGACGATATCGGTACCTGTGATGTAACCTGCTGATTCGGTACACAGAAAAACGACCAGTTGCCCAATTTCGTGTAGTTGCCCCCAACGTCCCAGCGGCACGCGTGACAGGAAAAATTGTGTTAACTCGGCACTTTCAAGTATCGCATTGTTCATCTCGGTCGGATACGGCCCGGGCGATATTGTGTTGACCGTGATTTTGTCGGGGGCAAGCTCAAGTGCCAGTGCTCGAGTGAACCCGAGCAGACCGGCCTTGCTAGCTGCGTAAGCGGTTCGCCCGGGCAACCCAACGTGCGCAAGCATCGAGGCGATGTTGATGATCCGGCCGTAACCCTGGCCTTTGAGCAGCGGCACAAAGGTGCGGCATATCAAAAACACCGATGTCAGGTTTGTTGCCAACACACTGTTCCAGTCTTCGAGCGTAAGGTCGGTGATTTGTTTGCGGATGTTTACACCGGCGTTGTTGACCAAGATTTGCAGTGTGCCGAATCGGTTCCGGACGGCCTGTTCGAGAGCACTGACCTGGGCAGCGTCTGACACGTCAGTTGGGAACGGCGCAGCCTCGGCCCCGAGCGCACGGATTTCGTCGGCTGTTTTGTTCAGCAACTCTTTATTGCGCGCCACCAAAGCGAGCTTTGCGCCTGCTTGTGCCAGAGCAAGTGCAATTGCCTTGCCCAGTCCCCTGCTTGCGCCTGTTACAAGTGCGACCTTGTCGTTGAGCATCTGGTGTTGCATACGTGAATTTATTTTGCTGGCGGCAACAAAGTCCAGTCGCTGCTTGGCGGTTGAAAGGTGGAGTAAAAAAATTTTACTGGCAGATGTTGTTGCCGGTAAAGTAGAGTCCGGCCACGCACGAATTGTTTTTATGTTGGAATGACCACGCGTTTGCGCACACAGCTAGGTGTTACGGCGTTGTTTTTGCAGGAAGCGGTGCTGCGGCCGCACCAGATCGGTGCGATTTTGCCCAGCTCGCGCTTTCTTGCAAGAGCAATGGCACGGTGGATACCGGTTGTGCCGGGACAGGTTGTGCTTGAGCTTGGGCCGGGCACAGGCGCCGTCACGCGTGCGATGCTCGAACGCGGGTTGACAGAAGAGCAGCTTGTTGTGATAGAAAAATCGGAACGGTTGGCCGAGCTTTTGCGGCGCAAATTTCCGAAATTGACGGTCATCACTGGCGATGCATGGGACCTTGACAAACTGCTAAAAGACCATGTGCAGCGTGTTGGCGGGCTTGTTGCAGTAGTGTCAAGCCTACCTTTGCGGAACTTTTCGCGTGCACGCACGCTTACACTGGTCAACAAGATCGGTTCGGTGCTTTCAGTTGGCGGCAGATGGGTACAGTTCAGTTATCATCTGCACAGTTTGCATCCGCCTGCAACTGGCTGTTTCAGGCTGGTCGGATGCGAGATTGTGTGGCGCAACGTACCACCTGCGCGTGTCAATGTGTACGAAAAGGTTGCCAAACCGTACTGAGCGTCGAGTGGCAGAATCGTAACCACACAGCGCACGGGTCGTTTCTGGCGGAACCTTCTCAGGCGCTTAACAACCTGTAATTTGGGGTTGAACATTTCCTCGGATCCGGAGTCGGGTCAAGCACAGCGTTTTTCAGGACAGACCGCCCTTAGGCTGCCAAGAGTTTGACAATCCGGCAAACGCAGATAGGTTTCCGTGCCCGGTAATTCAGGTTCGCACATAACCGTGCGCAACTTGGTTTAACCGGGCAAAAAGATAAAAACCGAACCAGGTGGCAACTGAATTGGTAAAGATGACCGACACTTCCGAAACAATCGCTGGTCTGGTCCGACAAGCTTACAAGTACGGCTTTTATACCGATGTCGAGACAGAGTCGGCCCCGCCTGGCCTAAACGATGACATTATCCGGCTTATCTCAGCTAAGAAACGTGAGCCGGCGTGGTTAACCGAGTGGCGTTTGAAAGCGTACCGGTACTGGACAAGCATGCAGCCGCCGACCTGGGCAAAGATCACCCATGCACCAATCAATTTCCAAGAGATTACTTACTACGTAGCCCCGAAGACAGTTGCCGCTGGTCCGAAAAGCCTCGATCAGGTTGACCCGAAGTTACTCGAGACGTACGAAAAGCTCGGTGTACCGTTGCGTGAACGGGAACGATTGGCAGGTGTAGCCGTGGATGCGGTCTTTGACAGTGTCTCAGTAGGCACGACGTTTAGGAAACAGCTCGCTGCAAAGGGCATAATCTTTTGTTCGATGAGCGAGGCTGTGCAAGAACATCCTGAGCTTGTCCGGAGATACCTCGGCACGGTTGTACCGTTCACGGACAATTTTTATGCTGCATTGAACTCGGCAGTGTTCAGCGACGGGTCATTTTGCTACGTGCCGAAAGGTGTGCGGTGTCCAATGGAGCTTTCGACGTACTTCCGTATTAACGCGGCAAAATCCGGCCAGTTCGAACGCACGTTGATCATTGCAGATGAAGGTGCGTATGTGAGTTATCTCGAAGGCTGTACCGCGCCGATGCGCGATGAAAACCAGTTGCATGCTGCAGTTGTTGAACTGATTGCGCTTGAAGGGGCTGAGATCAAGTATTCGACCGTCCAAAACTGGTATCCGGGCGACGAGCAAGGTCGGGGTGGCATTTACAATTTCGTTACCAAACGCGGTCTGTGCAAGGGCAGGAACTCGAAGATATCATGGACGCAGGTCGAGACCGGCTCGGCCATCACATGGAAGTATCCAAGTTGCATTTTGCAGGGTGATAATTCGATCGGCGAGTTTTACTCCGTAGCGCTAACGACGAACTATCAGCAGGCCGACACCGGCACGAAAATGCTACACATCGGGCGTAACACGCGCAGCACGATCATTTCAAAAGGCATCTCTGCCGGCCACGGCCAGAACAGTTACCGCGGCCTTGTGAAAATCGTGGCAAGCGCGGTTAATGCACGCAATTTCACGCGTTGTGATTCGCTTCTCATAGGCGACAAATGCGGGGCACATACCTTCCCGCATATCGAGGTGCACAACAACAGCGCATGCGTTGAACACGAAGCTACAACGTCCAAGATCGGCGAAGACCAAATCTTTTACTGCAACCAGCGCGGGATTTCGACCCAGGACGCCGTCAACATGATCGTAAACGGGTTTTGCAAGGAGGTGTTCAGGGAGTTACCGATGGAATTTGCCGTCGAAGCGCAGCGGCTGCTCGGTGTAAGCCTCGAAGGCAGTGTCGGATGAGCCGTGTGTAACGCGGGCGTACCCGGGCTGTTTGAGCACTGGCAAATTTGACCGGCCCAAGGTACCTTTACGGCTCGACGGTTAAATCCGAAGATGCGCAGGCCAATTCTTGAAATAAAAAATCTTAATGCCGGCGTTGAGGGTAAACAGATCCTCAACGGGGTAAGTCTGACCATTCACCCGGGCGAGGCACACGCCATAATGGGGCCAAACGGCAGTGGCAAAAGCACTTTGGCTGCAATTTTGGCCGGGCGCAACGGCTACATCGTCACAAGCGGCGAGGTGTTGTTCGACGGGACAAACCTGCTCGAACTCAGTCCTGAAGAACGCGCCAGACGCGGGTTGTTTCTGGCGTTTCAATATCCGGTTGAAATCCCGGGTGTAAACAGCACGTATTTTTTGCGCGTGGCACTCAATGAAGTCCGCAAATACCGTGGTCTGCCCGAGCTTGACGCAATGGAGTTCCTCGAGTTTGTGAAGGATAAGGTCAAGCTGCTCGAATTGAACGATCAATTGCTCAAGCGCTCCGTTAACGAAGGTTTTTCAGGCGGCGAAAAGAAACGCAATGAAATCTTCCAAATGGCTGTGCTCGAGCCGCGTCTTGCGGTGCTGGATGAAACAGATTCAGGACTCGACATTGACGCATTGCGTGTGGTTGCAAACGGCGTTAACAGCCTACGCAGACCCGATAATGCTCAACTGCTGATCACGCATTACCAGCGCCTGCTTGAGTATGTTGTACCCGACCATGTGCATGTGCTTGTGGGCGGTCGGATTGTGTTAAGCGGTGACCGTAAACTCGCTCTCGAACTGGAAGAAACCGGCTACGACAGATTTGTTAAAGCCCAGCAGGCCCAACCGTAACAGTTGAGGATGCAACCCGGGTTTGCCTCGTCCGCTCACAGTGTTTCTGCCAGGATATTTCACACAATTGAAGTCCTAGGCGCGCCAAGGTTGTGAAATATCCGGCCAAGCACAAATAATTACGCATTGCCCGGTCCGGTGCAGGCAGGTATTGTACTCGGTGATGAAGCACGAATTGGACTTCGAGCGGCCGATTCTCGAGTTAGAAAACAAGCTCGCCGAGCTAAAGAAACATCAGCTAAACCATGCCGCCGGCGTTGATTTGAGCGCCGAGATCGAGCAGATCGAAAAAAAGATTGCCGAAACACGCAGACAGATTTTCTCAAATCTAACCGCGTGGCAACGCGTTCAAATTGCGCGTCATCCGCTGCGTCCATTTACGCTGGATTACGTTCGGCTGGCCTTCAGCGACTTCAGCGAGTTGCACGGCGACAGACTGTACGCAGACGACGCTGCAATAGTTGGCGGGTTCGCCAAGCTCGGTGTGCACAGGGTGATGCTCATCGGCACACAAAAAGGCCGTGAAACAAAAGAAAACATACGGCGTAACTTCGGTTGTGCGCATCCGGAGGGGTACAGGAAAGCGCTCCGGTTGATGCAACTTGCTGACAAGTTTAACCTGCCGATTATTTCGCTTATTGACACAGCCGGCGCGTATCCGGGCATCGGCGCCGAAGAACGGCACATTGCCGAGGCGATTGCCGTTAATCTGCGGCAGATGGCGGTGCTGCAGGTGCCGATTATTGCGGCTGTGATTGGCGAAGGCGGCTCAGGCGGCGCGCTCGGCATAGGTGTAGCAGATAGGGTGTTGATCCTCGAAAATGCTTACTACTCTGTCATCAGTCCGGAAGGCTGTGCAGCTATCTTGTGGAAAGACCGCACAGCCGCACCGCTGGCGGCCGAAACACTCAAAATTACCGCCAAAGACCTGCTCGAATTCGGGCTTGTTGACGAGGTTGTTCCGGAACCTTTGGGTGGCGCACATCGGGACCCTGAAACTGCAGCGGCAAATCTCAAGTCGGCACTGCTCAGGCACCTGGAAGAGCTTTTGAAGCTCAGCCAGGCTGACCGTGTAAAACTGCGTTACGCGAAATACCGCGCAATCGGCAGGTTTTTCGAACCGCAAACCCAGACTGTTCTTGCAGCAGAATCACAAGCGCAACTGCAACAACAGCCCAGCACACCGCAGCCTGCCGAACCACCACAGTCGGCCTGAGCATGCCAAACCGCATTCGAGCATTGACGAACCGGCCGGTTAAACATGTGCGCGTGGTGAATTTTGAAAATGCACCTTGGTTCGGTTCCGGGGCGGTGTCATTGCTCGGCTCGCCGACAAATCAAATTGCCAACCGATGTTTTACCCGCTGATATTCCAGCCGATCTTCAAAGAACGAGTGTGGGGCGCGCGCAATCTCGAGCAGCTTTACAACAAACCGTTGCCCCCGAACGCGCGGATCGGTGAATCGTGGGAGATCAGTGACCGGCCCGGTGATGTGAGTGTGATTGCCAACGGCGACCTTGCAGGAAAAGACATTCACTGGCTTCTGCAGAATCATGGAACTGACCTGCTCGGTACGGCCGCGCCGCATAATGACAGGTTCCCATTGCTGATCAAAATCCTCGATGCAGCAGACAAACTGTCGCTTCAGGTGCACCCACCCGCACACGTGGCAGCGGCACTTGGCGGTGAACCCAAAACTGAACTGTGGTATGTTGCACATGCCGTTCCTGGAGCGGAGCTGTTCATCGGATTGCGCGCGGGTGTAACACGAGCCGAATTCGAGCGCAAACTCCGCGAAGGCACTGTTGCGGATTGCTTTCATCGTGTGCGGGTGCGAGCCGGTGACGCAGTTTTTCTGCCTGCAGGTCGGGTACATGCAATTGGAGCGGGGATTGTTATCTTCGAGATTCAACAAAATTCGGATACAACGTACCGTGTGTTTGATTGGAACAGACTTGGCCTGGACGGTAAACCGCGTCAGTTGCATCTGGCCGAATCGCTTCGGAGTATCAACTTCAACGATTTCGAGCCGGGCTTGATTGATGCTGAGTCGCGCCACATCGAACACGGCACGGTCCAACGGCTTGTCTGTGACGAGCTTTTTACCGTTGAGTTGCTCAGGCTCAACGCCCGGGGATCAGTACGCTGGCAGTTTCACACCTGTGTGATTGTGGGCGTTGTACAGGGCGAAGTCAGCATTGAGTCTGGGGGTGCATCGGTTGCGCTTGCGCCGGGTGCGTTTTGTCTTTTGCCGGCTTGCCTGGGCCGTGCCGCGGCAGATGCAAAGTCCGGAACGACCTTGCTCAAGATTGTACCGGGTCGAGCTGATCCGGGCTGAAAAACCCGCGCCGCCACCCGGATTGTTTCGGGCGAAAGTGCAGCAGGACTATTAATCACGAAAAAAATATATCCCCCACGATGCCCAGTAGGTTCAAAACATTTCTGCAGCGGTGGCTGGTGACAACACTCAGTGTGCTGGTTGCAGTTGCGGTTGTGCCGGGGATTGATTACGAGTCGGTTCCCGACGTGTTGCTTGCGTCGCTGTTGTTAGGTGGATTGAACGCGTTTGTGCGGCCGCTGATGCTGTGGATAACATTGCCACTTGTGTTAATGACGCTCGGGTTGTTCGTGCTGGTGATCAATGCGCTTGTGCTTTACCTGGTCGGTCAACTGTTGCCTGGATTTCATGTGGACGGGTTTTGGTCGGCTTTCTTTGGCGGGTTAGTCATCAGCATTGTATCGGTAGCGGTCAATGCTCTGGTGGGTTTGCGGCGTACAAGACTCGTGTTCAAATTGCATCGGCGCAGCACAGACCCAAGGAACGAAAACGACAACGATTTTATTGATGTTTAGTGCGGCGCAATATTCGATACACGCGCCCCCAACGTGTTGTGCGCATAGATCATGTGGTTAGGCGTGTGCCTCATTGCACGCGTTGATATGCTGCGTACAGGGTTTGCACACCTTGGGCAAGAAAGTCACGCTCGAAATCCGTGACGAACGCGCGCAGCGCAGCGGGGGTTTCAATTGGGCAAAATGCGTTGCTTGCGCCAAATACGGTGGTCATTTGGGCGTGGTATTCCGGGTTGTCGGTGCGCAGGTAAACCGTGCCGCCACGCACAAGCACGGCTCGAGCAAGCTCAGGAAACCGTTGGTTTATGAGCCGTTTGTGTTGATGTTTGCGTTTCGGCCATGGATCGGGAAAATACACGTGAAGCGCCGAAATGGATTCGGGGGGCAACAAGTATTCCAAAAAATAGCCGGATTCAATCCTTATACCGCGCAAGTTTGTCAGACCTGCCCGACGGCCTTTCCGGTCGAGTTTACGCAACCGACCGAGGAGGCGTTCGACCCCGATAAAATTCCGGTTCGGATGACATGCAGCGTATTGGACAATAAATGTGCTGTCGCCACAGCCAAGCTCGACCTCAACCGGCTGTGGCTTGGGGAACAATCGTGTCAGATCCAGCCGGTCTGTGATCGAAGTTAACTCGTAAATCAGGCTTTCCGACATGCAAGTTGGGACATCGCACGGTTAAGTCGAGTTGGTCACTGTTTCGCATGTAAATGGTCGGGGCGGTGAGATTTGAACTCACGACCTCCTGGACCCGAACCAGGCGCGCTACCCAGGCTACGCTACGCCCCGAACCAAAAGGCGCTTAAACTTGCCAGCTCCGCACGCGATTTGCAATGCCTGATTTTTGAAAATGTCGGCCTGAGCCGGATATTTCGCAACCTTGCGGTGCAGGCACCATGAACCCGTTGTGGCGCATCGTGCATTGCGAGAAAAACCTGCCGTATCGCAGATTTCACAGGTGGTGTGAGATAAATTGTAACTTCTGCATGCAAGTTCGCCCCGGCAAAGTGAGACGCGACACGGTGGACTTGGAAGTCCGCCGTACGAAAAACGTGTGAAATACCCGACCCAGGCTAGGATACATTGGACAGTGTAGTTGGGACCGAATAGGAAGTTTGAGGTTTCTCAAAAAGTCCTCTTTACGGCGGGATTTGGCTCAATTAACGCGCGGCACTCGGACGCGCAACGCATTATCAACCGAAAAGTGCTTTTTGAACTTGGCGGAAAGCCCTTTTGGAGCAAAGCCAACACTTGTGTCTGAGAAGTTGTCCTGTGTTGATCCGGTATGAATAATGTCGCACCTGTGGGATCGGCGCCGCGCGGAATCGCCCTTGCAACGGCGTGCGCGCCTCTGAGGCGCATTTTCACAACTGCCAGATGCCGTACGAGGCGGGAGCCGCTGGGCTATGTTCTGGGCCGAATCGAAAGCGGTGTCGGGGCTCACTGAGGCGCGCTTTGCCACCGCAGTGCAAAACCTCTCGGCCAATTCCTCACCGCAAAGAACGCATAGAACGCAGAGTTAAGGTAGGGCGCGCAGTCCACTGCGCGTCGGGGTTGGTTATGCCGACCCAGCTTCTCGGCTGGAATCCTGCCGTCCGCGCCCTTACGGGCGCGGCATGGCCTCATGCGTCCGTGCGGTTACCGTTTGCAAAGTTGGCAGGCGCACGACTGTCCCGGCCGCAGAAGACCTGCGGCCAAGATGGCCACCCGCCAAATCCTGCCACAAGGCGCGCGGGCGTCCACGCCCGCAGAAACAATACTGTGCTTAACCCTGCTACATCACGGTTCCCTACGGTCTGCTGCTCCCACACCGCAAAAGACCTCAAACCAATCTTAGTCACCGGTGGTGACTGCGGCCAAGATGGCCGCGCTCCAAATCTGCCCAAGGGCGTAGAGAGTTGGTAGGGCGCGTCCCGCATGTGCGGGACGCGCCGCCATCCGTACACCCGGAAAGGCCCGGCGGGCAGAGGACTGCCCGCCCTACCAATCCGGTTGTGACGGAGCGCGCCACTCTGTGGCGCAGTAAATTCTGCATTGGGAGGCGAGCCTTCGTCAGAGCTGGCTTGCGTGCACGGGTCCGGCCTGCACAAAACTCTGGCCGACATGGAAGTCATCCCTCCAACCGAAACAAAAGCGGTGCTGGAGCACCGCGCTCCAAAAATTTCTACTCCAATCCTTCACAGTAGAAACGCAGAGAGTCGGTAGGGCGCGCAGTACACTGCGCGCCGGGGTTGGTTATGCCGACCCGGCTTCTCGGGCTAGAATCCTGCCGTCCGCGCCCTTATGAGCGCGGCTACGAGCCGTTAGCCGGTAGGTACGAGGAAACACGCTGTTGATTCCGGATGCGGCGGGCAGATGACTGTCTACTCTACCCGAGACCGGGTTTTGACAAGGCAAAACCTCGCAATTTCGCTTTGGGTCGAGTTCCGTTCAACCCGTGCCGAGTCCATTTGGGATGGGCGAGTTTCACCTCGACCAGTTCCAGCGCGGATCGGACTGTGCACTGGAACCTGTATTTCAAACAAGAACCGTTTTTGAGTTACTTTCTGGTTGAGCGGTCACTCACGTAACCCGTGTCTGTGTTGGGCCCCGTAAATTCGGGCTGCTTGAGTGCGGCAGTTATAACTGCCGACGCATGATTGTATCGCGCCCCGCCCAAGCCGGGTCAAGGTTCGGATAGTCAAGATTGTAATGCAGGCCGCGGCTTTCGGTCCGTTGCAGCGCACAGGTAATGATCAACTCGGCCACGGTCGCTATGTTCCGCAACTCCAGTAGGTCAGGCGTGACAAGAAAATCCCAGTAGTACTCCTGGATTTCAGCTTGGAGGTTCGAGATACGTTGTTGTGCGCGCAACAGTCTTTTGTTTGTGCGGACGATGCTCACGTAATCACGCATGCAGCGGCGCACCTCGTCCCAGTTGTGTGATACCACAACCATTTCGTCTGGGTTCTGTGCATTGCCCGATTCCCAAGGTGGGACATGGAAATCAATCGGAGGCAACAAGTTTGCTTTGGCGTGCTCAGCACACCGATGCGCACAAACAATTGCCTCGAGCAACGAGTTGCTTGCAAGCCGATTTGCGCCGTGCAACCCCGTGCATGCAACTTCGCCGAGTGCGTACAAGCCGGCTATTTCGGTTTCACCGTCAACGGTCGTTACCACCCCGCCACATTGGTAATGCGCAGCCGGTACGACTGGGATTGGGTCTTTTGTGATGTCTATGCCGTATTGCAGGCAGGTCGAGTAAATCATTGGGAACCTGTCAATGATGAACCGGGCGGGTTTATGGGTAATGTCAAGCAGCACGTAATCAGCGCCGGTACGTTTCATTTCAGCGTCAATTGCGCGTGCGACGATATCGCGTGGGGCAAGCTCACCGCGTGGATCGTACTTGCGCATGAACTCGACGCCGTCAATTGTCTTGAGTACGGCGCCTTCGCCACGGAGCGCCTCGCTAATCAAAAAATTCTTCGCCTTTGGATGATACAGGCATGTTGGGTGGAACTGAATGAACTCCATGTTGGCAATCGGTGCTCCTGCACGATATGCCATTGCCACGCCATCGCCCGTGGCAACATCCGGATTACTGGTGTAAAGATACACTTTGCCGCACCCACCCGTTGCAAGTACAACGGCGCGTCCGAGAAACGTCTCAACACGATTTGCTTTCACGTCCAACACATACGCGCCCACGCACCGGTTCGGCCCGGGCCGGCCCAATTTCCGGGTTGTGATGAGGTCAATTGCAAAGTGATGTTCGAACATCTGGACAGTCGGGCACATTGAAACCGCCTGCGCAAGCGCACGCTGGATTTCGCGTCCGGTTGAGTCGTCTGAGTGCAAAATGCGTCGGCGCGAATGCCCTGCCTCAAGCCCGACATCAAACTCGCACTGACCGGCTTGGTTGGGCTGGTCACGTTTATTAAACCGCACGCCCAATGCAACAAGGTCACTTATGCGCGCCGGGCCATCCTGCAGGATTGTTCGCACGACATTTTCTTTGCACAAACCTGCTCCGGCTTCGAGCGTGTCGCGCACGTGCAACTCGAGCGAATCATCGCTGCTCATCACGGCGGCTATGCCGCCCTGTGCATGATTCGTGTTTGAATCATCGCGCCCCCTTTTTGTAATGATTGCAACCCGGCCATGCGGCGCAGCCTTCAGCGCAAAGTACATGCCCGCTGCGCCACTGCCGATGACGAGGTAATCAAACTGTTTCATGTTTAATCCGGACAACTTCGCAAGATACCGCGCCAAGGGTTGACCATAAACAGCACTTCGTCAACACAACTGCGCGCGGCATCTTGTCGAATGGGCGGGGTTTTTGGGCCGCGTCGCACCCGAGAAATTCTTAACCAAACGGATAATGCCGACCAGGTTTTGACTGAGCAAAACACTCCACGGCAGCGTCCCATTCCGTCGCAAACCGGCCTTCTCGGTGCGCGATCGAAGTCCCACATTCAGGTTCACAAAGTAGGTATGCGTGTCGTCCGTGTGGCTTAGGATTGGGGTAGCTGCGCAACAATCGGTGCTGTTTCACAACCAGACCCTGAACCGCCCAACGTGCAATGACAAGCTGGCCCTGTTGCATAATGCGAAGTTGACAATAGCCGCAACGTTCACGAGTTTTCCAGCTCGGTATGCTCCGGAACGCGTCGTCATGCAATCGGCACGTCGCCATGCGGGTTGGGTTGGGTGTGGCGATTTGTCTTTCCATTGTCAGAGCTACGTATGCAGAGTGCACCTTGTTTGAGGATGGGTTTGGCAGTTTACCGCCCGGCATGTTCTCGGCTGGTGTGGTAGGCGCACACGCCGAGTATCATTACCTGCACGCGCTGGCGCCGAAAGGCAACTGGGTTGTCTCGTGTTTTCGCAGCGACAGGTCACAACGTGCCTGGCACATATTGGGTGACGCGGGCAAACGGTTCATGTACCAATCATACCTGGCCGAACCTCAAGAGCCGCGGTACACACACAACATACTCTGCGGCGGCGATGTTTTGTGGCGTGACTACTCGGTCGAGTTAGTATTTGCACCCGAGTCTCAGGATGGCCAAAGCGGGCTGCTGTTCCGCTACCGAAACGATCGCTGTTACTACTTCTTCGGCGTGCACGGCACGAACGTCTTGCTCAAACGTGTCAGACACGAACGCGCATTTCATGAAGCCGATGAGCATGTGCTTGGGCAGAAACAGTTTCATTGGCTCGCCGGACAGCGGCTGCAGGCGCGTGTGATGGTCAAAGGCAACCAAATCCGGGCTTCGCTCAACAATCAGGTTGTAATTGAAGCGCCAGACGAGACCTTTTCGGAAGGTAAAATCGGCCTGCTGGCGGATGTGCCCACCAAGTTTTACTCGGTGCGAGTGACAACGACTGAAACGGAGGCCAAGCGACTCGCGCGGCGCAAGGCGGAACGCGCGCGTGAAGTTGCGGCACTGCGTGCAGCCAACCCAAAAATGGTTGTATGGAAAAAGATTCGCACGGACGGATTCGGTGTCGGGCGCAACCTGCGCTTTGGCGATCTTGATGGCGACGGCCAGGTTGACGTTTTAATTGGCCAGGTACGTCATCACGGGCCGAAAGACCGGAACAGCGAGCTAAGCTGCCTGACGGCTGTAACATTTGACGGCAGAATCTTGTGGCAGATCGGCGAGCCTGACCCGTGGCATGACAACCTGACCAGCGACGTCGCATTTCAAATCCATGACCTGGACGGCGACGGGCGCAACGATGTTGTGTACTGCATGAACTTCGAGCTTGTTGTTGCCGACGGCGCAACTGGCACGACCAAGTACAAAATATCCACACCTGAAACGCCCAAAAACAACAAGCTGCCCTACAACCGGTTCAGCCGGATTTTGGGCGACTGCATTTATTTTTGCGACCTGTCGGGTGTGGGCCGGCCCAGCGATGTAATCCTCAAAGACAGGTACCGGTACGTATGGGCGTTCAACTCGAAGCTCGAGCTGCTCTGGCATGCAGAGTGCAATACTGGACATTACCCATTTGCATGTGACATCAACAGCGACGGCAGGGACGAATTGCTCGTCGGGTACACGTTGTTTGATCCTACAGGCAAAAAACTCTGGAGCTTGGATGATAAGTTGCGCGATCACGCAGACGGTGTTGCCGTTGTCAGGCTTGGCGCCGGCCCGGATGCGCCCCTGCGGATTTTCTGTGCTGCAAGCGACGAAGGCGCATTTCTCGCCGATCTGGACGGTCGCATACTCAAACACCACAGGATCGGCCACGTGCAAAACCCGTCAATTGCCGATTTCCGTGCCGACCTGCCCGGGCTCGAAATCGTGACAATAAATTTCTGGGGGAACCAGGGAATTGTCCACGTGTTCGATGCCAATGGGAACATCATTGCCGAGTTTGAACCGTGCCAGCACGGCAGCATGATGTTGCCGGTGAACTGGACGGGCGAACCGCCGGAGTATTTCGTGCTCTCGCCCAGCGTTGTTGAAGGCGGCCTGTTCGATGCGCACGGCCGATGCGTTGTCGAGTTCCCGAACGACGGTCATCCGGAACTATGTTACGCCGTGTTGAACATCACGGGCGATTGCCGCGATGAGATCGTTGTCTGGGACCCCTACGAAATTTGGGTTTACACACAGTCGGACAACCCAAAACGCGGCAGACTTTACAAACCCAGCCGCTCTCCACTGTACAACTACTCAAATTACCAGGTGACTGTCTCGTCACCCGGGTGGTCCGAGTGAACCGCTTCGGCCACCAAAGTGTGGCAAACGCCAGTGTTTACAGGATCGCCGTCGAAAGCGTTTTGGATTGGGCGCAGATGAAATCTTTGCGTGACAATTGCGCGGCTGTGCCGGATCATGCGGGCGGTTATGAAACTGTTTGTGCCATGCTTTGCTGCAATTGGGTTGGTGGCAAGTGCGATTGCCAGTGCGCAGGAACCGAAACCTGAACTTAAACAACCTGACCAACCACAAACCAATCAATCAACCGAGCAAAAGAAAGCTGTGACAACAAACGAAGTCGCAATAATCAAAACCAGTGAGGGCGAAATGGTCATCGAGTTTTGGCCCGATGTCGCCCCGAAAACGGTCGAAAACTTCAAAAAACTCGCCCGGGAAGGGTTCTACGACGGCACATGTTTCCATCGTGTGATAAAGGGGTTCATGATCCAGGGTGGCGATCCGCTGACAAAAGACCCGTCAAAAGAAGCGCTTTGGGGCACGGGCAACCCGGGCTACACTATCAAAGCCGAGTTTAACGACCGCAAACACGTGCGTGGCGTGATTTCGATGGCGCGGTCGCATCACCCGGACTCGGCCGGATGCCAGTTTTTCATCTGTCATGCTGCTGCGCCGCATTTGGACGGTCAATACACAGCTTTTGGCAAGCTGATCAAAGGCGACGATGTGCTCGAGCGCATCGCCACAACACCAACCGGGCCAAACGACCGTCCAACCAAACGAATTAATATTGATAGCATCAAGATCGTCCCTGCAGAGTCAGTGCGGTAAAAAACAAACCGGCGGGCCAGACGGTAAATCGGATGTTGTTGGCCCGGCTTGGCAATCTGGGGGGACAGATATTGCCTTGGTGTCAGGGCAGCGACTTGTACAGTTTAACCTGAGGCACGAGGTTGCGTTAGCAAGCTTGCCGCATCGTTTATTGTCTGCGGCTATTTTTTGCCCTGCCGAATGGCTTCCTTTTTCTCTTCAAGTTCAGCTTGAAGTTTCTTGCGCTCGTTAACGAGCTGTTGCTCGAGTTCCTGTGCCTTGAGAACATCTCCAGCAGCAACAGCTTTGGCAATTTTGTCTTTGAGCGTGATTTCGCGTTCGGCGATCTTGGCCGAATATACCGAGTCTAGCTCAGCCAGTTGCCGCTTTTGTTCGTCAGTGAGTTTTACACTCGGCGCACTTTTGCTGAGCCGTTCCATTACAAGTTCGTATGCAGTTTTCATGATAAAGCCTTTTGACACAAACCGGTGCTCGTGAAAATAATACTGTGCAAGCTGCATTTTGACCAGAGCATGACCGGTGAAATTAAACTTGTCTCGACAGATTTTGATGGAACGCTGTTTACAGAGTTCGAAAAACCGCCCATACCAGTGCGGTTGCAGCGGCTCATAGCTGAGCTGCAAACGCGCGGTGCGAAATGGGTGGTTAACACCGGACGCGACATGTCCGGGCTTATGGAAGCTCTGGGC
>Ga0272448_1004476_pt1 | contig 15926 bp, 15 predicted proteins | sample YNPCB0191_FD_202220 | JGI IMG/M metagenome (GOLD analysis project Ga0272448, IMG submission 202220) | Hot spring sediment microbial communities from Yellowstone National Park, WY, United States - YNP-CB-019-1 | ecosystem: Environmental > Aquatic > Thermal springs > Hot (42-90C) > Sediment...
GAATACGTTGCCGGCGGGCGTGACGGCACGTCCGGGATGAGGCTGATCGCGGCAAGCACTCCGGAATCGTGGATGTGGTGGGCCGGCGTTAATCCTTCAAGTCTGAATGCGGTTGCGCTGCAGAAGCAGTACAACCCGTGGATCAGCGTCTGGTACTACGACAGAGGTTGGGAGAACGGCAACCTGCATCAGGCGGGGCAGCTCTTCACTGTGCCAAGCTGGGTCAATCCCTATATCCCGCCGGGAGAAGACTGGACCGACGTGCAGTTCGGCGCCAGGATGAACCAGGCTCCGCCGAATGACGACTACTACTTCGTCTGCGCAGGAGAGAACAGTCCTGGTTGGGTAAATACCGGCGTGGATCGCCTGGCGGGCGACAACTGGGTCAACCTCAAGATGCAGCTCAGCAGCGCAGACGGCAAGATCCATTTCTACATACGCAGGGATGAAAGCGAACCGTTTGTGGAAGTTGGGGCATCGTATCGCAACGACTACATCGACCTGGGTGAGGTGTCGGGGCTCTACACGATGTTCACTTCTCCGCTGTCAGCGTGGACACAGAACAAGCCGTCCACCATCTGGGACGACTTCAAGGTCGGTTCAGACTATGAGCCGCAGGTTCCCGAGCCGATGAGCATCATGCTCGGCATCATGGGCCTTGGCGGCATCGCGGGATTCCGCAGGTTGCGCAAGAGCTAACCTCAACACTTGCTCGTGGCAGTTACAATCCGGGCGAGGCGAACGCCTCGCCCTTTTTGCCGTGTTTTTGGGATTTGACCTGGCGATCTGTTCGGACGGTATACTCCGAGCATAGCTTTGCGTACTGCCTGGCTGGGGGCACGACCTCCCGAAACAACGCAACGGCGGGCTGACGCCGGGGGGAGGATCGTATGGAAACTCGCCCCGAATGCGGAGTTGGTACAACCTGTCACAGCCCGCTCACGCGGCGTGCCGCAGACAGCCTCATCTGATGCGGGATAGTGTCGGGGGTGTGAAACGGATCGAGACTAGCGGCAGGTAAAATTACCAGTTTTTGTACTGCACCCTTGACAACAGCCAAGCGCTGAGCTAGAATGCAGACAAGCTAACGTGTTGTTGCGCAGCAGGGGAATCGCCGACTGGGCAGTTTCTTCCCCGTGTTACAGTCGGTCAGAGGCGCCACGCCGCAGTGTCCCCGCGCGCCGCACGCATTACCCAGCATTACCCCAGACTGACCAAGCGGACATGCGCGCCGGTCGTTACGAAGTTCAGTAGAAGCAGTAAGGTAGTCACTCGCCTGCGCGAGAGACATAAGCGCGTCGGGTCGATGGGCGAGCACTTTTCGCTCAATGGGCGCGCTATACACTTATCGATTTATCGATTGTCCGAGAAAGGAGGGAACGGAGAAATGAGAAAGCTGCTACTGGTGATGGCGGTAGTTGGGCTGTCGTTCGCAGCCATGTCCATGGCACAGGCCTTGAGCCTTGGCAGCGGCACAGTCGTAGCCGGTCTCAATACGGGCTACGGATGGTGGGGCAGGCTGGTAACCACCGCGACGATCAATGCACAGAGCTTGCCCGGCGTCGTCGTCTCGGGAAAGATCACGGATCTGGACCCCGATGGGCTGGTCTGGGTGGAGATCGGTCTGATTCCCAAGGCGACGTACGACTACTGGCAGACCGCGTACGGAGGGGCCTACAAGTACGCTGTTTATGACAAGGGCATCCAAGTGGTGAACTGGTCTTCTAACGGTCAAGGGTTGAGCCTTCAAGAGAATGGGGGCAGCGCAAAGGGTGGCAAAGACGGTGGGTACGCCTGGCCGCTCAGCGAACCGACGTCCGGAAGCCCGTGGAGCTTCGCGGTTCGGATGTCTCCCGGCGGTTCGACAGGCGGCACTGCTTCCCTGTACGTCGAGGGCGCGACCATCTACCCAAAGGAGGGCAACCTGCAGTTGAGCTACCAGGGCGACTACAGCCAGGCGTACCTGATAGCCCAGATCTGGACCAATACTCAAAACGGGAAGTTCTCGTTCACAGACGTCAAGGCCGAGACTGTCCCCGAGCCGATGAGCGTCTTCCTCGGCGTCATGGGACTTGGCAGTGTCGCTGGTCTCAGGCGGTTTCGTCGGAAGTAAGGACGTCTGAAGGCCGGGTGCCGGCCAGGCGGTTTGCAGACCGGCAGCGCCGGCGTCCGGCAGTACGCGTCGGGTCGATGGGCGAGCACTTTTGGCTCGATGGGCGCGTGTTGGAAAACTCGAACGAAGAGGAGGAAGGAACACACATGAGCAGAACAAGCGCGATCTTGATAGCGATGGCGATTCTGTTGATTGCGGCGGGCGGCGCAACGGCTACGACGTACGGGACGGTTACGGCAAAGGTGTTACAAGCCGGCTATGGCTTGAACATGGCGTCCATGCTGGGGCCGTATGACACCAGTTGGTGGTCCGGCTACACTGGCCAGTACATCCTCCAGTATTCGAACATGCAGCCCGTGCTGCCCTTGACGACAATCGCATACTGCATCGAAGTCGAAACCATCAATTGGGGCGGTGTCTATCCGTACACAGTCGTTAGCGCGTCTGACACTCCGGTCCAGTCGGGGCCCCTCGACCAGAACTATGGCCCGATGGGATCCGCGAAAGCAGCGTATCTCAGGGAACTCTGGGGTCGGTTTGGGAGCCAGGTGAACAACAACGTGTCCGGTGCAGCATTTGCGTTGGCGACCTACGAGATAGTGTTCGAAAACCTATCCGCCGGATGGGATCTGGATTCGGGTCTGGTGAAGGCTCGCAGGGACAGCGGAAACCCGACCTTGGCAATTGACCTTGCCGAGAGCTGGCTGGCCCAGGTTAACGGCCAGGGGCCTATGGCGCAGATATGCGGCCTGACGAACCCGCAGCACCAGGACTTCATCATCAGGGTGGTTCCAGAGCCGATGAGCGTCGTACTCGCGGTGATGGGGTCCTTCACCCTGGTTGGGTTCCGTAGGCTGCGGAAGAGCTAGTTCCCCCAGTACTGGCTCGTTTATAATACAATCCGGGGCGAGGCGAAACCCTCGCCCTTTTTTCACGCGCTCCTCCACGGCCATGACAGCCGCCGGCATGATAAGGCTGGGCTGATGTGGTGCGCATCTGGCAGTATCTTGCTGGGCGTGGTCCGACGCCTGCTGGGATCGATTCGGCATCGCACGAGCAAATCGCTACGGCGCGGGGTAGATGCCGTCGCCCACCATGACGTCGTAGAAGCTCTGGTCGGACTTACCGGCCGTGAGCGTAAGAATGGGGAACTTGCCGGGCGTAAGCACGGTCGCTTCGGCGACGGTCTGGGGCGCGAGCTTGCCTTGCTCTTCGTCCCAAAGTTGCTTCTTGATGAGAACCTTTTGGCCGAAATCGAGCGGAACCATGGTGCGGCAGTACAGCGTGGAGACGTCGCGCGTCTTTCTGATGACGTTGCCCAGCCGCGCGGGATCGTCCACTGCCGGTAGTTGAAGCTCAGACGGCTTTGCGCCCATAGCGAGCGCGGCTTTAGTCAGGTAATCAACCCGCTTTTCGGTGTCTGGATGGCTGGCCCACAGGGCCGAAACCTCGTAGCGGTTTTCGTCGTTTTCGATGCTCAGGAGCTTCTTCATCGACGTGACTGCTCCGGCCGGGTTGAAGCCCGCTTTGTGCAGCAGCGCGATGCCCTTCTCGTCCGCCTCGCGCTCCATCTTGCGGGAGTAGCGCGCGGCGACTGCGACGTTGCCGATCCACATCAGTTCCGCGCCCGCTCCTCCGGTGAGCACGATCAGTGGCAACGTCCAGAGCATTTGCTGGGTTTGTTTGCTCGCCTGGTTGATACCGTGGCGCATGTCGCAGTGGACGATTTCGTGAGCCATCACCGCGGCGCGCTCGTCAGGCGTCAAGATGCGCCACATATGCTCGGTGAAGTAGACATAGCCGCCGGGCAACGCGAATGCGTTGACCGCGTCATCCTTGTCCGTTACGATCTTGAAATGGTATGGAATTTCCTTGCGGGTGACATAGGGGACGAGTCTAGCGCCCAACGCAGCTATATCGTCCTGCCATTTCTGGTTCTTGGACGGCGGCATCTCCTTTTCGACCTCGCGCGATGCCTCCTCACCGATCTTGAGCTCTTGCGCGAGCGAGGTCGCCCATGCGCACGAACATGCCCCAGCCATCAGGACAAGCGCAAGCAGAATCCAATACCTCGGAGCTGTCTTTCGTTGCGAAAACGTCGCCGCCCATAACGGCCGCCGACACATCAGACCGCGTATCAGACTCATGCCGGCTCCCCTCAGGACCAATGTGAACCCTGCCTCCTATCGTGTTCCCACCGGTGCGGGACGGGAAAACTGGGCACCTACTTCGGCCCGGACTTTTGCTCGTAGACATCGAACCCGTTCTGGATGTCGGCGATCGACCAGCCGGGGGAATAACTGGTCATCTTGAGGACTACCTTGGGGCTGGTCGATTCAAGCCTGGCCCTGCCGACTATGCGCTTGTCATACGGCACGTCGCTGCCCCAGGCGGGGTAGAGGACCTCGTAGGTTTTGTCCTTGGCGAGGGCGCGCACAGGCTTGACCTCGATTGTCGAGCCTCCACGTCCAATGGATATTATCGGGCCGATCCAGTAGTCCTGATCGGGGTCGTTGAACTTGACAAGCGTCGAGCCGGTTTCCATCGGTGCGTAGGAATACTTCGACCGCTGCACACCCACATAGCCTTTATCGGAGGTGGGATTGGTGATCACGAGGTAGCCAACGTTGTCGTTGATCAGCCGCGTGCGGTCATCGTTCCAGACCGTCTGCACGGCCATCAGCCGCTCGAGCACGGCGGGTGGACTGGAAAGCACGAGGCGACCGGACAGCGACCCGACCCCGTTTTCGACCTTAGGCGCGGGAGGCGCGTATACGCCCATGCCGTTGGCAATCTGTACCTTCTTGGTGGATGGGATGATATATATGTTTGCGCTGATGGTTGTGCCCGGCGTAATCACGACCGCTCTCGCAGCAGGGACGGCAGTGCGCTTCTCATAGTAAAAGTCCCATCCTTCGCGCATCACCCAGACGGTATCGCCGGGCTTAAGCGGCTTGCTGGACGTGAACGCGATGGTGTTGCCGTTCACTGAAGTCACTTCGCCGATGCGGTCCGGCATATTGACGGTCTGGACGTTCTCCGGCGGCACCGGTATTCCCCTGCTGGTCAGAAGCTGCTTGAGATACTGGAGGCGCTCCTCGGTCGGCGGGTGGTCCGAGAATATCTTGGGTGGCGCGCCGCCGGCCTCGTCCTCGAACCGCTTGATCTTATACATCGCGAGCAGTATGCCGGCAGGATTGTAGCCGGCTTTTTGACACAGAGTGACGGCTCCCGTGTCCGCCCGTTGTTCATCACCCCGCGAGTACTTGAGCGTATACATCTGCTCGGCCAGGCCGGCTATGTCGCCCCAGATGTCACTGGCCCTGGTGGCGATGAGGATGATGCTGATAATAGTCTGCCGCCTCTGCTGTTTGGAGATGGCGTCGATAGCATGACGTTCGTCGACGTGAGTGATCTCGTGACCGAGCACACCTATCCGCTCGTCCTTTCGCATCACGTTCCACAGGCGGCTCGTAAAGTAAACGTACCCGCCAGGTACGGAGAATGCATTGAACTCGTCGTCCTTAAGGATCTTGAAATGGTATGGTATTTGCGGCCGCTTGACGAACTTGACAAGGTTCCGGCCGTATTCGTTGATTTCCTTCTGCGCCTGCTCGTCGGGATCGAGCTGGTTTTTTTTCATGATCTCGGCGTCGATTTTCTGGCCCAGTTCGATCTCTTCCTTTTCAGAAAGAGCGCTGGCCGCCCTTGGTACCGCGCCGAGTACGCACGCAAAGACAAGCGTTGCGACGACAAGGCTGGGTCTCATCCTGCGCATTTCCATATCAATCCCCCGACTGCTTTTTCTTCGGCGGTTCGGTTCGCTCCGGCCTATACGCCAGCTCCGATTCGAGCCCAAATTCGAGATCCTTGCGCGTCAGCTTGTCCACAGCGTTGCGCCAGTCACCCGGCTTCGAGCCGATTCTCTTGGCCAGATCCTTGTCGTTGCCGGCCAAGTTCGCCATCGCCGCCGCGGCCTGCTTGGTGTCGCCCTTGCGGGCAAACGCTTCGAGCAGGGCAACCCAGACCACGGGCGACTTCGACCCCAGCTTGAGCACCGCTCGATTGCCGGCCTCGATAGCTTCATCGTACTTACCCAGCCGGACGTAGGTTACCGCCATGCGAATTGGCGGTTCGCGATACTCGGGCCAGTTCTTTGCCGCCTTTTGGAATTCTGAAAGGGCGCTCTCATATTGCCCGCTTGCGTCGAGAGCTATACCTTTATAGACGGATAGAATCGCCCGTGTTTGCTTGTCGGGTGTTATTGATTGCTGTCGGAGCGCACGGGCGGCCCTGTCGGAGTAGTGAATCGATCGGGCGTCGTCTCCGGACAGATAGTACATGTTCGCGATATCCGTCATAAGCCAGACGTTGCCCTTTGACGCCTTTAGCACGCGCTCAAGGTCGCGCGCGCCTGCCTTGTAGCGACCGTCGACATATGCCGACTGAGCTCTGGCAAGGATATTAACGTAGTTGTTGCGCGAGACAGCGTGCCAGTATAGTCCGAACAACGCAAGTCCGACAAGGCCGCAGGCAGCAGCGTTGACCCTGGACCGCGTTTGGGACCACCCAAGCGCACTGCCGATCTGCCAGACGCCGATCACAAAGCCGACCACAGCCGCTCCCAGCCACGGCATATGGTCCAGAGACACGAAAAAGCGTGCAGATTGCTCCACGCCGGGCAGCGCGTGCGCAAAGCCTGCCACGAGGTTGTTCGTATAGTAAATGGAGAATCCCATATATGCGACGATATGGATTACTATGTAAGACAGGATGCCGCGCGCCTTGGGTGCGCCGGAGAGAACTGCAACCGCCGGCCCCATCAGTGCTGCATACGCAATAGAGAACAATATCGTTCCAGCGTCACCGATCCTGGCCAGCGTGTCCTCACGGTTGGTCGCGAGAGCCGCTGCGCATTGCGACGCTCCGACCAGAACAAGAGCGATCTGTGACCAACCCATCAGAGTCAGCAGACCTACATAGTCGATCTGCGTGCCGAGCCACTTCAGCAGCTTCTGCATCGCGAATGCATAGAGCATACACAAGCCAAGCCATGCAAACGGATTGCATTTTCCAAGCGTAAGCAGTGCGACAGGGGAATGAGCGCGCTCGGCCGCAATGACAGCGGGAACAGCCGCGCAAATACCGGCCAGCCCGACTATCAAAAGTGCTGTGCCCAACAGACGCTTTCGTGCTATTTCCTCAAACGCCGGCATGGGCGATGTCAGCACCGCCAGCGCGAGCTTTGCTTTGGAGTGGTCGATTGTGTTTTCCAATATGACCCCGCGTGAAATGGAATCCTGTTCACCTTCTAGCAACTACGCGCGGAGTCCTTCAGGTGGTTCCGGGTTGACAATGCTGTTGCCCGCGAGGTATACTCCGACTGAGCGCTAATGCGGATTAGTGTCGAGCGGAGGGTCGGGCAGGATGCTCAGAGACAAGAGCGGCTTTACGCTGATCGAACTGCTGGTCGTGATTGCCATCGTCGCAATCCTGGCGGCGATTCTCTTCCCCGTCTTCCTGGCTGCAAAAAAGAGCGGACAGGCTGTCTCGTGCCTGAGCAACATGAAGCAGATAGGCACCGCCCATCAACTGTATATCGACAACAACAACAATACTCTTGTTCCCATCGGCATGGTTGGTGTTCGGGGAGGTCCGTTCTTTCCCGATCCCAACGTGATCTATTGGCCGGACATTCTCGTCAAGTATACCGCCAGAAGCGAGAAGCTGCACAAGTGCGCGAGTGCGAAGTACTGGGGCATAGGCATGAACCATCCCCAGTTGGGCAGATGGCGAGATGCGAACGGAGGCATATTCTACGGCCCGTGCAAAATGACCGACATTGCGCAGCCGACCAGAACCGTGTGTTTCGCCGATGCCGGTCTGATAATTAACTGCACCGAGCCGAACCCGGACAAGTGGCGGGAAGACCCCAACGCGCGCGTGTTCATTTTTCGAACGCCCGACAACGTCGGGTACTACGGTGTTGCCGCGTGGGCGACGCAGGCAGTGAATCGGCACAACGGCAAGGCTAGCTGCGGGTTCGTGGATGGGCACGCCGTGGCGATGCCCGTGTCGAAGATAGGTTTTCAGTTCCCGCTGGGTAGTCCGCAGGCCTTGTGGGACCGCTTCTGAGTCCGGTCACGCGCTGGTGTGACTCTTTCGACAAATCCTGCGCTCGCGGCAAGCCGGCCGAGACAGGACAGCGGGCAGTCGTCGTCATCTGCGGTGTCGCATACCGATTGCCACGCGGCGAGGGATCGGTGAGCGTAGGATCTGTTCGTCTACGGTCTCCCAACGGACCCTGCGTCCATTCTCGTAGATCGTCTCGATCCTGACCTTTCGCAGCCCGGGTGACCCTGGCGCAAGCACATAAGTCTTGCCTTCGTAGAGGTTGGCGCTTGAGACTGTCTGAACGGGCGGCGGAATGCGTTCGGTGCGCTCCGCCATGTCGCGAACGACTACGGTCAACTTCGGCCGCGCTGAGGTAGTCCTGACGCGCAGCCTGTCGCCGATCTGAAGATGATCGAGGTCGATGCTCGGGTTCAGGGCCGCAAGCTCGGACAGCTTCAGATGGCACCTCTCGGCAATCGCGCTCGCCACGTCACCTTTTCGGACGATATAGGTGGCATCCGTAGTGGTCGGCGCGGACTCGGAAAAGAGGAAATTGACGGCCTCTTGCGTGTTGTTTCGGAAAATTGCCGGATCGACCGCCGCGATGTCAACCGTAACGTTTTCCTTGAATTGCGGTTCTTCAGCCAGGTTGCGCGCCAGGCTGCCGAACTTGCGCTTCGCGGTTTCGAGAACTTCGCCTGCCATTTCGCGGCTTGGGACCGCAACCGCCGGGCTGCCGTCGACGATGATCGCCCACCTGGGCACGACTGGAGAAACCAGCTTCGCGACCGTGCGAAACGCTTTATGGCGGCTTACCGGGAACATGTTGCGGGGGGCGCGCTCCACCCGGACGTCCTGTTTGAACGATATCTCGGACGGGCTGCATCCCGTCTGCGTCTTTATCTGAGTGAGAATGTCCCTTGCGTCGCTGGCGGTGGGAACGCACACGACCGGCTTTCCGTCGACAAGAATCAGGGACTTTGAGTCCGCGAAGTGTCCGATCAACCAGCAGACAATGAGAATCAGCGCGACAGCTCCGAACACGATCCGCTCGGCGGCAAGCTGCTTTCGCAGTCGGCGGATGGTCACTTCTGGTTCCATTGCGTCTCGCCTCCAATACTCTGTCGGCACAATTATAGCCGACCTTGCTGCAAAGTCAAGCCTGTGCCCTGAGCAGCTCACCGGCGGCGCTGACCGCCTCGTCGGGGTCGAATGGTTTGCCCAGACACACGACGTCGCGTCCGATAGCGGCAATCTCCCTTCGCTGGCTCTTCATCGTTCCGACGAAGACTATCGGCAGTTCGGCCGCCGCGTATAAGTCCGTTGCCGCCATATCGGGCAGCAGAGCATCCGCAATGATGACTGCAGGCTGGGCGTTCTTGGCCAACTCGAGCCCACGAGCACCGGTTCTGGCTCTGACGACCGAGCAGCCCAAGCTCTCCAGTCGCCACACGAGTACGCGCGAGCTGCGTTCGTCGGGGTCGATCACAAGGACCGTCTTGCCGCGAAGTGCCTTCGCGTTCAGCTCGCGCTGTCTGCTTCGCGCCCTCGACTGTCTCAAGCGCTGCCACACCGCGCGCCAGAAGCCGACCGAACCATCACCGGACTCCCGCTGCTGGGGAAACCTCCAACGCACAACAATGAGGGCAATCGCAACCGCAAGGATGAAAATCGCAATCCATCTGGAGGCCAGAATCAGTCTCGCCATTGTCTGGAATTCACCTTCACCCCTGTCACTTCTGCACATGCGAGCACATATCCTGCCGGCTGGACGTGGAGAGACGCTGAACCTGTTCCAAGGTTGGCGGCCAATGCATAGGTACGTATAGGATTACGACATAACATTGCTCTGGTGTGCCGGACGATGCCAAAGAATTACCGGATTTGGTTGACATACGTGTGCAGGTGAGCTACACTTACTCTGCCGTCAGGGCGAGGATGCGAGGGTTCACATAGCAAATGAAAGATGTCGCAATGGCCCCGGACAAGCGAGGGGTTGCAATACAGCGGGTTGGTGTAAAAGATCTCCACCTGCCCCTGCTCATCAAGCGCAAAGACAACGGATTTCAGGCCGTCCTGGGCAGCGTGACTGCAAGCGTGGAACTGCCCAAGCAGTTTCGCGGTACGCACATGAGCCGTCTGGTGGAGGTCGTGTTCAAATGGAGCGAGAAGCCGCTCGGCGGCCACGGCCTCAAACTGCTTCTCGAGCAGATACGAGCCCGGCTCAACGCCGCTCGCGCGCATATCACCATCAAGTTCAAGTATTTCCTCGAAAAACAGGCTCCAGTATCAAAGAGCGTAAGCGCACTCGACTATGATTGCGAGTTTACGGGCACGATCTCGGAGGACGGATTCGACTTTACGCTCGGCGTAGAAGTTCCGATAACAGCGCTTTGCCCGTGCAGCAAGGAAATATCCCAAGCCGGCGCGCACAACCAGCGTGGAGTCATCCGTGCGCGGATTCGCTACGACCGCGAGGTCTTCCATTGGATTGAGGACCTCGTGCGGCTGCTGGAGTCGGCAGCGAGCTGCGACATATATCCACTGCTCAAGCGCCAGGACGAGCGCTACGTGACCGAGAAGGCGTACGCAACGCCAAAGTTTGTTGAAGATGTCCTGCGTGATGTTATACTTATGCTTCGCGCGGACCCGAGCATACGCTGGTACGAGGTCGAGTGCGAGACCTACGAGTCGATCCATAATCACAGCGCGTATGCCTATCAATGCGAGTCGCGCGAAGAGTGGGAGAAGCCGGCATGACAAAAGCCGTCGTGCTGCTTTCCGGCGGACTTGATAGCGCGACAACTGCCGCGGTCGCTAGAGCCGACGGCTATGAGCTTTACGCGATAACGTTCGACTACGGTCAGCGGCACGCGCGCGAGCTTGCAAGCGCAAGGGCGGTCGCTGCGAGTCTCGGTGCGGCAGGGCATCTGATCGTGAAGCTCGATCTGCGTCATATCGGCAGCAGCGCTCTGACAGACGAGATCGAAGTGCCGCTGGACCGCCCGGCTCATGAGATGACGGCGGCCATCCCGGTGACGTATGTGCCTGCGCGAAACACAATCTTTCTTTCATTTGCGCTGGGTTATGCCGAGTCGCTGGCTGCCTTCGACATATTCATCGGCGTGAGTGCGGTGGATTACAGCGGGTATCCAGATTGCCGGCCGGAGTTCATCGAGGCATTCGAAAGGCTTGCGAATCTGGCAACCAAAGCCGCAGTCGAGGGCAAAGGCAAATTCAAGATTCACGCTCCGCTAATCGGCCTCAGCAAGGCAGAGACGATCAAACTTGGCCTCGAACTGGGTGTGGATTACTCGCTTACGTGGAGCTGTTATCTCGGCGGGGAGCGGCCGTGCGGCAGATGCGATAGCTGCAGGCTAAGGCTCGCTGGATTCGCTGCGGCAGGGGCAGCCGATCCCTTGGAGTATGCCTGAGGAGTGAGCTTCGTACTGCCGAAAACTTAGTATGTGGGTATGCGGGGCCCAGGTGACTACTTCTGCATTGGGGGTTTGCTGGATGAACTGGTTATATGACGCCGTCGGGCTGCTCGCCAAGGGCGGCCTCGTTATGATCCCACTCTTGGTCTGCTCGATAGTTTCCGTGGCGGTGCTCTTGGAGCGGTACGTGTGGATCAAACGGGCACGCGCGGACGCGTCCGATGTGATTGCAAGCGCGGAAGACGAATTGTACGCGGGCAACGCCGACAGCGCCGTCAAACTGCTGGAATCACACAATTCGGCAGTTGCACGGGTGCTTTCGGCGGGGCTTCAAGCCAGGCATCTTGGCGACAAGGCGATCGAGAGAGCGATGGAGGAACAGGCTACGCGTGAGGTAAGCTCGCTCACCTGCCGCCTGAGCTGGCTCGACACCATCATCACGATCGCTCCACTACTGGGTCTGCTCGGCACCGTGACCGGCATGATTTCCGCTTTCCACGTGATAGCCACGAAGGAAGGCATCAGCACACCGACCGCGATTACCGGCGGCGTCGCCGAGGCTTTGATCGCCACCGCCACCGGTCTGGCGATAGCCATCTTCACACTGGTCGGCCACAATGCGCTGCAGGAACGCATAAAGGCAATCGTGGCCGACATAGAGGTTCGTGGCAACGCGATGCTGAACATAATTGCCGACACATCGGAGGACACGAGGCGTGAAATTAGGAGCATATCAGCCTAGAAAACCGCGCATCGAGATCGTTCCCATGATCGACACCATCTTCTTCCTGCTGGTGTTTTTCATGATCGCGTCACTTGCGATGACAACGCAGAAGGGGATGCCCGTCAATCTGCCGAAAGCCTCCGCTGCGACGGAACGGCCGGTCGTCAAGGTTGTCCTGACGCTTGCGTCCGACGGGTGCTACTATGTGGACAAGACGCCCGTCGATTTCGCGGGCATACGCACGATTCTTGCGCACCGTCTAAAGGAAAACCCCAGTGCGGTAGTTGTCATCAACTGCGACAAGTCCCAGTCCTGGCAGAAGGGCATTGAGCTTGCAGACGAGGCCAAGCGTGCGGGCGCTCGGTTCCTGACGATAGCAACTGAACCCAAACCCGTGACATGATGCGTGACAAGGTTCTGAAGCGCGCAATCCTGATATCGATAGCGGTACACCTGTTGGCAGTTTCGTTCATCGGGCGCACCTCGTACACGCGGCTGAGCGCGGCGTCGATGGTTTCAGTGCCGCATCGGTTGCTCAACGTCGACCTCGTCAAGGATCCTTTATCCGAGCCGCCGAAGCCCAAAGCGCCGCAGATCACGCCCGCACCGCCTGCAGCACATCCGACACCCGGCGCGGCAAGCCCTCTTTCTTGGCATCAAGAAACGCCGGTTCGAACTTCCAGGCATCCTGCGAGCTCGAGAGCCGGCGGCGCATTGAACACCGGTACTTCGAGCAGCAACGGTGATCTGCCGGGCAACTGGAGCGGCACGACTCAGGTCGGGACGGTTCCGGGCGCGGAGGGCGGCAAGGGCAGCGGTTCCGGAACCGACCCGGGAGCGGGAAATCCGGAGCCGACCACAATCGATCCGCCTCGCCATCACGAGCCGCCTCCACAGCCTCCTCCGCCTCCGCCCGCGCCGAAGAAGATCACCGCACGGGTCTGTGATATCTCAGGAATGCTTGCGGGCAAGTACTGCGAACACACTCACAATGCCGTTTTCGAAGAAGGAAATGAGCCTCGCCGCTTATGTGACCGCTGCAGGGCGCCCGAACCCACACACCAGCCGCGCATCGCCGACCGCAAGGACCCTATTCGCACGCGATACATTGCGCCGACGATCCCCGATTCGGTGGAGGAGGGGCGGACCTTCTACATGGAGATCGAGTACTACGTCGAAACGGATGGCAGCGTGAGCGACGTGCGCGTAACCAAGTCGTCGGGCAATCGCGCCATCGACCGCGCCGTCGTTTCAACCGCGCCCAAATGGCGTTACGATCCTGCCGTGCAGGACGGCGTCGCCAGGCGGGTCAAAGTCACTCAGCCGGTGACGATCAAGACGTAGTCTCACGGCACGATCAGACGAAGCGCCTTCGGCAGCACACGGATCTCGACCCCGCTTTCTCCATGTACGTCGCCGTCAAGCTGCATCTTGACCGGCGGGTCCGAGTCGATCCTGACGTGTTTCGCTGGGTGGTGGACAGCGCACGGATCGGCGGCCCACTTTGTGATCAACGATGCGGACAGCCACCCCAGGAATCGCAATTTCATCGCGGGACGACTCTCGAATATGAGCACGTCGAGCATCCCGTCGTCCGGGCGCGCATCCGGGGCAATTTGCAGATTCGGGGCGTAGGTGGCGCAGTTGCAGACGACGACGTTGTAGGCGGTAGTCGAAAACGCGGGCTGGCTGTCCAGCATGATGCGGAACGTCGATGGCTTGTAACGGACGGATTCGCGAATCAGCGTGGGCGCGTAGGCCATTCGCCCGAACAAACCTTTTGCGCGAGGTGGGACGGACCGCACGACCTCCGCGTCGAACCCGAACCCCGCCATCAACAGGAATCGCCGGCCATAGGCCTTGTACGCGTGATCGTCCTGGGTGTCTTGATCTTGGCGATGAACGGCCAGACCTAGGTCGAACTCGCGCACCTTGCCCTGGTTGATCACGTCCAGAGCGCCGTCGATGTCGTCGGTTCTCAGACCCAGCTCGCAAGCGAGGACGTTGCCCGTTCCAAGCGGCACGATCCCAAGCGCAACGCGCGAGTCCGAGATTCCATTGATGACCTCGTTTACCGTACCGTCGCCCCCGGCGACAACGATCCTGTCGCAGCCGTCGCATGCTGCGTCGCTTGCGACTTGCTGTGCTTGTCCGGCGGCAGTGAGGACAAAGGCTTTGGCGTCCGGCATGTTGGCGACGCGGTCGAGAAGCTTCCGCTTGAAATGGGCGGATCTGGCGCGTCCCGAGGCAGGATTCACGATGAAGAGCGTTCTCACGTCGAAGCACATGCTGCGCGCATCGCCCTTCGATACAGCCCCCAAACCGGGGTTATTTAGGACTAACGGTATCCGTTCTATTCGGCAAGAATGCGAACCTTCCTACCCACCACCTGGAGTCTGCCGGCGGCGAAGAGCGCGATGGCGTCGGTATAGGTCCTGTGTTCCTCGACAAGGACTTTCGCGGCAAGGGTTTCGGCAGTGTCGTCCTCATCGACCGGCACGACGGTCTGCAGCACGATCGGGCCGGTATCGTAGTCCTCATCCACAAAGTGGACCGTCACGCCGGTGAACTTGACTCCGCGTGCAATTACCGCCTCGTGAACGTGGTGGCCATACATGCCCTTGCCGCAGAAGGCCGGGATCAGCGCGGGATGAACGTTAAGGATTCGATTGCGCCAGCGATCGACGATTTTGGGACCGAGCACCCGCATGTAGCCCGCCAGGCAAATCAGGTCGATATCGCCTGCCGCCAGTACGTCAAAGACTGCGGCGTCGTAGGCTTCGGTGGTCTCATACGTCTTCGGCGAGATCGACACGGTGGGGACACCCTGGTTGCGGGCGCGCTGAATGGCAGGGGCTTCGTCGTTGACGCCGAGCACCAGCGCGACCTCGCCGTCAATCTTGCCCGACTTGCACGCATCGATGATTGCCTGCATGTTCGAGCCGCGCCCTTTTCCGGAGACCAGGACGGCGATGCGTATCATATGACGTTGACCTCGCGCCCGCCTTTGTGCACTTCCCCGATCGTCCAGGCAACTTCTCCACACTCCTCAAGCCTGGCAATGACCTCCATCGCACGGTGGTTCGGCACGATCAGCACGAACCCTATCCCCATGTTGAACGTTCGATGCATCTCGGTGGTGTCTATATTTCCCTTTTCTTGCAGAAGCGTGAAGATCGGTGGAACACCCCAGTAGCGGCGCTCGACGGTCACCTGGCAATCGATCGGCAGCACCCGCGGGATGTTGCTGTAGAACCCGCCGCCCGTGAGATGCGCCATCGCGCGGATCTCGAACTCCTCCAGAACGGCCATGACCGACTTCAGGTAGCACTTGTGCGGTGTGAGCAAAACGTCGCCGAGCACCGCCCCTAGTTCAGGAACATATTGATCGATCTTATAGCCGCAGTCCTCGAACAGAATCTTGCGCGCGAGTGAGAAGCCATTTGTATGAAGTCCGGAAGAGGCGATTCCGATCACCGCGTCGCCCTGCTGCACCCGCGATCCATCGACGATCCTGGGCCGATCGACGATTCCGACA
>Ga0272448_1004477_pt1 | contig 15926 bp, 14 predicted proteins | sample YNPCB0191_FD_202220 | JGI IMG/M metagenome (GOLD analysis project Ga0272448, IMG submission 202220) | Hot spring sediment microbial communities from Yellowstone National Park, WY, United States - YNP-CB-019-1 | ecosystem: Environmental > Aquatic > Thermal springs > Hot (42-90C) > Sediment...
GCCTTGCAGGGCTTATATCCGGCTACCAAGGCGGCAATTGTGGCTATCACCCGTGGTCTGGCCAATGAGCTGGCACGTTTCAACATCACAGTTAACTGTATAGGACCGGGTGGAGTAATGACAGACATGTTGAAAAATATATATACCAACGAAGAGATCAGCCAGACCTATCTCAGATCTGTCCCGATGAGAAGGTTCGGCGAGCCGCGCGAGGTGGCATTACTGGCGGTTTATCTTGCTTCCGATGCGTCGAACTATATGACGGGGCAGACGCTGTACCTCGACGGAGGGTATACTATCGCTTGATTATCACGGCAAATTATACTCATAAAAGGAGCTAAAGTTATCAGCTATGGAGAAATATGATGTAGTTATAATCGGTGCGGGGCATAACGGACTAATAGTAGCCGCCTATCTGGCAAAGGCAAAGCTGGATGTATGTGTTGTCGAACTTCAGGATATCGTAGGTGGATGTGTGGCTACCAGAGAGCTGACTCTACCCGGTTTCAAACATGATATTGCCGGGGCAATTCATATGATGATACAGGCAAACCCCATGCTGCACCAGGATGAACTGGGTTTGAAATCTAAATATGGTTTGCAATACATTTCACCCGATATCCCCGGTGCAATAGTCTTCAGCGATGACACTGCCCTGGTAATCTACAAAGATATCGATCGGATGTATGAGTCAATCAAGCAATTTTCCAGAAAAGATGCAGACGCGTACATCAGGTTTTGCCAGTACCTAAAGAAAAATATGGCTCCTGTCGGTATAGGTATGTTTGCCCCACCACCCCGCTTCGGTGCAATGATGTCTTTTCTGGATTCGAGTGATGAGGGTCGAGAATATATAAAAATAATCCTATCCAGTGTACAGGACATTGCCGAAGAATGGTTTGAAAGTGAGCACATGCGCGCCGCTTTTGGCAGGTGGGCATCAGAAGAAATGATCGGGCCGAGAGAGAAGGGCACCGGCCTATACGTGTCAGGCTGGCCTCTTTTTCATACATGGGGCTTAAGCATGCCTGTCGGAGGTTCAGGAGCACTGAGTGAAGCTCTGGCTTCCTGTATCCGCGACCATGGCGGGACTATCAAGCTCAATTCTCCGGTGAACAGTGTGATAGTTGAAAATGGCGTAGCCAAGGGAATAGTTTTAAAGAACGGCGAACAGATCATGGCAAAAAAAGCCGTGGTTTCCAACGTAAATGTAAAGCAGCTTTTCCTCCAGATGATAACTGAAAAAGACCTGCCAGATGGCTTCGCAGAGAAGGTGAGAAAGCTCAAGGCCAGCTCATTTGCCCCACTTGTTCAGGCCATCGCATTGAATGAAGCTCCCGATTTCAAGGCGGGCGGCGATGTAAATAAGGCTCCATTCGTGGAAATCAGCCCCTTTAGAGACGAACTGCTCCGGATGTACGATGATTATTCATACGGCATACCCGATGCGGGTATGCCGATAATGGGTATACCCACCATATGCGACCCTACCAGGGCTCCAGCCGGCAAGCATATACTGTACCTGTACCACTTTGAGCCATACAGTTTGCGTGTCGGGGGAGCATCAGCATGGGATCATATTAAACAGGAGATCGCTGACCAGGTGCTCGATACAGCAAGGCGACACTGTAAAAACCTTGATAACGCCAATATTCTGGGAAAATGGATAGCAAGCCCGCTTGATTACGAGCGTATGAACCCCGCTTTAATTGAAGGAGATATTGGCCACATAGGTTCGTTCCTACAGCAGTCATTCGGCAATCGACCGCTGCCCGGATGGGGACAGTATAGAACACCAATTAAAAATCTGTATATGTGCGGAGCCAGCACACATCCGGGGGTAGGTATAACCGGCGGAGGTAGAGCCACTGTCCGTGTGATAATGGAAGACCTGGGAGTCGATTTTAAAAAAGTAATTGGAAAATAATCCATATTAGCTAAAAGGGGGTATTTTAAAAATGGAACTGCCAAATAAATACGATGTTATCGTTATCGGGTGCGGTATTGCCGGTTCATCTGCAGGAGCATTGCTGGCCAACATGGAACACCGAAAGGTGCTGGTACTCGAACGCTCATCCCAGATAGGTGGACGTGCGACTTCCTTCAGGGGTGAAGCAATCAAAGATGCAGAAGCGTTTAAAAGAGCTCTGGCACTTTCCGCACATTCATGGATAAGCGACCGGTCAGAGCCGGACCTGCAAACCATGATAAAGAAGGGCATGCTCAACGGATACGTTTTTGAAGCAGGTGGCAGGGGAGCATGGTACACTAACAGGGGTCGGGTAAGTCATGCACTGTCGGTATTCAATAAGGCATCCATTTTCTATCCAAACGTGGGTTTTATCTGGTATGATCACGACTGGAAACCACATATCGTCAGCCGCAGAAACAAATACGGCTGGATGAGTGACTATGACTACGCCGAGATGGTAAAGGTTCATAAGGCAAAGCTGCAGATTCGCTCTATTGCAGAGGCTGAAAAGCTCGACCATGTCACCTTGAAAGATTGGGTAGAAAGTATTACCGACAGTGAACTGGCACGCGAATTCCATTACGCTATGGGAACTTTTCAGACGATTATCAACGACCCCGCACTTAATGCCGCCGGTGAAAACCTGAAGGTATTTCTGCAGGTACAGGAGACCGGCGTACACATTACCAACGGTTCATGGGCATTTGCCGGTTCGCCCGGCCATCGCTTTATCACAGAGGGTTTTGCATCTGCGATTAAAGATGCGGGAGGTGATATAGTATTAAATGCTACCGTAAAAGAGATAGTTATACACAATGGCAGGGCAACTGGGGTAGTGGCTGAAATAGGCGGAAAGAAGCGTGAATTCGAAGCACCGGTAATCATATGTACAGCAGCGCCTAAGGATCTGCTAAAGCTTATACCGGAGAATATGTTACCGGCCGATTTTGTCAAACTTACCAGGAAAATAATCCATACTTCAATGGTAGCAGGACAATTCGGACTGACCAGGCCCCTTAGCGATTTCTGTACAATTCCGTCCGACCCGCGTTCTTTTTATCACACTTCATGGCTCATTCCTGAAAGCGAAGGATTGTTCCAGGGGAATGTTCCGCTTGATATCGGAACCTCATCAGAACAGGCTCCGACCGTCGCACCTGAAGGTAAGCATCTGGCAGTTTTTGCCAGCAGTATTTTAGCCGAGGAGGCCCATGATAAAAAGAAAGTCGGTATTGTAATAGACCGGATTTTGCAGTTTGCCGACACGGCTTTCCCGGGATGGAGACAGGCGGTTGAATTCAAGCTTTTCACCGTAGGTGATACCTGCATACTTTGGAGACACCCCGAAGATGAATGGGTGGATAATAAGTGCTCTACTATTGAAGGACTTTATTTTGCCGGTGACACCTATGGAAAACGGATCAATGAAGGCGGTATAGAAGGTGCGGTACATTCTGGCTTTATCTGTGCAAGCGCAATTTCAGGTAAAGACTACCTCCAGTTGTTGCCACCAGTATTCAGATGATTTTTAAATAAGATGAGAAAAGCAATAACCATTTACAATGAAAACGGTGACGAAGCGGCAGCCATTTATTCTGTAAGGAGGGTCAGAGATAAACTGGTTATGGATGGCAAAGCATTGGGAACCATGCAGATGGATATGATACTTAATTCCGAAGATGCTTTAAGAGCCATCAGATTGTTTTTTACCTGGGCCGTCATATCATTTGCATTAATGCTGCCCATCTATGCACTGAGAAACGCCCTCCGGCAAACTAGAAGGTAAAGACAAAACCCGTTGTCTGTCCTGATCGGGACAGACAACGGGTATAAATTTTCTAAAAGCCTACCACGACACTATCGGCCTTAATAGTTTTCCGCCAGAATTTCATAATAGGACTGGGGATGTTTACAGGCCGGACAAACTTTGGGTGCTTCGTCACCCTCGTATACATAGCCGCAATTGGTGCAATGCCATTTAACCGGCGATTTCTTCTTAAATACCTGACCCCCAGCCACGTTTGATATCAGCTTTCTGTATCTTGCTTCATGGAATTTCTCTACTTTAGCGATCTGCTCGAATGAATTGGCAACTTCCGGGAACCCTTCATCTCTGGCTATTTTGGCAAAATCGGAATATATGGCTGTCCATTCCATTTTTTCTCCCGCGGCCGCTGCCTCAAGATTGGTTTTTGTATCTCTGATCATCCCTGCTGGATATGCAGCTACGATTTCTACGTCACCGCCCTCAAGATACTGGAAGAATATTTTGGCATGCTCCTTTTCATTTAGAGCTGTCTCCTCAAATATATTGGCTATCTGCATATAGCCTTCCTCACGTGCCTTACCGGCAAAATAGGTATACCTGTTCCTGGCCTGCGATTCGCCTGCAAATGCGGCTAATAGGTTTTTTTCGGTTCTGGTTCCTTTCAAAGATTTGCCCATTATTAACCCCCCTTTTGATGTTCTTTGATAAAAATATCAGTCCACTTGATCTAATTATACGACTTTTATCACACTTTTCGGGAACATTATTATAGCTTTCGTCTGTTTTGCGAAAACCGGTAAAGATAGGAAATGGATTTCATCGTTGCATCAAGTGTTGGATAAACCGGAAAGCCCTCCTTCTCAAAAGCATACTTCATCATAAGACTGTATTTTCTTTCTTCATCATCATCAGAGTAAGCATCAAGTATGATGCTGAACAGAACAGGTTTACCCAGACTCTTTCGAACCTGGCAAACACCCTTTAACATTACCTCTATCAGTTTTTTTATATGATCCCCGATGGCACTTCTCAACATACGCCTTATGTAACGGAACTGGTCAAATTGGACCACCAGGGTGTCGATATTTTCGTCCGATGCGATAATTTCTATTATGTCTGCCAGATTTCCTCCACTTTCCTGTACCTGATAATAAACCGGCCATGCGTCCAGCGGATTGCCGATACTTGTACCGGCCAACGGTACCAATCGGCGCAATTTATTTATAGTCATATCACTGAACTTGGGCACCTCCAATCCTTCACCGGCGCAGAGGTCTGTCTGAATTACACTGAAGCCGCCCGAATTGCTGATAAGGGCAACCCGATTACCCTCGGGCAAAGCAGTATGATCCATTGCCATAACTGTATTGACCATCTCGTCAAAATTGGCAACCTGAAGAACGCCACATTGGTTGAATAATGATTTCCATACCTGTGGAGTGCCGGTCATCTGTGCAGTATGTGATCTGGCTACTCTACTGCCATGTTCCGTAAGCCCACCCTTTATCGCTATCACAGGTTTTCTGGATGCCGCATAGGAAAGTGCCTTCTTCAATCGAGCACCATCTTTCGATCCTTCAATATATATTGCAATTAATTTAGTATCAGAGTCTTCAGTTAGATATTCGAGGAAATCCGGACAGTCCAGATCGATGGCATTACCGTAGCTGACAACTTTGCTGAACCGTAGATTTTTTACCCTTCCGTAGTAAGAGAACGATTCGGCAACACTACCGCTCTGCGTTATTACACCCACATCCCCCTTTTCTTCAGACGACTCCGGCACAATGGCAAGGCCTGATTCAGGGCAATAAATACCAAAACAGTTCGGGCCTATCAGCCTTATTTTACCCTCAGCCAGCCCTTTCAACTTTTTTTCGAGTTCCATTCCTTCCGGCAGGCCAGTCTCAGCAAAGCCAGCAGTATAAATATGGGCGGCCTTCACGCCCTTTCTTATACAATCGGCAATCACCTGCGGTACAAGTGAAGCATTGACACTGATAATCGCATAATCTATAGATACCGGCACATCGATTATGCTTGGATAACATTTCCTTCCCAGTATTTCATCGTATCTGGGGTTAACAGGATAAAGCCTGTCCCTGATCTTAGTTTTCATATGAGCCAGAGTAGCAATATCTGATACCGGCGAAGCACCTATTATGGCTACGTTTTCCGGATGAAATATAGAATCGATCTCCCGGAATTTTTCCCTATCGCTCATGTGTAACTCCTTTATGATAAATTTATTCCGGAAACTGCTGAGAATCTACCTCAGGTCGGAACTCAGCCGAAACCGGTATAGCATAGCCGATTAGCAGCCCTGCAAAGAAGACTATCAGCCCCAGAAGTTCGTAAATATAAATAGAGAGAGACATATTCATACCAGACCATAAACTTATTCCCGATACAACAGGGAGAATCATTCCGCCCCCCATCAAAAGCAGAGATATTGAATTAAAAAAACGTCTCCTTCTGGTTACCGCGCTGTAAACTCCGTAGAAAAGGGCAACAAATATAACCACCATTTCAGATAAATAGAAAAAGAGAGATATTATATGTATTTGCAGTGGAAATGGCCTGTTGCTCAGAATATACATATCCGATATTTCAACCGGTGCGATAAATACCTCTATAATGGAATAAATCGAAGCAATTGTTAGCAATAGAAACAGGGGGAATACCATACGCCTGGGTAAAATATAATAGACGATGCCTATAGCAAAAAAAGCAGTGGCTAATATAGCATCGCTTAAATACCAAAGCCTGTATAGTATTAGATTTTTTATACCGAGTCCAAATGTAAATGCTATCCCGCTCGATAAACCGTAAAAAAGCAGGCCTGCACACCACATCATGAGGCAATTATCACGCTTCCGAATTAGAAGATATAGCGTATATATTGCAAAGATAGCACTTAAGACCATAGTGGCAAATGGAATCCATTGCATGTAATATCCATCCAAATCATTTTTGCTATTCGGGATTTAATCAATTTAACTGGAATAGCTAAAAATTATATAATATCTGCATTGTCTTTATTAAATTAACTTTAAAAAGGATATTTTAAAACAAACCGGGCTATTAAACACAAGGAATACTATAATGTTTCATTTACGCACCATTATGACTACAGCAATTATCGGTTTGATGATAATGGTAACTCTTCAATTAGCAGGTTGTTCATCTGGGGCACCCATTCAATCGACAGTAAATAAACCGAGCACAACAACACCATTTACAGACATAACCATCGTAGGTAAAAGCGAACTAAAACCTGGAGAAGAGACCACTCTTATATGTGCGGCTACAGACGCTACCGGTAGCCAGTTAAATTACATCTGGACAACCGAAGGAGGCACAATCACCGGTGAAGGGAAAACAATTGTATGGAAAGCACCCGACACTGAAGGCGAATACGAAGTCAGGGTCAGAGTAATAAACGGTAAAGGCGAAGAACAAACCCTGAGCCGCAAATTCAAGGTAACTCAGGATCCGTATCACAATAATACGCCTGATAAAACTATCTACCTTAACCTTACCATACCATCAACTGAAGTTGTTAAAAGATCGAGCAAAATTCGAATTTTAAACACTGCAGAAATACAGTGTATCGTTACCGGAGCTGATGCTGATTCAATTACTTATAAGTGGTCTGCTCCGGCAGGCAAGCTGTTTGGAGAGAGCATCAATCTGGGAAAAGCCAGTAAAATAGGATGGATTGCCCCCGGTCAGGCTGAATCATATACAGTCAGTGTGGAGGCTACGGATAGGGATGGCAGACAGGCCAGGGGAGAAGTAGTTTTCGAGGTATTTTGCTGTAAAGAACCTCAATAATACGTAAATAATTTTGTTAATATCATAGGCTATTGCGATGCAGAACCCACTCTATAAACTTTGGTTGTTGATGACTTCACTGATCGGTACATGCTGCACTTTATGTTCCCCTCTGCAGATAAACGCTGCCTCGCAGGTTAATCGGCCGCCTGTTATACCATGTATCGCTGGCGATTTTACTCTCGATGTCGAAGTTTCTGATATCAATGGCAATTCAGTCAGAGGAAGGGTGAATTTTAACCTGTTTTATTGTGATAATTAAGATATATCCATGGCACTAGACAGGATTATATTCTATCAGCAACCCACGCTACGCCAACCGGACCTGATCGCAGCATTTCTGGGCTGGCCGGATGCTGCCAGTGTATCGACCGGTACAGTTTCATATTTTATCGATAAGCTTCCCGCAGTCAGATTTGCTGAAATAAAATCCGATGATTACTACAATTTCACTTTATTGCGACCGAGTGTTCTGATAGAGAGCGGTATAATGCGCCCCGTAAAGACCTCAATCAATAACTTTTACTACTGGTTAAACACAAACGGCGAAAGAGATTTAATCCTTTTCACAGGCGTCGAGCCCCATTTGAAGTGGGAATCATATGCCGAGACACTGGTCGAATTGGCAGGCTACTATCAGGTCCACCGGTTTTATTTCATCGGAGGACTTTATGACAGGATACCTCACACACGTGAAACCAGGATCAGCGGAATCGCTAATAACCCTGCACTGCTCGAGGTACTCTTCAGCAATGGAATTGAACCGATAAGCTACCATGGCCCAAGCAGTATTCACGGACCATTACTCAGTATTTGTGAGCTCAGACGAATACCTGCGTTCAGTCTATGGGGCCATGTACCATTTTATATTCGTGCCGAGTCTAATCCACTGGTATGCTTTGAGGTGATTAAAAAAGTTGCACATATTCTGAAGATCAATATCGATCTTGAAGACATTAAAAAATCTGCCGAAAGCCTTTTTAATATACTTAATAAACTTATTGACGAAAATGAACAGATGAGGAATTTTCTGAAAACCCTGGAAGCCCAGTATGATCGAGAGGGCAGCTCAATGAACACTGAGGTTGAAGGTGCAGATCAAATCATCAAGGACATCGAAGATTTTCTGAGAAAACAAAGAGAAGATGGCTAATGCACACATCTGTTCGAACTCTGCTGAAAAAGAATTTAATAAATTTCAGATGTATGACTCAAGATTGAAGTAATACTATTGAGTAGTCGATCAGACGGTCAATAAATTTATCTCTGTTTGGTTTGTAAAAGAAGTTAAAACTGTTATCCGGATGTTTGGATACTGCCCGTAAAAACGTCATGTCGAAGGTATCAGCGAATGAGTATACTATTGTTTTGATTTCATCATCAGTCTTTTTTGGCACTGCCTCTCTGGTGATTGGAATTAGAATTTCATTTATAAAACGGGCACGGACGGAGTTTTTAAAACCCCTGAACAAATCATTATTCAATGATATTTTAATCACATTTGGATGTTCGGCATAAAAATCACCAAGGTTTTTACAAAGTACACGGATTTTCTCAACCGGCATTAAATTCAAATTTCTGCTCAACTGGAACCATGTTTCCAACCATCTGTCAGATAATTTATAGATGGCTTCGTTTATCAAGTTATCCTTACTGCCAAAATAATAATTGGGAGAACCGTCACTTACTCGTGCAGTTTTGGCTATATCTCTAATTAAAGGCTCTTTGCAAAACGCTTTGCTCTCAAGCAACTTTACAGCTGCATTTAATATAGTTTCCCTGGATTTTTCGCCTCTAAAATTCATTTTTTGAATATTGTTCAATCATAGCATTTTAGCGTTTAATTAATCTATTGGATATTTTAACAAATACCTGGCAAAGACAATTACAGTATATTAAAATACATAAAATTGAATAGCGTTCAATTATATTTTATTATATCCGAATTTTATTGCACTAATCAAAAACGTCGTGCATAAATTTTGGCATCAGACGGAATAGCTTTGTAGCCAATTGAAAGGAGGGTAAAGGATGAAAAAACCTGTCAAAATCACCATAACCGTGTTAATTATTCTTATTCTTGGTTCAATCTTAGGTGTCGGTTCGGCATTCTTGAGTTATGATTGGGCTGGAAACTTTTACAATGTAAAAAATGGTCCCTGGCAAACAAACTTAGCAATTGGAAGTGAAACTGCTAACCCTTATTTGAGAGCAGCTGTAGCCGTACATGGCCTGCTAGCATTACAACAATCCGAGACCATGTATTATCATGCTTATACGGATGATGACGGCAAATTATTGAACGCAGATAACGTTTATCGAATCGAAGGTAGGGCACCCGATTCCCGCTGGTGGAGTATAACTGTCTACGGAGAAGACGACTTTCTGATCCCCAATGAATTGAACAGATATTCTTATAGCAGTAACTCCATAAGTTATAACAGCGACGGCAAATTTACCATTATTTTATCGAAATCACACAGAGACGGTAACTGGCTGCCGCTGGGTAATACAAAAAGATTCAGCCTTAGTTTGAGATTGTATAATCCCGGAGAGTCGATCCGCAGGAATCCTGCTAATGTAGAATTACCGAAGATTATAAGGGAGTAAGTTAAATGAGAAGGTGGATACTTTTTTCGTTAGTGGGGGTGCTGATAGTTGCAGTTATTTTACATATTGTTACATTGTTCATTATCCCTTTAAACATAATGAATAACACAATGTCTAAGTATCCTGTAAATAAACTAGTAAAGAGTCCAAAAACCACCGCGCAGAGCAGAAACGTAGTCAGGCCAAGTCCCGATCTCGTATATTCAATATGCTGTTATGATGTGAGTAAAGAACCCATTCGATTTACTGCAAAAATACCCACCGATACATACTGGTCGGTATCGATGTATCAGGAGAACTCCGACAACTTTTTCGTTTTAAATGATAGACAGGCAAAATCTAATCCGGTGGAGATAGTTCTGGTTAAGCAAGGAAATCCAGTACCATCAGATGCCGGCAATGCCCAGATAGTCTATTCGCCCACCAGCAGGGGCATACTTCTGGTACGGCATTTGCTGTTAAGTGAAGACAGGTATCCAGACCTTCAGGCTATTCAAAAGCAATCTTCCGTTAAAATCGGCAGCGCTCCGATTGCAGTAACACCTGTTCAGACAGGCGGCCTACCGTTTGAACCTGCAGAATACAAAAATTCTGTATACGGTTTCAGTATCAAATATCCAAAAGAATGGAAAGAAGCTCCCCCTTCGGGCAATCAGCTGTTTGTAGCAGCGGCACCTGCGAGAGTGCCTACGATTAGTATTTCCTCACGGGATGAGACATCGTTTTCGGACGCAATTAATAACGCCCTCAAGAATGCAGGAAATACGGAAATTAATATAGGCCCCAGAAAGAGTGTACAGCTAAAAGATGGTACAGAAGCTGTTCAATCTACGCTGAAATTTAAAGTAAAGTCTGGCTATGACGCTGACGCATTATCCATGGGTGTACAAAAGGACGGAAAGTGGATTATTACAATTGTAACCACAGTTACTATGGCTGCGCCCTATGATGAATCTTTGTTTTCAGCCATTATGGATACTTTTCAATTAAATAAATAAAACAGGCTGATTGACTGCGAATTTAGCCGTCTTCAAGAAAATACTGCTACTTTCACAGCCAATTTACATATTCCGGCGATATTTTCCGCCCACTTCATACAGTGCTGCGGTAATTTGACCCAGCGAGGCATATCTGACTGTTTCCATAAGCTCCTCAAATATGTTGCCACCTTCTCGGGCCACCTGTTGCAGTCTGATTAAGGCCCGCTCAGCTTCTTTCGCATGTCTTCTCTGGAAATCTCTCAGATTATCGATCTGCCCCTGTTTTTCCTCCGGTGTTGAGCGGCTCAGGGGTATTTCCTGGGGTATCAGATCTTCGGCATGCGGATTGATATAAGTATTCACACCGATAATAGGAAGTTCACCTGTATGTTTCCTCTGCTCATAGATCAGCGACTCATCCTGAATCTTTCCACGCTGGTATTGAAGCTCCATAGCACCCAGCACACCACCCCTTTTGGATATCCGTTCGAATTCATCCAGAACCGCCTCTTCCACAAGATCGGTAAGCTGTTCAATGATATAGGAACCCTGCCAGACATTTTCATTTTTCGTCAGACCGAATTCTCTATTGATAATCATCTGGATAGCCATCGCCCTTCTTACAGATTCTTCGGTGGGGGTGGTGATTGCCTCATCATAGGAATTGGTATGCAGCGAATTGCAATTGTCATAAAAAGCCAGTAAAGCCTGCAATGTCGTTCTTATATCGTTAAACTGCACCTCCTGAGCATGTAACGAGCGCCCTGAGGTCTGAATATGGTATTTTAATTGCTGGCTCCGTCCATTTGCACCGTATTTTTCCTTCATGGCAATAGCCCATATTCTGCGTGCTACCCTTCCGATAACAGCATATTCGGCATCCATTCCATTGGAGAAGAAAAATGAGAGATTTGGCGCAAATGAGTCAACGGGAAATCCTCGCTCCAGATAATATTCCACATAAGTGAAACCGTTGGCTAGAGTAAAGGCTAACTGCGTTATAGGGTTAGCTCCAGCCTCAGCAATATGATAACCCGATATCGAGACTGAATAATAATTCCTTACATTGTTTTTAATAAAATATTCCTGTATATCGCCCATCATCTTCAGCGCAAACTCGGTAGAAAATATGCAGGTATTCTGGCCCTGGTCCTCTTTTAGAATATCTGCCTGCACTGTACCACGAACGGTATTTAACGTCCTTGCCTTAATCTTACCGTGTTCCATCGGATCCGGCGCCCTTCCATTTTCACTGATAAATTTATCTACCTGCTGATCTATAGCACAATTAAGGAAGAATGCCAGCATAATCGGCGCAGGACCATTAATCGTCATAGAGACTGATGTATCAGGCGAGCAAAGGTCAAAGCCCTGATACAGCTTTTTCATATCCTCCAGAGTACAAACTGAAACACCCGATTCACCGATTTTCCCGAAAATATCAGGTCTCTCATGGGGGTCTTCTCCATAAAGGGTAACCGAGTCAAAGGCGGTTGATAGACGTTTGGCTTTATCAGACTGACAGAGATAATGAAAACGTGCATTTGTCCTTAACGGGCTGCCTTCACCGGCAAACTGACGTTTAGGTTCCTCATGCTCCCTTCTGAAAGGAAAAGTACCTGCCGTATAAGGAAACGTTCCAGGCACATTTTCAAGCATGAGATATGTTAATTTATCACCATCATCTCTGAGATCGGGCACTATAACCCGCGGTATATGAGTTCCTGCCAGCGTAACATCAGTGAGCTTAACCCGATACTCATGTCCTCTCACCCTGTAACTGAACAGATCGCCAGTATATGCCAGCTTCAGCTTGTTCCAGTTCTGTAATAATTTACGGGCTGTCGGCGATTGTCGGGCAGATAACTCCTTGATATGCCTCCTGATCTCAGAAGCAGCCTTTTCTTCCCCAACTTCCGATAGTGCCTCATTTAAATGTTGCAATCTTCGTGCTAATTCTGCTTGCTTATGAACTTCCCGTTTATAATTTCTGACCGCCGCTGCTATTTCTCCCAGATAACGAATGCGGTCAGGACCTATGATATGCTGTACACCGCTGGTTCTTTTCATTCTATCGGGTGGAATACCGCAGTGGAATTTAACACCTGTTTTATCCTCGATAACCTTTACCAGTCCGCCATACAGTCCATTTACGCCCTCATCATTGTAACGTGCAGCTATAGTGCCATAAATCGGAAGATCTTCTAACTTACGGTCAAACCAGTTGTGAATCCTCCTTATTTGCATACGTACTTCACGCAGTGCGTCTTCGGATCCCTTCCTATCATATTTGTTGAGTACAACGATATCTGCATAATCGAGCATGTCTATTTTTTCAAGCTGGGTAGGAGCACCGAACTCGCATGTCATAACATAAAGGCAAATATCGGATACATCAATAATTGCGGTATCGCCCTGACCAATACCGGCTGTTTCGATGAATATCAAATCAAAACCGGCAGCTTTGACTATTGAAATAGCATCGTTCATCATGGTCGGCAATTCGGTTTTCGAATTACGCGTTGCCAGCGAGCGCATATAAACTCCTCCACCGTAAACGTAATTCATGCGTATGCGGTCTCCCAGCAATGCCCCACCAGTTCGCCTTTTCGATGGGTCCGCTGACAGGATGGCTATTTTTCTACCCGGATTGTCGTGCCGAAATCGAAGTACAAGCTCATCAAGCAAAGAGCTTTTTCCTGCTCCTCCGGTGCCGGTAATACCGATAACTGGAGCTTTATTTACCCTTGCCCTGTCTTCTATTTCGTACTTATACCCTGACCATGGTTCCACATTCATTTCAGCCAGTGTTATCAGGCGCGCAACCTTCTCAACACAGTCGTATTTAATTTCCGATGGCCTGGGAATCGGGGCACCACGGCCCAGTACATCGGAATGTGTGGAAATATTAATGGTGTGAAAGTCGCTCCTCTTCAATAGATCGTCAATCATTCCCAACAGGCCCATTTTTCTGCCATCTTCGGGGTCGTAAATGCGCTCAACGCCGTAATCCTGTAACTTTCTTATCTCATCAGGTCTTATCACACCACCACCACCACCAAAAATACGTATATGGCCGGCGCCTTTCTCCACCATCATATCTCTCATATACTTAAAGAATTCCATATGACCGCCCTGATAGGAAGATACTGCTACGGCCTGTACATCTTCCTGTATAGCTGCTTCAACGATTTCGGCAACCGATCGGCTGTGGCCAAGATGAATTACCTCCGCACCCCTTGCCTGCATAAGACGCCGCATGATATTTATAGCCGCATCATGGCCATCAAAAAGGCTGGTAGCTGTAACCACTCTAACCCTATGTCTAATCATATTTGTGACTAATTCATTCTCGCCCATTTACTGTCTCTGTTACAAGTATATAAAAATATCGGCCCGAACTGCCGCCAGCCCGGGCCGAATCAGAATCGTTACAGCTTCTTCTTTATTATTTCATTCTGGGAAGACCAAGACCGTACCAGGCGATGATGTTACGCTGGATTTCATTGGTACCCATCGATACAATAGGGACAAAGCAAGTCATATACATCGATTCCCACAGGCCCCTCATCTTGGCAAATTTCGAGTGTTTAACCTGCCCGTAAGGTCCCAGAAGATCTGTGGCTACATGGGCCATCTTTTCCATCAGCTCACTGGCAAATACTTTTACGGATGCTGCATCCATAAGGCCCATTTCGTGTCTGCTCTGCTGATCGGCAATACGGATAGCCAGAGTTCGAACTGCTTCAAGACCGATAGCCAAATCAGCAACCCTGTTCCTAACAATCGGATCTTTGGAGAGAGGTACACCATTGCGGCTGGTATTATTACAGTATTCCACCAGCATTTCTATACTGCTCAAAAGTCCATATACTAGACCCATATTTGATCTTTCGAAACCAGCCAGCACGTTGACCACCGCCCAACCATCGCCTTCTTTACCCACAACCTGATTAGCAGGAATATGGACATCATCCAGATATACTTCATTATAAATGTGGGACCCATCCATATAGGGGATCCCCTTTACCGTGATGCCGGGTGTCTTCATATCACACAGCATAAATGTAAGGTTCTTGTGTTTAGGGGCATTAGGGTCAGTCCTGTAAACACCGAAAGCCCAGTCAGCCCTGTGAGCGCTGGTATTCCACGTCTTCTGTCCGTTAACAATATATTCGTCGCCCTTGCGTATGGCTGTGGTAGTTAAAGCGGCCAAGTCTGATCCCGCATTGGGTTCACTCCACAGCTCACACCACATTACTTCACCCGATGCTATTCCGGGTAAAAACCTTCTTTTTATTTCCTCGCTGCCGGCAGCAAGTAGCGTCGGCGCAAGCATGGCAACGCCAAACTCATCAACACCCGGTAGACCATAGTAACCTACAGCTTCGCTGAAGATCACTTTATCCATCATATCGCCTTTGCCACCATATTCCGCCGGCCATCCAAATGTGAGCCATCCTTTTTTACCGAACTCCCTCGCACAATAGCAATGAAATTCCCAGCATTCATCGTTTTCGTTTTTCGACTCAATACCTATGTAGGACTCTGGCTTCTTCTTGGCCAGCTCCGCGCAAAATGCATAGATCTCCTTCTTGAGGGCTTCCTGTTTTGGCGTTAACCTGAAATCCATATTTTTACTCCTTATTCAATTAATTTATCTCACTCGACCGCTATTTTAAAAAGTTTCATTGCCGGAGCAATTATCTGGTTCACCAACCGCATATTATACCATAAATTAAAATTTTTGCATCCGGAT
>Ga0272448_1004478_pt1 | contig 15923 bp, 11 predicted proteins | sample YNPCB0191_FD_202220 | JGI IMG/M metagenome (GOLD analysis project Ga0272448, IMG submission 202220) | Hot spring sediment microbial communities from Yellowstone National Park, WY, United States - YNP-CB-019-1 | ecosystem: Environmental > Aquatic > Thermal springs > Hot (42-90C) > Sediment...
ATGGACAGAAGAGGGAGCGCAGTATATCACATCCTTACGTTTGAAATGGAAGAATAATGAATGGGAAGACTACTGGTTAAGTTATCGTTCTAATTATTCAGGGTTGCCTAAAATTTGAATTACACTCACTAATATTCTAATTTACAAAGATTTTACAATTAGTTTAAACAGATTTTACAGTTCTGAAACAGGAATGTAATATACATATTGTATAATGAAAGGCAGATGAAAGATTAAACCACAAGTTAGAGAAATTTTTGAAAAAGGAGAAACTTAAAATGGAAAAAAGGGACAAACAATACGTTCTTGAAATGGTAAAAAAACATGATGTCAAATTTATCAGGCTTTGGTTTACTGACATTTTAGGGTTTTTAAAGAGCTTTGCCATCACAGTTGAGGAATTAGAAGGTGCCCTTGAAGAAGGAATGGGTTTTGACGGATCATCTATTGAAGGATTTGCCAGAATAGACGAAAGCGATATGATGGCGATGCCAGACCCAAGCACTTTCCAACTTATACCTTGGCGACCGAGAGAACATAGTGCAGTTGCCAGAATGTTTTGCGACATTATAGAGCCAGACGGGACACCATATAAAGGTGATCCAAGAAGAGTCCTTAAAGATATGGTTAAAAAAGCAGCGGAGAAAGGCTATACCTATTATGTGGGTCCAGAGTTGGAATATTTTTATTTCAAAGATGATAAGGGAACTGAAATTCTTGATAAAGGAGGATATTTTGATCTCATACCTTCTGATGTCGCAGTTGACCTCCGCAGAGAAACAGTTTTAATGATGGAACAGATGGGGATAGGTGTTGAATATAGCCATCACGAGGTTGCACCAAGTCAGCACGAAATAGACATGCGCTATACTGATGCTTTAACAATGGCTGATAATGTCATGACATATAGACTCATTGTAAAGGAAATTGCCTTAAAGAACGGTGTTTATGCGACATTTATGCCAAAACCAATCTTTGGTGAAAATGGTAGCGGAATGCATACCCATCAATCGCTTTTCAAAGGTGATAGCAATGCCTTCTTTGATCCAAATGATGAGTATCATCTTTCTGATATTGGGAAAAGTTATATAGCTGGTCTATTAAGACATGCCCCAGAAATAACCTTAGTCACAAATCAATGGGTCAATTCTTATAAACGATTAGTTCCCGGATATGAAGCTCCTGTTTATATATCATGGGCGAGACGCAACCGATCAGACTTGATCCGAGTTCCGATGTATAAGCCGGGGCACGAAAAAGCCACTAGGGCAGAATTTCGTTCACCTGATCCAGCTTGCAATCCATATTTGGCTTTTGCGGTTATGCTTGCTGCGGGTTTAGAAGGCATTGAAAAAGGATATAAGCTTGAACCACCAGTAGAAAGAAATGTATATGAAATGACCGAAGAGGAAAGAAAGGAATACGGTATTAAAACTTTGCCTGCAAGCTTAGCTGATGCTATTGCATTGACAGAAAAAAGCGAACTTGTGAGAAAAACACTTGGGGATCATATATTTGAGAAATTGATTGAAAATAAAAAGATGGAATGGGACAGGTATCGTATCCAGATTACAAAATATGAAATTGATGAATATCTACCTATTTTGTAGGTAGTGAGTGGTAGGTAGAAGCAAAACATATTACTAAATCGTTTTTGAGAAACCACATAATAGATACTTTTTGATAACTGCTTACTACCTACTACAACCAAAACGAAAGCGAGGAAAGAAAATGAGGCAGGTTAGTTTTTTTGTCTTTGGTTTTATAATTATGTTATTAGTTTTAGTGCCAATCGCTGGTGCAGACGATTTAAATGCTGGTGATATATCTTGGGTTGCTTGTGCTTCAGCGTTAGTTATGTTGATGACGCCTGCTGTTGGTTTCTTTTATGCGGGTCTTGTCAGAAGAAAAAACCTTGTTGCCACATTATTTCAGAGTATAGCAATATTTGCTGTTGTTAGCATTGTTTGGACACTTTGGGGTTATAGCCTAGTGTTTGGACCCAGTATAAAAGGTATAATCGGCGATCTTTCTTTATTTGGACTAAGAGATGTCGGTATGTCTCCTGATAATGATTACGCTCCGACAATACCTTCACTTTTGCTTTACTTCTTTCAATTAAAGTTTGCTGCTATTACACCGGCTTTAATTATAGGAGCAATCGCTGAAAGGATCAGATTTAAGGCGTTGCTTATATTCATTATATTATGGGCAACTCTTATTTATTCTCCTATTGCCCATTGGGTTTGGAACATCAACGGCTGGCTTCGTCATCTTGGCGCAATTGATTTTGCAGGCGGAACGGTTGTCCATATTTCCGCGGGAATTTCTGCACTTGCAGCAGCGCTTGTAATTGGCAGAAGAAAAGATGTCGGCACGTCAGAACTCGTGCCAAATAACGTCCCACTTGTTGTCCTTGGTGCTGCGTTATTATGGTTCGGTTGGTTTGGTTTTAATGGCGGAAGTTCATTATCCGCGAATACTTTGGCGGTATCTGCCTTGGTAGTAACGAATGTTGCCGCTGCGTCTGCTGGTATAAGCTGGATGGCTGTTGATTGGATAGTTAAGGGCAAACCTACAACCGTCGGTTTAGCAATAGGTGCTGTCTGTGGTCTTGTCGCGATTACGCCTGCTTCTGGATATGTCAACGTCATGTCGGCGATCATCATCGGATTGATTGCAGGTGTTGCATCTAATTTTGTCGCTAATTGGCGTGCAAGCCGAACTACCCTTGACGATTCCTTAGACGTTTTCGCATGTCACGGAATTAGTGGAATTTGGGGATCGCTTGCTACGGGAATGTTTGCCACTATTACGATCAATTCTGGTGGTGTAAACGGATTATTCTACGGCAATGCTAAACTCTTGCTTATGCAATTAATTGCTGTTGTAGTTGTCATCGCGTTCTCTTTTGTCGGATCATTTTTATTGCTTAAACTTATAAACCTATTCACAGAGATAAGAGTTAGTCCAGAAGAAGAGGAAGAAGGGCTTGATAGAAGCTTGCATGGGGAGAGAGCCTATGTTGGCGATGAACTAAGCAGTTAGTTTATAAGATAGATTAGATGTTCAATATTAAAGCTTCTTAATCGGCTTTTCCTGTTGACCAAAGATTGAATGTTTAGTAAAATTATTTTGAATTATAGAATTGATAGTTAGCCAAAAATCAAAAGCTAACTAATTGAAATTCAATCTTAATGGAGGATAAAAATGAAGGGAAAGCCGATACTTCCACCCGTTTATTTTTCAGCTACCTACCAATTTGATTGCACTGATGATCTCGTTGATGTAGTGCAAAATCGCACAGGATTTATCTATTCCAGATGGGATAATCCAACTGTCTTTGAAGTAGAAAAAATACTTGCAAATCTGGAAGGTTATGATAATGCTATCGGCTTTGGATCAGGCATGTCTGCGATAACAACTACAATATTGGCACTTATCAATAAAAATAGCAGGATCATTACCGTTAGAGAGACTTACGGCGGGACATTTGCATTTATCAACAAGCTATTACCTAAACTTGGCATTCAGACGATAGATGTTAACTGTGATGACATTGATACACTTAAAGCAGAGATAAAAAAAGGTGCGACTATCCTATATCTTGAAACTCCTACTAATCCATTGTTGAAAGTCATTGACGTCAAACCTTTGGCTGATTTAGCACATAAAAACGACATTATAGTTATTTTAGACTCCACTTTCGCATCTCCTATAAACCAACGACCAATAGAATTAGGCGTGGATATAACCATTCATAGTGCGACAAAATATCTTGGCGGACATCACGATATAACTGCGGGGTTTGTATGCTGTCAAAAAGAATATTTTGAGCTTATCTGGGATTGCAGACGTGTTATGGGCGGAATATTAGACCCAATGACCGCATATCTTGTAGCAAGAGGGCTAAAAACTCTGGAAATCCGTGTGTTAAGACAAAATGAAAGTGCTATAAAAGTAGCCAAATTCCTATCAAAACACAAAAAAGTTGAGATAGTTCATTATCCCGGATTGCCATCAAGCCCTTATTATGAGATCGCTAAAAGACAGATGAAAGGGTTTGGCGGAATGCTAAGTTTTGAGATCAAAAGCGATTTTGAGGGGACAAAAAGGTTCGTTGATAACCTCAAATTTATAAAAATTGCCACAAGCCTTGGCGGAGTCAGCACGCTTGCGACACAACCTGTTACAAACACACATGTAGGGCTTTCGGAGGAAGAAAGGAAAAAATCAGGAATTAGTGATAGTTTAGTTAGAATTTCGGTTGGCATTGAAAATCCTGACCTGATTATTGACGATATTAAACAAGCACTTGATAAAGTCTAAAATGATGAGATAAAGAATATAGCCTTGCCATCAAAAATTAATAACGTAATTGAATAGAAATGTCATGATAAGCTGTCCGAGATCAAATTAAACACGGGTCATTAGAATTGAGAAAATATGGCTTTAAATAGAAATACAAAATGGTTATTATGGCTGATTTCACTGTTTGCATTGCTTTTGATCGTGATAATTATATCAAGTGGAATTGGCGTTGCAGATATAAGTCCTATTAAAATAATTCATATTGTAGCTAATCGTTTTCCATTTATCAGTATTGAGAAAGATTGGGATGATAGTCAAGAATTGGCGTTAATGGAATGGCGATTGCCGAGAATTGCTATCGGTGCTATTGTTGGTGGTGGATTAGCGATTGCTGGGGTAGTTTTTCAGGCACTTTTGCGGAATCCATTATCCGAGCCATATATATTGGGCGTATCCAGCGGTGGATCACTCGGTGCTGTCATAGCAATAATACTTGGAATCGGAAGCATCAAGGGAATTCCAACTTTGCCTGTATTTGCGTTTCTCGGCTCTTTGGGAAGCATATTCTTAGTTTACACCATAGCACGAGTTGGAGGGAAAACGCCAACACATATAATATTATTAGCAGGGGTAATAGTGAATGCTTTTTTCTCTGCACTTATAATGTTTTTGGTTTCCATAATAAGAGAAAATGAAGCATATAAGTTTATTTTATGGTCAATGGGCAACCTTGCCCCATCGGAAACAAATTTAACATTATTTTCATTGGGGTTAGTGGTTTTAGGTGAAATTATCTTATTATTTTATGGGCAATCATTTAATCTGCTAAGTATGGGTGAAGAAACTGCGACAGAGCTTGGCGTTGAAGTTGAGCGAGTTAAAAAAATAGCGTTCGTTCTTGCGTCGTTAATTACAGGTGCTTGTGTTGCTATATGTGGGATCATCGGCTTTGTTGGATTAATAGTGCCTCATATTGTCCGTATGATTATAGGTGCTGATCATCGTATATTGATGCCAACATCAGCACTTGTCGGTGCAATATTCTTAGTAACTGCGGATACCATAGCAAGAACCGTTACCGCTCCATCAGAAATTCCTGTCGGTATAGTAACAGCTTTGGCTGGTGCTCCTTTTTTTATCTATCTACTTCGCAGAAAGCATAACTAATATCATTTGATAAATATTATTTATGAATGAATAGTAAAATTTCCTATGCTAATGCGTCTGTTAAATCTTTTTCTCTTAACATCCGTCGTTTCCATGTTGAAATCTGCGGAACAACGTAAGGAAGTAATCTTAAACTATAGTAAGGTGGAAGTATCGGAACACCAAGTAAATCGCCCATTGTGATTAATATAAAAAGATGTTCCATACTAGCGCGAGTTTTAAGAGCGTATCTGACGGTATCGTGTGAAGCCATGCCATAGATGACTTCTTTAGTTGCGTTTAAAAATTTTTTGAATATGCCTTTTTGTTCCTCTGACATTTTTATCTCCTGTCTTTTTTAGGATATTAGAAATTAATTTGATCAAATATTACAACTCTGATAAATCCTATCCTGCAATGTGTATTTGAAAAATCCGAACTGATTTTGTGACCGATTGGTTTGTCGATAGAAATTCCTCCCTTTGCCCTATCACCAAAAAGCAGAAATGGAAAGGACAATTTCAAGTTTTTCTAACCTCACCCTTCGGGATTGTGAAGCAGTGACTCGTCCTGAAATAAACTTTTTCAAATTTTCCTACTGTCATACGCCCAATGCAGTAACGCTTGTCTTTGTTTCTTTCGACAATTCCAATCGCCGGACATACAGTTGTTTTTTATCTGGGCAATGTGCCGTTTCATTGCTTTCCATCTCATAATTTGCCTCAGATCGTCCTCATGCCTTCTTCCCATAAAATATCGGCAATACCATTGGAACCAGCCCCTGGGATCATCGGGATGAATCCAGCCTTTTTCGCGCCAAACAGATAAAGGTTGACTTGCGTTTACTCCAAAAAAATTTAACTTCGGATCATGTTTTTCCGAACATAATTTTGCCTTGGTAAACCAATCTTTGGGAAATTCACCTTCACAGTCAGTCATATATTTTCCCCCAAATATACCAAGTTCAAGCATTTCCTTTGGAGTCAATTCAGGTTTAAAACCAGGATGAAAATTTCGTCCCATTGGCTCAGTTAAAAAGTAAATGTAATTTTTTTGCATTTTGTCATTAACAACGACTTTTTTTATCATATTTTCTTTGATGGTAACAAGAAACCTGAGAATTCTAAAAGGCTTATTACATTTATCGTTTAAGTTTGGGGAATTATCCAATATAGTTAAATTTCATAGAAAACTGGTATGATGTTTCTGGCAATTATGGATAATAGCAAATTTTTGATAAAAAATCAAGGATTTGTATAAACCACAAGGATAAACCATTTATCCACTTGAAGTAGTATTTGAAAACAATTTTGAAAAATTATCTTCTGTTGATACCTCTAATATGAGGCGTAATGTTTCCTGATCTTTTTTATATTGTTCCGTCATTTCCAACAATTGTTCTTCCATGCCTTTTCTTGGAAGATCGCTTGAATGACTTATGTTTGCTCTAATTCTATGTGTCAGACATTCCATCAATTTTGACTGTATTTGATCAACTCCCCAAAGTAATGCTGCGGATTTTATGATTTTATTTATACTATCCTCAAGCAGGAGTTTTGTTTCCTTTATCTTCTCTTTTAGTTCATCAATTCTTTCCGCTTCATCTTTTGTCTTTGTATTCCATATCTGTTTTGATGCCTCAACCAATTGCTTTCTTAGTATAGGGATCAACGCTTTTCGCTCTAACATCTCTGACTGCAATTTTTCTCGTTCTTTTTTTATTTTCTCTATCTCTTCACTTAGGTCATTTCTTCGGCTAACAATTGCATCTCTACGCAGATTAAGCTCTTTCACTGTTAAATCGTCAATTAGCTTAGGCAATTGTGATAATCTTTCTCTGGAAGCCTTAAAATTTTTTGATAATTCAAGAAATTCTGCCTCATTCATCATTTACCTCAGGTTATTTGCCTCTTAGGAATAGAAAAATAGATTGTTGAGCCTTCACTACTATTTGTTTCTACCCATACACGTCCTGAATGTCCATCTATTATTTTTTTGCAAGTCACTAATCCAATTGTTGAGCTTGATCCATTCCCTTGGAGATGGCTAAACATCGCAAACATTGCTTCTTTACACTCTAAGTTTATGTTTGGATCATTATTTGTGATTAAAAATATCCATTCCTTTTCATCTTCTCTTGCTGATATATGGATCGTTGGTGTTTCATTGTTAGATGATCTAATAATATTCTCTATTATATTCCTGAATAATATCGTTATTTGTGCAGTATCTGCCGTTATTTCTGGCAAGCGATCGTAGGTTATTTTAGCTGAACTTTCCTCAATTAAATGTCTAAGCTCATATAGGGCATTCTCAAGTGCTGATGAAGTATCTGTGATTTGAAAGTAGTTTGCGTCTATGCCTAATCTTGAATAGCTGAGCAGTTCATTAAGCAAATTTTTCATCTTGTTTGCATTTTCAACAGTATTGGACACAAGTTCAGAAGCGATCTCTGCAAATAATTGTAACTCTTTGTTATAATCCTCAAGTTTTCTTTCTATTTCCTTGCGTTCAGCGATTTCACGAAGTAATTCCTCATTTGTTTTCGCTAATTGAGCAGTGCGTTCTTGGACTATTGACTCAAGTTCCTCATTCATCGCCCGTAGCTTCCGTTCCGCATCCCTTTGTAATTCCTCTGCTTTGGCTAACCTTTTTTCTATGTTAACCTGATGTATAACTTGATCAACTATGGTTGGCAATATTTCAAGAAAATTGCCATCTTTGACTATATAGTCACGGGCATTTTGTTTCATCATTTCAACTGCCAATTTCTCATTTCCATGACCAGTCATAACGATAAAAGGGATCTTGTTATCTTTAATAAATTTTGACTCTATTAATTCTTTCCCTGTCATGTCTGGCAAATGGTAGTCTAATATAAGTATATAGTCCTCTCCATCCTTTAATTGAGACAATGCAGATTCTCCTGTTTGGGCTTTTAAAACTTCATATCCCGATCTTTCAAGATTTTTAGCGATAAGTTCACAGAGTATTGGATCATCTTCAGCGACAAGAATTTTGCTTACATATATTTCTTCATTTTCCATTTTTCCCATCTCCAGACGGTTTCATCTCAGGCAATTTTGGCACCTCTATAACCATAATAAAAAGACCAAGTCTATTTATTGCCTCCATAAACTTTTCATAATCAACTGGTTTGGTTATATACACATTACAGCCAAGCTCATAGCATCTATCTATCTCTTGCGGATTATCAGTAGTGGTAAGCATTATAACTGGCATTTTCTGAAATCTCTTATCCTGCTTTATTTGTCGTAATACCTCAATGCCATCTACCTTTGGCATACGAATATCCAGCAAGAGCAGATATTGCTTGCCATTTTGATTTTCGCCTTGTTGAAAAAGAAAATCTAACAAATCCTGACCATTGCTAAAATGCAATATTTCGTTTTTTATGCCTGCTCTACGCAGATTTTTTTTGACAAGAAGGACATGACCTTCGTTATCTTCTGCAATAATTATGGTTGTTTCACTTTTCATTGTTTTTATACATCCAGTAAAATCTCTTTTTTTGTCTTTGGTAAAGAAACATAAAATTTGCTACCTTTGCCATACTCAGACTCTACCCATACTTTTCCATTATGTCTATCAAGTATTTTTCGGACTATATTTAGCCCTAAACCCTCTCCTTGTGTAGATTTCGGATCAAGACGATAAAAAAGGTCAAATATTTTCTCTTGATGCTCAGGGGAAATGCCAATGCCATTATCCTCAACAAAATATATGACTTTACCGTCATTTTCGTAACCTGATATATGTATAACTGCATTTTTATTGGGATCACGATACTTAATGGCATTATTTATAAGATTTGAAAAAACTTGATTTATTTGAGATTCATCGCCGACACAGTTAGGCAGTTTATCAACTGTCAGATCGATCTGATATTGTTTTATTTGAAATTCAAATGTTCCAATGACATTTGATATAAGTTTATCCATATCAATTTCGTCAATGTTTAATGAAGCGCGACCAAGCCTTGATATGCGTAAAAGACCAGATAACAAAGAATCTATCTTAGAGACACTTAGCATTATGTATTCAAGTATTTCAGGTATATCATCGTTAATTATCGGCATAAGTTTTTCAGCTAAACTTTCAGTCGTATTTTCTCTAATAATATCTTGAATTTGTTTACACGAAATATTAAGTTCATTGCTAAATCCTTGGATATTAACTAACGGAGACCTAAGATCGTGTGATACTATGCGGATCATTTGTTCCAATTCTTTGTTCTTGTTCATCAGTTCAAAGCTAAGACGTTCTCGTGTCTCCTCCGATCTTTTTTGTTCTGTAATATCCCTTATGACAGCGATAATGCCAGTTGTCGCACCTCTTGAGTCTTTCATCAATGTAAAGTCTATGATGACTATTATTTTGCCTTTGTTTTCACTTATCGCTGAACATTCAATATTAGATGCATGACCGTCTTCTATACATTTTTTTATCGCATTTAGAACTTTTGGTATATCCTCTTCTGTTATGAATTCTGTTAAATTTCTCCCTTGTGTTTGCAGATTGAGTCCGAAAGTCTCAGAAAAACCTTTATTAAATCTGACTATCATACCATCTAAATCGGTTATTGCTATTGCTATTACGACAGCGTCCATTATGCTTTTTATCGTATCAGTATTTGCCTTTGCTATTGCTAAAGCTGTTTGTGCCCTTAACTTGCTTTCTTTTACTCGTTTTAACTCTGTAATATCAACAAATGACGTAACTATACATATCGGAGTATCTGTCTCGTCAATGACCATACTTGCTAATATTTGGACGTTAAGCAATGATCCATCTTTCCGATTTATAACACCTTCGCTAACCCATTTTCCTCTCTTAAACAAAAAGCTCAAAGCATCCGCTGGATTATTTCCCATCTGCCAAAAATCAGTTATCGGTCTTGACATTGCCTCTTTTATACTACATTGCCACATATCTATAAATGAACTATTTACATAGGTTATTCTTCCATCTAAATCTGCAACTGCGATTGCATTTATTGAAGAAGTCAGTATGCTGTCACGAATTTTAATTTCGTCTGTAATTCTCTTGATCTCTGTTATATCCTTTATATCTTCTATTATTCCAATTAACTTGCCATCTGGACCATAAAGAGGCTTGACATTTGATATATAATTTATATTCCCACCATTTATCGTTTCTATCTGCATTTCATATTGTGCATATTTCTCACCGTTTAAGATAACTTCTAACGGACAATCAGATGTGTAACACAATGAACTACCTAAAACTTCATAGCACTTCTTACCTATTGATTCATACTCATCTACACCGAATAGATCAGAATATGCTTTATTTATTTTTAAGACGTTGAAATCTTTATCAATTATCCGTATGCCATTACTTGTAGATTGCAAAATTTGCTCAAAATCTATTAATTCTAATCCTGTTCCCATACCCATTTTTCCCTTTATAAATGATATTTTAGCCTTAGTTTATCCTTCTATTTTCTATATCGGCAGAATGTAGTATTAACTTTAATCATAACGATAATTTTTTATTGGTATAAATGGTAAGAAATTGATACTATGGTTAGCTTTCAGTTTGAAAATTAGGAAAGTTTAGCTAAGTAGAATTTCCGATTTATACTTCTACAATGTCTATATTCTATAGCATTAGTAGAAGTTATAGAGGAAGGATACGCAAACTAACGAAGGCTTATCAATTTTAACGTCATTCATCTTCAATCATAATATAAACATCATCGGGCAGTTTCTCTTTGTCTCCGCCTTCTAACCATTGATTGACGATCTCCTTGACGCGAGATTTTGGATACTTCTTGTCCACTAAGTCCTGATACAACTGAGACATCTTACGTTTAACTATGATAATGTTTCCACCAATGGCACGATTTAAATGCTGGATCGCAGTTGGAGTTAAAAGCCTTGCAAGCTCATCTTTTAAGCTATCTATCATTATATCTGGATCAAGCCTTAATAACCCTGTCAACTCCTTTTCTGGTATGTCCTGATCAAGCTGTCGCATCTTGGTCATATAGTCTTCAATCTGATCACCATAAGGTGGTTCTTGCAAGGCAGTTACATATTGCTTGATGCCTAATTCTAACATTTTGCTTATGTCAGATGCGGAAACTGATCTTAATTCCGTCCCTAACTTAAATCCACATCTGCATATAGGCGATATTTCCAAATCTTCATTAACAGCCCTTTCGCAAGAACGTTTAAATTCGTTATCAATAAGCCTGTTTATCTTTGATATATCATTAGGAACTGATACTATACTGATCTTGGCAAGTTGTGTCAATAACTGATAATTGTCAGAATTTCTGATCTGTGTGAGGTTTTCAGAATCAACTGAATCATTTGCTTTTTTATGTTCTGCTGAATATATACTTATAAAAGCCTCTTTAAATTGCTTAAAGGCTTCTCTTAGCTTGTCCATACCACCATCAAAGATGAATTTTTCATCTATTTTCAATAGAGATTCAACCTTCTCTTTAAGCTCATGTAGTTTCTGATACTTTTCATTATCAGGTATTACTAAGCTAGGGTTGAAGATATAGTTGCGAATAGCAAGCAATTCCTGCAATTCCTCGTTGACAAATACCCTAATAGATTCTGCTTTGTTTATTAGCTTGCGAATATCGTCTTCGGGAGATAATTTTGACGGTATCATCTTCAGAAAATGCTCAATTCCCTCTTTTGAACTAAGCGAAGGTCGTATCTCAGCGAGAAGGCTTTGAGTTTTCACTAATCCGTCCATAATTTCAGGTATATCAACAACAGAAGCAGAAAGCCGATCGCTTAGAGTTTGTAATTCTTGTCGGCATGTCATAACGTTTCGTGATACTTTTTCTCTAAGATCACATAGTCTTGACCATATCTCCTCTTGTTTTTCTACGTCGTAATCTTGAAGCTTTTCACCGAATATAGATTCTATTACAGCTCCCAACTGCCATCGTAGTTCATTGTCAATAAGTCGTCCTAACCCTAACTGACTTACATAATTGGAGACAGGAAATCCAATATTGGACATAGACACCTGAACATTGGATTTATTGTAGCCGATTACTTGACCTTTTCTCATCAAAGAGACAACTAAAAGCTCAAATATAGGAGCAATTATGCCGTATTCTGATTTTCTCAACTGTTGATATAGCCAATCATAAGGGACGAGTTCTTTATTCTCTTTTGAATTGTCATTGCCTTTTTGGGGAATTAAACCTACGATCTTAGCCAATAATTGTGTTTTACTGATGTCAACATTAAGATCATATCCGTTATCACGCTTTTTTGCTAATCCGAATGGTATAGCGATCCCCTCAATTGATGTTTTCAAATATCTCAGATGAGGTGCGTTTATATCGTCAGCACGGGCAGGACGCACAAAGTCATCTATCAGATCACTTACAAGCCTCCTTGTTGACACTTCCATTTCAGGCATTATATGTGATGGATAAAGAGTTCGGAGTGGTTCTCTGATAATCTTAGCGATAGTGTTGTTAAAATTCTGAAGCCTTGATTCAGCAAGATCAATTTCCTGTATTTCACCATGAATAGTATAGATAGCACCAGTAAAATATAGTTCCTCTATCACATCGCGGACTTGAAGAATCCTTTCTTCCATTGATTTTCTCACATTTTCCCTTATTTCTATCGCAGTTCTACTGCCATCTGCTGAGTATTCCTTCAATATCTCATGTTGGGCATAAAAATCTTTCAGGATTTGCAGTTTGTTCGGATCGGTTAATTCTTTTGGCAACCAATATATAATGCCATTCACAAACCTATCGTCACAAGAATTGAGTATGTGTTGAAAATGCTCTTTTTGCTCTGATGTGTTAAATGGCGTTCCGATATAGATCACGAAATCATCTTCTGATGTTCGCAATTTGTCAATTATCTGATCGATCTCAGTTTTAGTGATCTCCAAAAGATTTTGAAGCTTGACAGTTCCAGAACGTGGCGTATTTTCCCATAGTATATTTTTTCTTTCGCTGTAAATGCCTCTTAAATGAGACATTGGCAGTGGGCCATAGACTAATTGATCAAACGCAGAGTCCAATATCCTCTGATCTGACTCAGAAAGATTTAATAGGACATCGCGTTTTTTATTTTCTATAATATCGCTGACTTTTGATTCAAGGTCTATGTAATAAATATCCGAAAGCTGATCTTGTCCTTGCTTTACTTTTATATAGCTTGCAGATGTCAGAAGCTTTCTTAGGATACGTTGCTGGATATATTCATAGTTTAAGTCTCCGCCTAAATCGGTATAGTTATAAAGCACCATATTTGCCAATTGACGAACAGTTCTTGTCTCTAATACAGGCGATATTTTCAAGAGAATTAGAATTTTAACAACCTTTAAAGCATATTCTTGATCTACTGGATCATCAAATATTCTGGGGATACGTTTTTCAAAATAATCTTTATATATTTGGAAGTAAGGGCTTAAATCTACCATCTCACGAATACGAAAAGAAAAATGATCAAAAATCTTATCCGGTGTAAGAAGCTGAGTATAATCCTCGTCCATCATCCCTTTTATCTGTCGTGATGGGTCGCCTTTAACTTGATAATGTATGAAATCCACAACACCACGCCTTTGAGAGAAAAACTTTGTATTGACGTCTAAAAGCTCAAGCGTCTCAGGATGGACTGGGTATATCTGCAAGAATTCGTCTTCCCCAATTCTGAGATCATTAAAGCTATTTCTCAGGATTTGATACGCTTCTTTGATGGCAGATATAGCAGAAACGCCTTTCTTTTTAATAAGTCTTTTATCTATCAATTCCCTTATGTGCTTTGCGGACAATTCAAGATTTCGCTGATACCTATCTTTTATCTTGTTAAAAGTTGTCTGGTTAATATCACCAGTTTTTTCTATGGATTCTTGAAGTGCCCCTAATATCCAGAATGGCGAATGTATTGACTTCTCGCCTAAAAATTGTAAAAATCTCGTATCCTCATTAAGCGTTCTGGTATCTGGCTTTGATTTCAAAAACTCGCTTAGTTCATCAATTAATAATATAATACCTGATAGATTATGCTTTTTAATTATAGCCATAAGCTTTTCCCAAGCCTTCTGGCGGTCTAATGTCAGCTTAAAAGGAATATCTTTCCCCTGTGATTTGAGATACTCTTGTGCAAACATTATAGCATCGTCAACACTCTCTCTTCGTAAAATTTCCCATGTGTATCTGCTACTCAATTTATTTTGAATGAATGCGTTCACTTCTCTGGCGTGTGCAGGCATAATATATCTCTCAAATTGTTCAATGAAATACGATGATTGAGCTAATGGTATAAAGATTTTATGCCTTGCAGATGCAAGCGTATTCTCTACATTGTCCCAGAATATGTCTTCAAGGGCATCAGTTTTTCTATATTCAAGTAATGGAATCTGAATGATCAGGAATTTTCGGTTTTTTAGCTTTGACTCATATTGGCTGAGTTTTGGGCTTTGGGAAGTTAAATATTGCCAAGCCCATTGATATTGCAGGATTATGCTAAGGACAGAAAGAAAATGAGATTTTCCAGACCCAAAATTACCAGTCAAAAAGAATCCCATACCATCATTAGGGTAATTTGCTATCCTATCAAAGATGATCTGAAAATTCTTTTCTATGTCGTCTGTAACAACGAATGTATCAAGTAAATCTTTTAACTCTTGTATGTTCTCGGTATCGCTATCCCGAACTGTTGAAAGCTCAATGACGGTTTTAACAGGCGGAACTTCAATTATATCGCTTATCTTAGGCATATATAAATCATATCCTTTGCTAATTGATAATGGATTTTTATTTAATTTTTATTTATTATTCAAATCTAATCACCTAAAATCCAATATTTAACATCTATTAGTCTACTATACACTTGTTTACTTGTCAAGTTTTTTGCTTCATTTGAGTGTAATTCAAATTTTAGGCAAAGATCAGAAGAATGCAATTCAAAGTCAAGGCAAGGATAATTTAGATAATTTAACCACAGAATAACTCGGAAAATAGACACTGAATACAAACAATATACTTAACTGAGAATTCTGAAAACCAGTTAAATCCAATTATCATAAGGATTAGAAAGCCATATAAAAATGAAAATGCTCCATATTTGTCATTCCCGCGCAAGCGGGAATCCAGAAAAATTATGATAAAGGAATGGATTCCTGATGCAGTTTACCCCTGCGGAAGTAGGGGCAGGAATGACAGGAAGATGATATGGATTCCTGATGCAGTTTACCCCTGCGAAGCTTGTCCCTGTGAAAGCAGGGAGCAGGGAGTAGGGGCAGGGATGACACATTGCTTTACTTAATGAGCATTTTCATATAAACATTTAATTCTATACTTTCGCAGAAATAGCGATATTAAAATGATATTAAATTGAATTATCAACAGTATAAACCATCATAAACCATCGTTTAAGCTGTAATCCTGAAAATAGGTTCATATTGCTTTGCCATTTTCT
>Ga0272448_1004479_pt1 | contig 15923 bp, 19 predicted proteins | sample YNPCB0191_FD_202220 | JGI IMG/M metagenome (GOLD analysis project Ga0272448, IMG submission 202220) | Hot spring sediment microbial communities from Yellowstone National Park, WY, United States - YNP-CB-019-1 | ecosystem: Environmental > Aquatic > Thermal springs > Hot (42-90C) > Sediment...
ATAACTTCCGCAAACAGCGCAGCAAATATGAACTAAAATTTTTTCTTTTTGTTTTTGGGTGGTTTTCATAATTTAAATAATAAGCATTGCATCACCAAAACTATAAAAACGATAACGCTTTTTAAGCGCTTCTTTATAAGCTTTGAAAATAAAATTTTTCCCTGCGAAAGCGCAAACTAAAAGCAGGGGAGTGGATTTTGGCAAATGAAAATTTGTAATTATTCCATCAATAAATTTAAATTGATATCCGGGGTAAATAAAAATATTAACTCTTTTTTCTCCGGCAATAAGTTTGCGGTTTTTTGTAAATCCTTCAAGAGCCCTAGTAGAGGTTGTCCCAACAGCGATAATTCTTTTTTGTTTTTTCTTGGCAGAATTTAAGAAATCTGCGGTTTTTTTATCAATTTCTACCCATTCAGGAAGCATTTGATGTTCTTCTATTTTTTCGCTTCGGATAGGCAAAAAAGTCCCTAAGCCAACATGTAAAGTGATAAATTTAAAAATTATACCTTTCTTTTTTAATTTTTGGATAAGATTTTTGGTGAAATGAAAACCAGCAGTTGGAGCGGCGATAGAGCCGATTTTTTGAGCATAAACCGTTTGATAATATGATTTTGCTTTTTCCTTAGGGATTTGATTCTTGATATATGGAGGCAAAGGCGGAACTCCTAATTGATTAATTTCTTTTTTGAGTTTTTCACCGCTAAGATTGAATTGAATAATTTTTTTGTCTTTTAAATCTTTAATGATTTCGCCTTGAAGATTTTTTGAAAAAAATATTTTTTGGTTTTGAGTAAGTTTTGGTTTTCCAATAATATACCATTGGGAAGTCCAAAAAGAACTTTTAGAAAATTTAATCGGTTCAATTAAAAGAATTTCTACTTTTCCGCCGCTTGGAATTTTTTGCCCATATAAACGAGCAGGGAAAACCTTGGAATTATTTAAAACCAGCACATCGCCTTTTTCTAAAAACTTAGCAATTTCATAAAAATAATGATGAGAAATTTCTTGAGTTTTTCTGTTTAAAACCATTAAACGCGAGTGATCGCGCGGTTGTTTGGGTTTCTGGGCAATAAGACTTTTTAACAAAGCCAAATTGATTTTTTTAGCAGTATGTTTTTCAAATTGATAAATATAATCAAATTCTTTAGTTTTCATTAAAATCAGTTTATTGATTTTTTTTAAAAAAGGCAATAAAATTAAAGAGCTTAAAGATTCCGGTGTAGCTCAGCGGCCCCGCACCAAATTTTCGCTCCGGGATAGTTCAGTGGTAGAACGCCTCCCTGTTAAGGAGGATGTCGCAGGTTCGAATCCTGCTCCCGGAGCAAAGGGTTGGTACGGGGTAAATGCCGCGGCTCTCTGTATAGGTTGTAGGCCTGCCCCGTAGTTAACCACAGGTTATACTATCGGGGTTTGAATCCTACCACCGGAGCAATGTTGGACTTTGGGAGTAGATTTCTTCCAAAGTCCTTTTATTTATGCGGGTTTTTTGAGGTTCTAACCTTTTATGAATTGCCCTTACCTCCTTAGCGGACTTTATTATCGGAATAAGCGAATTTTCTACATCAATACTAAGGATTTTGTCTTTTAGGATGAGGTTCGAACCTAAAGCCGATAGAATGGCTTTTTTAGTCTCTAAGTCGCCGGTCTCAAACTTTTTACGGGCATCTCTAGCAAAGGCAAAAACCTGTTCAGCTTTATTAAGCCATTTATCTACCCGATTATCGGTGTCAGTTAATAATTCCTGTAGTCGTATCTTTTCTTTAGTTAAAGCCGCCTTTTTTTCGCTGAATTCCTCCTCTGTAATTTCGCCAGCGGCTCTCATATCAATTAAGGCATCAATTTTCTTAACGCAAGCATCATACGCTTTTTGTTGCGAGGCCAAGATAGTATTTCTATCATTAGCTTCCTTTTCGTTTTCTATTCTAAGCCATTTTAAAGCCCAATCGTGAAATTCTGGCGGGATTTCTAAACCATCAAGCACTTTAATAATTTGAGCTTCTAAATCTTCAACTTTTATTCCTTTTTGGCTACAATTAGGATTTTTTCGTTTTGTGCAGTGGTAATAAATATAACGACGGATATTGCCATTTCTCTGGCGTTTTATTTTTTCTTCGGCAGTAATTAAGGCTCCACATTCACCGCATCTTATCATTCCCGTAAAAGCAAATATATGATTCTTTGGTCGCGGTTTGCCTTTTCTGCCAAGTAAAACTTGAATACGATCAAATTCTTCTTCAGTAATCATCGGTTCGTGTGCGCCTTTATACCAATTGCCGCTCTTTTTTGGGTATTCAAACATTCCATAATAAAAAGGATCAGTAAATATTCTATAAAATGTGCTTCGTGCCATTGGTTTGCCATTAGGCATTCTAAAACCCCATTCTTGGGTGGCAATCTCTAAAATTTTTGGTGGGGTATAATTACCGGTCAGCATTAAATCGAACATCTTCCTTACGAGCGAAAATCTATCTGGATCTTTTATTATGTCTTTTTCGCCTTTGAGTTTTAGTCGATTATTAAGATAGCCAACCGGAGCGTGAGTCGGATACCAACCTTTTTCTACTTTAGTTTTTAGACCACGCTTTACACCAGTAGAAAGGTCTCTTACAAATTGATTAGCCATTCCAAATTCAACGTTCATCATTAAAACGTTGTCGGTTGGATAATAGCTGCGTCCATAAGTTTGAATATGCTTAATCACTCCTTGTTGAAGCAGCCAGCTAATTTGTCCGCCATCAATTGGGTTTCGAGCCAGACGATCAAGTTTCCAGCATAAAATACCTTGCGCTTCGTTCTTGCGTATTTTTTCAATCATAGAATTAAACACCGGACGTCCCGGTGCTTTTGCGGATCGAGATTCTTGAAATATCTCAACAATTTCTAAATTTTCTTGCTCAGCTATTTTTTTCAATTCGTTAATTTGCGATTCAATAGAAGCAACCTGCCGGTCTTCGCTTTCCGATGACTTTCTGGCATAAAGAAAGTATTTAATTTTATTTGTATCTTGCTTCATAAAAATTTAAAGATAAAAACTTAAAGGGACGGTCTGGTAGCCCAGTCGCTTTCCCGTGAGAGTTGGCTTCTGGCAGACCGCCCCTTCAAAGGCAGAAGCCATTAAAAATCTCACGGGTGGATATGCGACTTTGGGCTACACCTATATTATATAGCTATTTACAATTTTTATCAAATCCAGCCCGATTATTTTCTTGCTATTCTGAATCTTCAAGGAACTCCCTTAACTTATTTTCCAATTCTTGAATTTTTTGTGTTTTTAACTCAGCGTCAAGATTAATAGTTTCTCTCGGCTTACCATAAAGCCGATCAAAAATATCTTTATAAAAAGAAAAATTCCCCTTTAGCGCCTTTCTTATACCTACTTTTACTAATTCAACTTCTACCGCGTCTGGTTTTTGGCCTAAACCTAAAGCTTCACCAACATGCATCATTGCTCTGTCAAAAATTGTCCTTTTATTCTTTGCTCCTTTTGGTCTTCCCGAATTTCCTTCTTTAAATTGGTATTCTTTTGGTGGTTGTTTATATGGCATATTTCCCCGTAAAATTCCCGTTTTTTAAATAAACCCTTATAATTTTATATTTTCTTACATCTCTTACACCACTATTATTTTTACCTTTTAAAATCAGTGTTTTTTGTGGGTGTAAGTCTTAGTGTATGGTTTATTTGGTGTATATCAAGTCTTACATCATAAAATCTTACATCAAAGTCTTACACCGCTAAATCTTCTTTATTCAAGCCATTTTCTTCGCTTGGTGTAAGAGGTGTAAGTTTATCTGCCGTTTTGAAATATGCTTTATAAACATTTTCAACCCTTGTTTTTTCAAATGAATAACAGATACCCTTTTTGGTTCTTGGTTTTTTTTCTGAAGCCAAATTAAATTTCTTAATTGCCCAACCGACCTTTGCTGCTCTTTGTTTAGGTGTATCCCTTTCTAAAAACATATCAGGATTTATAGATTCGCTGATTTCTTTAGGACTTAAAACAATCTCTGTACTTTCTTGAAATTGATTCAAAATGAATTCAATAACCTCTTCTTCAATATCAGATGGCTCATACTCAGAAAATCCATATTGAGAAAGAAAGCGCTTTTTAGCTAATTCAATTTCATCATAAGCATTTAGAGATTCAAGCATAATTTGTATAGGAAGCCAAAGCTCTAATTCTCTTCCGACAATATCAGGCCGTTTTTTATATTCAATTTTCCGCACACTATAGTTAGTGGCTACGGAATCATAATTTGTTATTAAAAATTTATAAAGCATCCCTCTAATTTCTCGCCAATTTTCGTTTTCGTCATCAGGATCAGGAAAATTTCTTTGACTTCTAATAAGCGAAACAATAAAACATCTATCTCTTAAGTCCTCCGGTAATTCTTTAATTGAGGCAAAGACCTTAGGGCTATAAGTTTCATACTCTAACACCTCCCTTGATTTTGTTTTATCAAAATTTATAACTCTTCGCTTTCCGCCCTTCTTTTTGTAAGAATCGGTTAAAATATCAAGTAATTCTTCACCCCCTTTTCTTTCTAAAGAATCTGCCTGATCGATTAAATAGGTGCCTCTTAATGAATCAACGGTGTCGCTTAAAGCTGCTAATGTCGGTCTTGCCTTAACTGCATTAAAGCAAATTTGGTTCAAAAAATTCAAGCACTGGCTTTTACCAGATCTTTTTGGTGCTTTTATGTTAAGAAAAGGATAGGCAGAAAATACTGGAAAAAAGTAAGTGCCAATAGCCCAAGCCGCTATAATAGAATAGTCAATCTCTTGTTCTAATTCTATATATTTCTTAGCAAGCCCTTTAATTTTTTCAAAAACCTCTTTGGGATTTATAATACCGCTTTTTAGATTATTAAAATCATTCACAAACTGATTTAACTCTGCTATGCTCCATTTTTCTTCAAGTCTTATTAGTTTTCTTTTCCCTTTTTCAAAGAAATATCTTTTTCCTTCGTGTTCAAATGATTTTTCTGTATGAAAGGTAATCATACCATTCTTTACAGTCAAAAATAGATCTTGTTCTTCATCTGGCTTAAGCCGGTAGCGAAAGCCGAGAACTAAAATATTATTTTTTATATCAAGCGACGGATGCATTATTTCACCGTCAAATTCTTCAATTGTAGTAATATTTTTTAAATTCATAGTTTTGTAATTTTAATTATTTAATTTCGGCCCTTTATGGATTTTTGATTTTGTAATGGCTTGAATTTCTCCGAATGTGGGTGGACCATATATTGTCTTATATAAATTCAGTAAATTATTAGCCCGGCGTGATGCTTCAATATCGCTCAAATCTTTTTTGAACTTCTGTTTATAAATCTTTTTAAATTCTTCAATCGCTTCTTTTGGCAACATAAAATTAAAAAACCGCATCAAACACCAGAATAAATGCGGGTTTTAAGATTTTTCAGGTTATTAAATAAACTTAAAACTGGTAATTTGATCCTGTCGTTAAAATAATCTTCTACTATTTGCTCAATATTTCCTTCACGTTTAAACACAAATCGAACCTTTTTGGGATTGGATTTATCTAATTTCAGCAATTCATATTTCAGAGTTATCAAAACCACCGCTAGCCCTAGATCGAATGTTGAGAATTCATTTTGTTTCATATTCATAAATTTTTTTAATTCGACTTTTTTATGCTTTCTCTATTTTTTCAACTAATTTTTTGAGCTTTTTCGCCTCTTGTTTTTCTCTCTTTAAATCTTTTCGGAATTGCTTCCAATTAAGAAGGCTTTTAATACTTCTCTTAATTTTTTGTTCCAATACTTTCACTGGCAGAGCCTCTAACTCCACAGCAAAATTTCCGTACTTTTTGACAAACTTACTACTTCGGGAATCACTGGCCTTTGTAGGAGCTGGTGGAAGCTTATATTTCTTGATATCTTCTAAAGTTAAAGCCACCTTCTTAATATGGAGTTTTTTACGATTTATTCCAAAATCTTTTGTTAATTTCTCCTTAATGGTTCTAAAAATGTCCTCACCGCTTGGGTCAAAATCTCCGAAATATAAAATGTGGATAGGTTTCTGAATTTCCTTTAACCTTTTACTTGCTTCGTATAGGGTGGTAATACTTGGATAGCCCCTGCAAATAATTAATGGGATGTCAAATTCTTTCGTAATAGGTTCAAACCATTCTCGCAATGAATCTTTCTCAATCCAGATTTCAATATAATTTCTTTGGTTTGCTAATTTGGATTTGTGATAAATTTTTTCAATCTTTTTTGTAAAATCTTTATAATTAGGCCAAGAATTTTCTTTAATGACAAAACGAGTATGATCCCTCATAACATCCCAAGGGAAATCTCCATTTTTACGTGCCTTCGCAATAAGGTAGCTTAAATTTTTATAAGCACGGATATTGTTTGGGATTATTTTTTTCGCAACCAATTGATAAAATATTTGCCTTAAAGTTAATTTTCTGCCCTTATAATTAGTAATAAGCTTTCGGACTTGTCCGATTATTTTTAATGTTTTAGTGCGATATTTGAATATTTTTTTCATGATTTTTTGCACGATAGTTTTCTTTTGGTATTTTATTGGCTTAATTTTTCATCTTTACTAAACTAACTATACCTATCCGACTGGTCAGATATAAAACAAGAAAAATCCGCATTTTAAGCGGATTTTTTTCATACGACTAAATACTAAAGTCGGATAACTTTCGTATAGCAAGTCGGATACTCTATTTTGTTTTGTCTATATATATTGATCGATATTGCGAAGGGACAACGTTATTAATAATATTCGTTATTATTGAGACATCACCACTTTGAACTAAATAGTTATTAGTTTCTGATTTTTTAACAAGTGTCGGTTTTTTAAGTTTATTTGTTTTCATATATTCTGCTATACGTCTTTTTTTGAATAATCCATTGTTAATACTGTCAGCCACTCTCTTATCATACTCAACTTCTTTCCCTGGAACATTCACAAAATAGGCAATGTTATATAATTTTGCAATGTATGTTAGTTCTCCTGTTCTTTTATTCCACACTGCACACCTTATTGGCGTTTCAAAATGTTCATCAAGAACTAAAAATATTGTTTCGCATCGCTCAATAACAATACTTTTTGTAATAAGATGAATCGATCGCAAAGTTTTTCCTTGTTCATAAAACACTCCCTCTTCTTTTTTTATTTCTTTTTTTATTTCTTTTTCATGTTTTTCAATTTTTTTACCGAGCTCGTTCTTAATTTTCTCATATCTTTTATCAAAATCTTTTGGTAATGCTATTTCATAATACTTTGGTTTATCTCCAATTACTTCCCTAAAATCAATAATTATCCCATGTTCCTTTTTAATTTTCTTTAATAAGTTTTTAAGATCGTCTTCAAAATTTATTCCGCACCTCACAATATCTTCTTTATTTAAGAAGACTTTCTTTCCTTCTAATAATTCAAACTTTAAAGCATTAATTTGATTTAACAATAAAGATAGACCTGTTAAACCAAGGGCTTGAGTTGCTATATCTCTATTTTTTCCCATTTTCTCCTTTATTTCTCTCAAATTCTTTTCTAGTTTTTCCTTTCTTTTTCTCTTTTCTTTTATTTCCTCTTCAGTTGGTTGAGGAGTTAAATCAGCTTTATATTTGATTTTCTCCAATACACAAATTATTGTTTTTAATACTTCATAAGTCATAGTAATTTTCATTTTGATATTGTTTTTTACATTATTATTGGGGGATTATTCCCACTGGTTTATAATTTTTATATTCTATTTTATAATCTTGACACCAATCTGGCAATTTTGAAAAAGGAATTTTTTCAATATGATACATATGATCGCAACGACCCCGAGCAGCATTAAGAGATGGCACATCCCAAGCACCACCAGTTATTTTTGGAGCGACAAAAACCCAATATCTAATTCCATCGTAAATGGGATAAACTATAAAAAGAATAACAACTCCGACCATAATTGAAAAGGCAGTTATTTTTAAAATTAAAAGAATTTTAGAGATTATCTTCTTCATAGATTTTGCTTTTGACATAAAGATTTCCTTCACCATCTAAAACCGCTATCTTTTTATTTTTTGATTGAAAAAAATGCCAAGCCATTTTCTTTCCTCTGTTATTCTAAATTTATTTTCAAATTCTATTAATTTTTTTCTTATTTTATCTCATTTTTCCTCATTTTCAAGATTTATTTTGATATATTAAATTCAAAAGTTGCCCTAAAATTGACAAAAAATTTAAAAAAGTTAAAATAAAAAAGATAAAATTTAACATAATTTTTCGAAAATATGGAAAAAAATAATTCTAATAATTTACTAAACAAAAATTCGGTAGTAGGCGGTGAAAACGAAGTCGTAAGACCAGAAAAACTAACGAAACATCAACGATATTATCTTCGAAAAAAGGAAAAATTTGAAAATTTACAAAAAGAAGTTGAAACTTATAAAAGTTTTTTCAATATTCTATTTATTTTTGGAGCAATTTTTATATTTTTATATTTAAAAAATAAGAGTCGCACGACCCAATCTCAGGGTAATACGACCGACTTCCAATATCAAAAATTCTTTAGAAATTCGTTTAGAAAATAAGATTAAATTTATAAGAAATCTATAAAAAATATTACTGGAAAATTTATCAAGAACATCTAACCAATATTAAACTAATGAAACTCCTTAATAAAAGGAGTTTTTTATTTTAAAGTATAAAAATAAGAAAATATATCCAATTTCTTTCAATTTATTCTGTTTTTTGTGCTCCTTAAAATTTATAAAAAAATATTGAATTATTGACTTTTTTTATTAAGTTATGCTATACTGAAATTGTAAAAAGTGAATATTTAAATTGCCTAAGTCCTCGTCAGGGGATATGGCATAAAAACCTTCGCAGATATTGAGCTCCTCGTCAGAGCTCCTGCGAAGGTCATATCCCGAAAGGGGTATGGGTAGTCGAAAGGCTATCGCTGGCGGGGAGCTTTGTATTTTCCGCCAAAAGATAGTAATTAATAGTATGAACCAAAAAATTAAAACCAAAAAAGGCTTTATCCAAATTCCGTTATTGATAGCAATTATAGTTTCTATTGTGGTCGCTTCAGGAATTGGTTATGGAATGGTTGAGTATCGTAAAACTTCTGAGATAGTAAAAGAAACCGAGCAACTAACAAAAGAAGAAAAATATGATGAAGCGATAAAGAAATTAGAGTTTGTCCAAAATAAATTAGTTGGCAAAATATTAAACCAAAAGATTAACGCTGAATTAGAGAAAAACAAAAAACTTCTTGAGGACAAAACAGAATACACGCAAGGATTAGAAGAATTTAATAAAGGAAATTGGGAGAAAACTAAAGAATTGTTATCAAAAGTTTCGGAAAACTCTCCTTATTATCAAGACGCCAAAAATAAAATGGAAGAAGTAGAAAAGGAAATAATAGAGAAAAGAGTTACTGAAAAGGCTAAAGAAATAGAGGGAAGAACACAGGAAGAGATTGAGGAAGAAAGAACAAGAAGAATAATTGCAGAAAGTCAATTACAATCCGAAAGACAATTAAGTCAGCAGCAAATAGCTGAACTTCAACAGAAAAGAAAAGAGGCGGAAGAACAATGGGCTAAAGCCGAAACAAAAAGAGCAATACAAGAAATATTGAGCATCGGAAATTTATTACAGGATTATTACAACGAAATTAGAAAAGCAAAAAATTTTAGTAAAGATTGGTGGCGGTGGTTGTGGTTAGAAAATGAAAGGAAGCAGGCAGCAGTAAATTTTGCAGTAGATTTAGCTAAACATAATCTTGGAGAAAATATTTGGCCAGAATACGAATCAACATATTATTCTAAGGTAAAGAGTCATAGTTATTTAGATGCGCGGCAAATTTTAGATCATGCTTTATTTGTGGCATATACAGCAGGAGTTGATTATTATAATGATTCAGATTATGAAAAGATTAGAAAAATTCTTGATTTTTTCCATTCCTACATCCACTACGAATATGATTTCAACGAAACATTCAGAGCACCAGCGGAAACTCTTGGACTAAAATCGGGGGATTGTGATGATTGGTCAATCCTCACAAGTGCGGCATTCGCCGATGCTGGAATAGATTCAGCTATTATGTTTGTAAAAAGTAAAGATGGAACACAAAAGCATGTCATGGTATTAGTTCAATCTGAAGAGACCTTACCGCTTTATGGGTATTATTCAGATTTAACTCAGTATGGTCTTCCTAGTGGAAGATGGTGGATTATAGAACCACAATATACCCTTGAAGAACAACAACAACATCCAGAATGGTTCACTCAATGGGATTTTGATGTAGCAGCATTGGTAAAAGGAAAAGAATCTTCTACATATACACCTAATATCTCCAAAGAAACTGAGTTTTGTAATGGTAAATATTGGGCTCCTTGTTCTGCAGGGCAAAAATTCTATTGTCCGCCAATAGGTGACCCGCAATGTTATTTCTCTAATTCAATCTTCTGTAACAATAAGTATTGGAATCCCTGTCCATATGGACAAAAATTTATTTGCCCGTTAGTTGGTGACCCCTATTGTGAATAAAATATTTAAAATAAAAAGCCCATCGCTGGACAATTTTTATTTAAGAAATATAGGATATGCCCGATGAAATGTCGGGCATTTATTTTTGTTTTGAATTATGTTATTTTAAAAGTGTAACAATTTAAAAATAAAAGCCTAAGTCAATTTTTTATTGATACGGCTATAAAAATCCCATCCCTGATATTAAGCTCCTCGTCAGAGCACTCAGGGATGGGTCTTAGCCGAAAGGCTATGGGTAGCAGAAATGCTATTGCTGGCGGGGAGCTTTATGTTTCCAGCTGGTAGGCATAAAAATTAAAACCCATCCCTGTTATGCCTAATCAAGAAAAATTAAAGAAATTTTTAATTTTTTTATTAACTTTAATTATCGGTTCGTTATCAATTTATTTTTACTTACAAAAACAAGCCAAAGAAAAGAAATCCCAGCAAATTAAAACCTTTTTAGCCGAAATTAATGAGACAATAAATTTAATGGATTCTGTCAAAGACGAAATGCCTAAAGAACTATTAGAAGTTCATCAGTTTTTAATTGATAAAGGGCAAAAAAACGAAATTAAATTTGCTCAAATCCCGCCCGAACTCAAAGATTTTATTTTATTTCACGGAGCCAAAAATCAAATTCTTTATGTAGACCCTACTGTCCGATTGAAACCTCAAATCTGGATACCCTTGCTTTATCACGAAGTCGGGCATCTTTATTGGCATTCTAAATACCCGGTTGAGACCATTGAAGAATTTCAGAAGCAGCTATTTGAATCAGAAAAACATTCTTATATTGTTGATGCTCAAGCTTGGAATATAGTTAAAAAGTATTCCCCTATAGCAAAAGAAAACCTCAATCCGCAAGAATTAAAACTATTTAATCTTTATGAAAAAGAAACTATGATTTATAATAAAATGATAGAAGGCGATACCGACGCTAAAACAGAATGGCTTAAAATTATTGAAACGGATATTAAAGAACAAGAAAAACAGCAGAAGATATTATTTGAGAAATAGTGAGTAGCAGGGCGGGGTAAAATATTATAAAATAAATTTATGAAAGAAAAAATTAAAAAGTTTTATAAAATTAGAAAGATATGAGCAAGCTAAGTAGATTTTTATTACCATTTACAGTTATAGTAGCTAGTATAATAGTCAGTCTTATTATAGGGAGTTTTTATTTTAAAAATGAAGAATTAAAACAAAAACGAGAGGAGTGTAAATCTTTATCTGTAGGCTTAATGAGGCAGTGGAATAATATAGTGGGAGTTACTTATAATGAACTTGCGCATGAGTGCTATGTAATTTATAAAGATCCCAAAACTGGAGATATAAAAAAATCGCCATTAGATTTTATGAGTACATCTAAATAAATCTATGAAAGAAAAAATTAAGAAAATTTTAATTCTTTTATTAATAATTAACATAATTATTGGTGCTATTTATTTTGTTTATCGTGGCTTAAGAAAAGAAGCGAAGGAACAAAAAGGAATTCAGAAAGAAAAAGCGCAACAAGAGTTAGTTATAAGAGAATTAGCAGAGAAATATAATGCTTTAACTGATTGGGATAAAAATATTAATTACACAGTTCAACTCCAAAATTTATTAGTTAATTCCGATAGGCCTATAATATTTAAAGCTTATGTTAATGATATTTTTACAAAAAATAAACAATATTATATTCATTTTGTGAGTGATATCTTTACTAGAGAATCAATTGGGCCAGAAATCCACTTTATTCTTACATGCAATTATGATAAAATATTAGAAATTTTTAATGAAGCAGAGAAAGATCCAACAAAATTTGGTTCATCATTTGGTTCACTTAAGCCTATTTTTGCTACTTATGCTGTCGTTGCTAAAATAGATAATATCAAAAAGGTTACACTTGAGATAGGTGCTGATCAAGAAGAAGATGAAATAGGAAAGATGGTAAATTTAAAATATGAATCGGGAGATAGTTTTATTGCCACAGGCAAATGTATAGATTTCTCATACATAAATTTAGTTAAAGATTAAAAGATAAAGAAAGTTGGTATATGTTATAATACAAATAATAAAAAATGAACAAAACGCAAAAAATTATTTTAGTATCAGGCACAACTTTAATCGCTTTAAGACTTATATTCCCTGTTTTAATATGTGTTGATCCATATATTTGTAAATATGGGCCAATAATTTTCTTTACTTTTAATCATCAGTCCGCGGGTGGGTATAGTATTTATACCACAAGAACTTATACACAATCTATCGCTCTTGGTTTAATAACACTTGTGATGTTTTTTGTTTTTAATAATAAAAATAAAAACAGTAAAAAAAACATTAAAGAAAAAACGAGTCCAAAAGACAATTTTAATAACAATGACAATGTTCAAAACACAAAAGAAAGTATAACAACATTTACTACAGATACAGAAATTAAACTTAAGGAAAATGAAGTATTTGCTGATATTTTTGAAAGATGTGGCGCAAGAATTATTGATATATTAATAATTCTTATTGTTGATTTTTTAATTTTTTTAATTGGGGTGGTTCTTGGTCTTTTTAGTGTAAATAATCAGCCTCCGGCCTATTTTTGGTATATTATTTATGGGATTTATGAAACCCTTCTAATTTATTTCAATTCTGCCACTGTAGGTAAAAGGTTATTTAATCTTCGTGTTGTAAGTTATTACACTAATAAAAAAATCTTTTTTTGGAAATCATTATTAAGATTTATTTTCCTTTCTCTTCCATTAGTCCCATTAACCATTTTATTTGATGAAAAATCTCATAGGGGGTGGCACGACAACTTAGTTGATACTGTTGTAATCAGAGATAAATCTAAAAGCAATACATTAGGTATTGGGTTGGCGATTATAGGAGTTAGTTTGATAATAGCAGGTATGATTATAACAAAAGCAAATAGAGTAATTTTATAGATAGATAAATTCAATAAATTTAATTTTGATACTGTTAAATATTAGATAATTTATAAGGCAATTCATTCAAGTCCGGTATATAAATATAACTTTTATGCCGCTCAAGGATATTTCTGACTTCATCCATTAAGTGGAGCACTGCTGGACTTTGGGAGTAGATTTCTTCCAAAGTCCTTTTATTTATGCGGGTTTTTTGAGGTTCTAACCTTTTCTATTTATTTTTTAATATTCTTTTAAATTTTTTTGATTAAACATATTTTTAGTAATAACTGGCAAAATAGAAATATTTTTATCATTTATTGTATAATATATGTATGCACAGCGTATTTATTATTATTCTTTTTCTCGTGGTAAAAATTTTTCAATGGCTAAACAGTTTTGTTTTGGCTCGTCTTTTTAGTGCCGATAAAAGTTCCACTATTATGATAAGTATATTGATTTTCGTAAGCGCGGTATTCGTGTTTGGTTTATTGGTGAAAAAATTTTTACCTAAAGCGATAAATGTAGCATGGATTTTTATAGTATTTGCTTTAATTATAATTTCATCAATAAATCCGTCGTGGGTGATTATTTGTCTCGCCGGTCTTTTTTTGTATGCTTTAATTGGCGCAGAAGCTCAAGTCTTGCAATCGCTTTCTAGTTATAAGAATATTCCGCAATTTGTGCCTTTTTTGTTATCGTTTCTTCCTATTATTATCTCTTATCAAATTCCTCAATCGCGTGTTATCGCACCCCAACTTTTTTACATTATTAGTTCTGTCTTAGCTTTTTTTGCTTCATATTCTGCGCGAATCTATGGGGAAGAAAAATTTATTATTTATCAAAAAGCACCGCCCATCTGGCTCGGATTATTTTTTATTGCCGGGTCAGGTCTTTTATACTATCTTGAATTTTATAAAAAAACGGAAACCTTACCTCTCATGCTTCTTGCTTTCGTCTTGCTTTTTTATGTGGGCGGCGCGTTAGTGATTTATATGTCAATTGATTATCGTTTACAGCAAACACGCAAAATGTAATGAGTTGTATGTCTTTTGTCTTTTTTACGAAAGGAGTAAAATATAAGAAAGCTGGAAGATGGTAAATGGAAATTAGAACTTGAATCTTGGGAACAAAAATAGTGGTAAAATAAAATTTATTTTGCTAGCAAAAAAGAATTCAGCAAGCGGGCAAAAATGAAGCGGGCAAAAAGGAGGGGTTCAGGAATTTAAATTTCCCCGGAAATTTTTGCCCGCTTGCTGTTTTCACCGCCCGCGCGTAGCGTGAAGTTGAGGGAAAAATGGATATTTTTATCCATATAGCTATACTTAAAGAAAGTAGCAACCGCTTGCTTCAGGAACGGCAGGCAAGAAGAGAAGCAGAAACCGCACAATTTCAATCAGAAAAATTTCAGACAGAAGAAATTTCCAAAAAAGAAAATTTAGAATAAACTTTTGAAGAAAACAAATATTAATAAAGGTCGATTAAAAAATTATTAATTAAACTAAAAATATGGGCAAGAAAGGTTTGTATTTTATCATTGGGGTTTTGGTTTTGATTGTTATTGCGGGCGGTTTCTTTTTCTTAGCTAGAAATAAAGGCAGACAACAAGCTCCAGCGTCTAATCAATCGCCGGCGTCTAATCAACAAACTCAAGCGCCAGCTACTGAGACAGAAATGGTTGATTGCGGAACAGCAAAAGATCCGTCCTGTTTTATGGGTAGAGCAAGTAGTTGTTTGCCTGTTAAAGTGAAAATGGTAGGATCAGATAACAAAACTGAGATTGAGCTGATTATTTTGGGCGTTGAAAATGACAAATGCCATTTCCAAAGGAAACTTAATGGCGTTCTAAATCTTAATTGTTATTTCCCTAAAGGAACTAATATATGGAACGCTATTGATCAAACTTTTGGTAATGATCGCGGCCTCCAAAAATTGGTTGATGAGGCCTGCGCAGGATGGTAAATCATTAAATAATTTTTTAAATTAATCTCTATGAAAATATACTCAATTATCATCACTATCATTACAATAGTTGCTTTAGGATTAGCAGGATATTTTTATTGGCAAGGAAATGAAATAAAAAATAATTACAGCATTTGCCAAATCGAAAAAGACACAATTGCTAAAGATAAAGCAGAATTAAATAAAAAATTGGATTTTATCAATGAACAATTAGATAAAATCAGCCGCGCCGCCACTGCCTTAAATTATGCCGTTAATTCTTTTATGTTTGCTGGCGATACCAAAGCATTAACCATTGGTTCGCAAGAAGCTAAACAAGTAGAAGAAGCATTGAGTAAAATAGATAATAGCAGCGAAAGAATGATGTTTGAAGAATATTGGAATAATTTTAAGTCCACCCGTTTGTTTAATCCACTGTTTGGTCTTTTAAGAGTGCTTGCTGGAAGCATTGAAAAAGACGCAACTAATAGCATCAAAAAAGATACAAACTTAAAACCATAAATTCTTTTGAACTGAATCAAAAGGTCGAAGACGATAAATAATAAAATTAA
>Ga0272448_1004480_pt1 | contig 15921 bp, 18 predicted proteins | sample YNPCB0191_FD_202220 | JGI IMG/M metagenome (GOLD analysis project Ga0272448, IMG submission 202220) | Hot spring sediment microbial communities from Yellowstone National Park, WY, United States - YNP-CB-019-1 | ecosystem: Environmental > Aquatic > Thermal springs > Hot (42-90C) > Sediment...
CTCGAAATGCGTCAGCAGTTCGAGACAAAGTGTAATGAGCGGAGCGAATTACACGCTGACTGGGGGAGGGGGCGGAGCCCCCTCCCGCGGTTCGGGGGCGGAGCCCCCTCCCGCGGTTCGGAGGGGGTGAAGTATAGCCACCGGAGGGGATTGAACCCTCGACCTACCGCTTACGAGGCGGTCGCTCTACCACTAAGCCACGGTGGCAGACGGTGATAGAATCCGGATGTGAATTTAAAACCATTGGGAGGTTGTGCTGGAGGACATATTTTTATTCATAAAGTGGATTCTCTGTTCGGTGGTGGATGTGGATAAATCCGGAAAAAAGCCATACATAAGTGAGATGGATCGTGAGTTTCTCGGCTCGCTCTCCAGGGAGCGGCTTCTCGAGGTTATGATGTTCAATATAAGGAACATCTGGAGGGTTGACGGTCTGTATTTTCAGGGGATTGAGAAGAGGTTTGGCACGGAGGTCGCTACAGAGATTGATGCAGAAACATGGGCTACCATGGGGATCCTTGAGGCTAAGGCGCTGAAGAGTATGCTGGGTATTGGTGGGGGTGCAAGTATCGAGGACCTGATGCACGCATTAAGGCATACGAGCTGGGTGCTGGACCATCTGGAGAAAGAGGTGAAGGTTGAGGGGGGAAGGGGGGTTGTCAGGATTATTAACTGCAGGACACAGGTTGCAAGGTTGAACAAAGGTCTTCCGGAGTTTCCCTGTAAACGGGTGAGGCACGGGTATCTCATTAATTTTGCGAGGGAGATGAACCCTAAGATCAGGTGTATATGCAGCAGATGTCCTCCTGATCCTCACCCCGGTGAGGTATGGTGCGAGTGGCATTTTATACTGGAATGATATCCGGCGGTTGAATGAACTTAGATGTAAACGGTATCCTGAAGAAAAGGAGAAAAGGGGAGCGGATCTCCGAGAAAGATTGCATTACCCTGATGCGATCAAACGCCTTATCCTGGATCGGATCTTTTGCAAACGAGATCAAAGAGGAGATCCATGGGTCGCGCGTATATTATAGAAATGATTTGAATATAAATTATACGAACATCTGTATCAATCTCTGTCCACTCTGTTCATTCGGTCGACCTGAGGGGTCGAATGATGGGTATATAATGGCGCTGGAATGTGTCGAGGAAAGGGTAAGGGATGCGGTATCCCGCGGGATAAACGAGTTTCATGTGGTTGGAGGGTTATGCAGGAGGTGTGGTCTCGGGTATGTTGAGGATCTGTTGAAGAGGATTAAGTATGCTGCCCCCGGGTCATTTATTCAGGGAATAACTGCTGTGGAGGTGGAGTTCCTGGCGAGGGTTGAGGGTCTCGCTGCTGATGATGTGCTGAAAAGGTTGAAACGTGCAGGTCTGGGGTCGATGCCCGGTGGTGGAGCAGAGATCTTCCATCCCGATGTGAGAAAGGTCATCTCGCCGAGGAAGATCTCAGGAGAGCAATGGCTTGAGATACACAGAATCGCGCATACCCTCGGGATCGTAAGCAACGCCACAATGTTATTCGGACATATTGAGCGGGTGGAGCACCGGGTCGACCATATGCGAAGGGTGCGTGACCTTCAGGACGAGACCGGCGGGTTCAGGGCGTTTGTCCCCCTTCCGTTTCACCCATTAAATACGCCACTATCGAAGATGTATGATGGTCTTTCCGGTCCAACCGGGTGGGAGTGTTTGATGCTTGCCGCATGTGCAAGGGTGTTCTTCGACAACATTGAACATATAAAACTTGTATGGCAGGGTGTGGGGAAAAAGGTTGCACAGGTTTCACTCGGGTTCGGCGTCGATGATATTGGCGGGGCAAGTTTCGAGGAAAGGATCTTTGATTCTGCCGGGGGAAAGACCTTCACACCCCCGGGGGTTTCGTGGTTACCGCAGTGCATTCGAGAGGCGGGACGAAGACCGGTATACCGCTCGAGTGCATACACCAGACTCGGTGAGGTGAGAGGATGATAACGGCAGGGTTTCCATCCTTTTTAAACACAAGACCTATTCTTTACGGTCTCGAACGGAACCCGGAGTGGCGAACTCGACTCAGGGTGATAACAGACCTCCCATCACACCTCGGGGTGATGATGCGCGATGGCAGGATAGATCTCGGACTTATCCCGGCAGGGATGCTTACCCGGGAGTATCCTCTGGTTCCTGGGGTCTCCATAACCGGACCTGACTCCATGAAGAGTGTAATCCTGTGCTCCAACCGAGAGATGACAGATACTACCCCGTGGAAAGTAAGGCTCGCAGAGGAATCATTTACCTCAAATATGCTGACGATGATATTGTGCAGGGAGAAGTACCGGAATGGTGCAGAATTCGTTACTGATGGGGAAACGGATGCAAGGGTATTGATCGGCGATACAGCACTCAGGGAGTTAAATGGTGGTGAACGAAAGTGGAGGTTCATCATAGACCTTGCAAAAGAGTGGTATGAATGGACAGGGTTGCCGATGGTATTTGCGGTTCTTGCAGCCAGGAGGATCACCCCGCAGATAGTCGAGGCTGCGCAGTATATTCTTCAGGCAAGGGACTTCGGGATCGACCATCTCGACGATGTGGCTGAGAATTCGATCTGCGACTTCATGACACGAGAAGAGGTAAAAGCCTACCTGAAAAGTATAGACTATTCGCTTACCGAGAAGCATATCCTCTCGATGGAGCGGTTTCTCGCCTCAGTAAGAAAACTGGGATACCGGGATCGTGAGTTCAGCGGGAGGTGGCTCTGGTGATTGAAAGGGAGAAGATCCTTACACTGGGGGAGAGGGTGATCTCCGGGGAGAGGATCGATGCAGACCGGTGTGTTGACCTCCTGAAAAGTAGATGGATCTCTGAACTCGGGTATGCATCTAATGCATATACACTTCACATTCACCCGGATGCGGATCAGGTGTGTACATTCGTTATCGATGCTAACATAAATTATACAAATATCTGTACATCCCGGTGCAGGTTCTGTGCATTTTACCGGGAGAAGGGGCACCCTGAGGCGTATGTCCGGAGCAGGGATGAGATCCTTGCCGGGGTCTCCCATCTTGTTAAGCATCATGGAACCCAGGTGATGCTTCAGGGCGGGCATAACCCGGATCTCCCTTTTGATTATTATCTTGACATCCTGAAAAGTATAAAGAAAAGGTTTCCCTCGGTGCATATCCACTCATTTTCCCCCCCGGAGATCCTCTTTTTCTCAAAGATATACGGAATGGATATTGACTCCGTCCTTCAGGAACTAAAAGATGCAGGACTGGACTCACTCCCCGGAGGAGGGGCAGAGATACTTGTTGATCGTGTCAGGAAGAAGGTCAGTCCGGGGAAGGGGAGCACAGCATCATGGCTCGAGGTGATGCGCATCGCCCATGAGAAAGGTCTTCCCTCCACTGCAACCATGATGTATGGTCATGCAGAGACACTGAGAGATCGGGCAGAGCACCTCCTCAGGATAAGAGAACTCCAGGATGAGACCCGGGGGTTCACTGCGTTTATTCCGTGGAGTTATCAGCCGGCAGAAGGGGGACCCGGGAGAACCCGTGCATCCCCGGTGGACTATCTCCGGCTCGTTGCTGCATCACGACTTATGCTGGATAATATTTCAAACATTCAGGCAGGGTGGCTGACCGAAGGTGGGGAGATCGCCCAGATTGCACTTGGATTCGGGGCAAACGATTTTGGCGGTGTGATCCTTGGAGAAGAGGTGCTGAGATCCACAGGAACAGATACCCGTCTCGACCTTGAAGATATCCTCGACCTGATCAGAAGGACAGGGCGCACGCCTGTACAGCGGGATACATACTATCACAGGATACGGAGATACAGCACCAAGCGGAAAGATTAATTATATTTTCATATATCGACAGGGCAATGAAATACTTCGGGTCATCAGGGATTCGTGGGGAATTTCCCTCGGGTATCTCACCCGCAGTGGGTATGCGGGTGGGGTATGCCCTCGGTTCGATGATTCCCGGAGGAAGGTTCCTTCTGGGGTATGATGTGCGAACCACATCAGGAATCATCTCGATGTCGATTGCATCATCGCTGATCTCCTCGGGGTGTGATGTGATGGAGGGGGGGCTGGTTTCCACGCCTACACTGGCATTTAACACGAGATATTTCGATGCGGGAATAATGGTAACTGCATCACACAACCCGCCACAGTATAACGGTATAAAACTCTGGAACCCGGATGGTAGTTCGTTCAATACTGAACAGATGATGACTGTTGAAAAGTATATGGATGAGAAAAGAAAAGACCTCCCCGGGTTTAAAGGGCTCGGAAGTGTATCTTCCTATTTACGGGGGATTGCCCGTCATATAGGGTTTATCCTTGAGAGGGTTGTGCCCGGGCGAAGGCTCCCTGTGGTTGTGGACTGTGGAAATGGTGCAGGATCAACGATTACCCCGCTGTTGCTTGAGAAGATGGGTGCATCTGTTACCGGGGTGAATACGCACCCTGACGGGAGATTTCCCGGTCGGGGTGCTGAACCTGCTGCAGAGGCGCTGGGTACACTCTGCAGTTGTGTAAAGACGACCGGGTCAAAACTCGGGATCGCCCATGATGGCGATGCAGATCGAATGGTTGCAATTGATGAAAAAGGTACCATTATCCCTCCGGACTACCTGATTGCACTGTTTTCCCGGGAGGTGAAGGCAAAAAAGGTTGTTGTCCCGGTCGACTGCTCGATGTGTGTTGACCACTATTTAACCGGGGTAGATGTGATCCGGACAAGGGTCGGGGATGTCTTTATCTCAGAGATGATGAAGAAGGTTGGTGCCAGGTTTGGCGGTGAACCCAGCGGAACATACATCTTTCCGGAGGTATCATATGCCCCGGAGGGTGTATTCTCTGCAGCATACCTGTACAGTATCGTATCGGAGCAGGGGGGCCTCTCCACCCTTATTGAGGGGATACCGCATTATCCGGTGCTGAGAAAAAGCATATCCTTCACAGGGGACCCTATAGCAGTATCCCGGAGGATTAAGAAAGGTGTATATGCAACATCATGTAACAATATTGATGAAACTGATGGGTATCGTCTGGAGTTTGATGACGGATGGGTCCTGATCCGTTTATCCGGGACTGAACCAAAGGTCCGTCTGATGGCGGAGGGTATCGATAAGGACGCTGTAAACACGCTTCTAAAAATTGGAGAAAAGATTGTTGAAGGCTCGATTCGAGGTGTGAAAAAATGAAAAAGATGAAATGTGTGATCCTTGCCGCAGGGGCAGGTACACGGATGTTTCCCCTGACATCAGATCGACCGAAACCCATGCTCTGGGTTGCCGGAAAAACCCTCATTGAACATCTATTTGATAGGGTATGCAGAAGCGGGATAGATCATGTATTTCTGGTTGTACCCTCGGCATCTGCAAGGATAAAGGAATATTTTGACTCCCGCAGGTCACAGGTGAAGTTAACATTTGTCGAACAGAAGAACCCATACGGTACAGGTGACGCGCTGATGCAATGTGCAGATTATATTAATGACCGATTCTTATGCATGAACGGAGATATCCTCGTCTCTGAAAGGGATATAAGAGGTCTGCTCACCTGTTCAGACCAGGGGGAGGTTATTGCGGGGTATCAGAGCACGCACCCCGGGGAGTATGGTGTGATAGTTTCGAGTGAGGGGCGGCTGGACCATATCCTTGAAAAACCGGGATCCGAGGTGCAGAACGGATTGATAAACGCGGGGATCTATGTATTTGATCCGGATATCTTTGATGCCCTGAAAAAGATTGAACGGTCACCCCGAGGGGAGTATGAACTGACAGATGCCCTTCGCTCACGGAGGATGGATATATACCAGATCAAGGATTACTGGACAGACATCGGATACCCCTGGGACATGTTGACTGCAAACGAGATCTTTCTCAGGGAGATGGGGAGATCGAGGATCCTCGGAGAGGTATCGAAAGATGCGACCATTCGAGGTCCGATCTGGGTGGGAAAGGGGTCAGAGATCCTTCCGGGGACATACATTGAGGGTCCCGTGCTGATCGGAGAGGATTGCAGGGTTGGTCCGAATGCATACATTCGTCCATCTACGAGTATCGGGGATCACTGCCATATCGGGGCGTCTACCGAGGTAAAGAATTCTATCATCATGCACCACTCGAATGCCCCGCACATCAATTATGTGGGTGATTCGATTATCGGAGAAAACTGTAACCTTGGTGCTGGAACAAAGATTGCAAACCTGCGGTTTGATGAACAGACCATCTCTGTTGTGGTCAAAGGAAAGAGGGTCAATACGAACCGCAGGAAGTTAGGCGCGATCATCGGGCATAATGTAAAGATCGGGATCAATGCATCCCTCTCCGTGGGGAGTATTATAGGATCCGATAGTTATATCGGGATCGGAGCGGTCGTATCCGGGACTGTCCAGCAAAATAGTAGAATATATTAGGAGATTAAAATGGAGATCCTTCAGGTGACACCATATTTCAAGCCGCACATTGGCGGGGTGGAGAGTCATGTATTCGAGTTATCGCGCATGCTCGTAACTCGCGGGCATAAGGTAACCGTGCTGACCACGCAATTGAAAAATACGGAACCTGAGGAGGTGATTGCAGGGATTCATGTGGTCAGGGAAAAACCCTCCGCCACCCTGTTTTCCACTCCGGTAAACAGGTCTTTCAGAAAAAGCGTTCTCCGGTTTGAAGCGGATCTTGTTCATGCACATACCCCGCCCCCGGTCTCTGCCTATTATGCATCCCTTGCATGCAGAAAAAGGGGTCTACCGTTTATCCTTACATATCACTGTGACCCGATCCTTTCAGGTGCACTCGGAAGGGCTCTTCTCAGGATCTATAACCGCACATGGGGTCTGGCCACACTTAAAAATACGAATCTGTTAATCCTTACATCTAAAAGTTACGATGCTACATCCCGTCTCACCTGGAGGTTTGATACCGTAACTATACCTAACGCAGTGGATACATCCCTGTTTACCCCGGATAAAGACGGATCAAGGTTTCGTGAACGGTTCAATATAGCCCCGGATGAGACATTAGTTCTTTTTGTCGGGAGGCTCGTCCCTCATAAGGGTATCCGTTACCTTCTGCAGGCGGCATCCCTCATTAAAAATCGTAAGATTAAGTTTTTGATAGCAGGTGAAGGACCCCTGCTCACTGCATTAAAAAAGGAGACCGCACGAAGGGGTCTCCCTGACAGGGTAAAATTCTCGGGAAGGGTCGCACATGAAGACCTTCCCTTCTGCTATGCATCCTGCGATATATTTGTTCTCCCCTCGACCTCCCGGCTGGAGGCGTTTGGCATTGCAACACTTGAAGCAATGTCCTCGGGAAAACCCGTAATTGTGAGTGACATCCCGGGTGTGCGAGAAACCATCCAGAACGGAGATCAGGGGTTACTCGTCAACGCATTTTCACCGGAGGATATTGCAGAGAAGATCCTTTACCTGCATGAGAACCCTCCGGAAAGGAAGAGGATGGGCGCATCCGCAAGGCGAACCGTGGAAGAGAAATACTCCTGGCAAAAGGTTATCACGCAGATAGAAACTGCATATAAAGAGATGATGACCCGGCGGGCAATTACAAAAAACTAAAGGCGATATGCCCGACCAGGATTCCGGTGAGCATTCGCCTTCTCTAAAACAAAAAGACAGACTACAAGATTTCTTAATACCTTCTTGGTGGTCTGTGTTTCTGGAAGCACTCCTTACAGTAGACGGGTCTTGTCCCGTCCGGCTTAAAGGGGACTTCCCCTTTCTGACCGCAGTCAGAACATACGATCTCATACATTTCTCTTGCTGGTCTGTTAGAACCAGAGTTTCCGTACTTACCGCTTTTTTCCATTACTTTCGCCTTCTTACTACTTTTCCCTTAAAAAAGGGTAACACTTGTATTGCGCTTCTAGTATAAAGAGTTTGTTGTAAAAGCCATTCAATGTACTAGATGACCGGTGAGACCCATCCCTGAATCAGATGCTAGGAGGTTTCCACTGAACCATCCATCATGTAAGATACCACAAGAGTTATATATCGTTAACGCTATATATCTGTAGCGGGGGAAAAGGGCTAGAATAAGTGCATCCCATCCCTTCTGACACTAGCCCCAACCCCTCTTTTTTCTCGTGATGGTGGGTGCTCTAAAAGGTTACTCTTTTTTTCTCTGTTTTTTGTTGGGGGAGCACTGTGGCAGGATATACCCCATCGCAATGAGGTATACGAAAAATGAGAATATGAATGTGCCTATTAATGAGGCGAGGATGACCCCGGTATCCGGATTGTCCGGATCCTGTACAAGTGCAGGTGAGACCAGGACGAACGCTGACCACTGGATCATGGATGCCATAAGGTAATACCGGATTGTTCCGCCTCGGAATGCTCCAAACCCGACGATCGAGGCTACTGAGGGAAAGAGGAATGCAAAGATCAGGGCAAAAAAGAGTGACTGAAAAAAGATATCAAAGGAGAATATTGCCCCCTCAAACCCTGTAGCAAAGGGGTAAACACGGATGAGAAAGATCATGGATGCGACCCCGCTCCCGAAACTTGCAGCATAGAATGGTGTATCCCATCTTTTCTGGAATCGAGGTAGATTGAAGACAATCATGATTACACCCTGTTCGATGAATGCGAGGATACCGTCAATCAATAATAATGATGTAAGCTCACGCCCCGCCGAGACCTCAAGTATAAGGTGAAGGGCTGCAATAAAGATCCCGGAGATAATCCCGATCACCGCAAAGGTGAATACACGCTCCCACACCAGATTCTCCTCGTAATGCCTTATAATAAGGTAGAGTATGAGCATTGGGGGTCCGAACCCGAGACCAAGGATCACAAACGACTCGAGGAATGCCAATCCGTCACACTCATGAATGGGATTGAAAACTTGGTATTTAACCTCTCGTAAGTATTTATTAAGGTGTTTGTATTAGAGTTCATGGGGTTACAATGGGACTGACAATGGGACTGAAAATCCATATTGTACTGATCATGGTGTTTCTCCTTTACTCCACGGGGTGGGGTTATGCAGATATGATACCCGAGTATGCCCCGGGAGACTGGTGGGAATACGGTGTTTCAGGTGCGTATAACCTCAAGGGGAAGGTACGCATGGAGGTTGAGGGGATAGTCCCGATAAGTTTTCAGGGGAAGAATATCAGTGTTTATGTTTTGAACATAACGCGTTCTGGCGGGGGTGGACCCCCGAACGGCAGGATTTTTCTGACCATGGATATGGGAAGGATCAGGGAGGAATACCCATCAGGAATAATTGAGTATTCCCCTCCATTTCAATACTTCAGGTTTCCGATCACCCCCGGTAAAAGTTACGAATATCAATATACCCGGAGTGTTCACCAGGGGAACCAGACCGTGAAGGATCAGGTGACCCTCAGGGTGTATATAAAATCTCTTGAGGATAAAACTGTAGATGCGGGAAGGTTTGACTCGTTTTATATTGAAGTCTTCGAGGTAAATACATCATCGGTCTTCAAATTGTGGTATGCCGAGAGGGCCGGGAATCTCGTGGTCTACGAATACTGGTTCGGGGATACACTATCCGAGCGGTGGTCTCTGCTGGGATATTCGTTTTCAAGGGGGCCGGACACACATGTCGATATCCTTCCGATCATAATCATCATCACAGGGGCAGGGGTACCATTAATCGTTCTCATTATTTATCGGAAAAGGTTGATGAATGTGGTGAAAGGAGTAACAATCCATCATAAGGGGAAGAAAAAACGGGGGCGAAGAAAAAAGGATGGCATGGTTAGGTTTAATAAAGTTTATAACCGTAATAACGATAAGGGTGATGCATGAACGGGGACATGGTTGAGGAGATAAGGGTATCAAAAGAGACCCTGGCGAGTATTGCAAAGTTGAAAAGCAACAGACCGGTCACGGAGATCCTCAACTTCAACCCGGAGCGGAGACTAAACTTTGACCCGGAAAGGGAATGGGACTTTTCCTTAGATCGGGACCTTAATTTTGATATGGAGCGTAAACTCGACTTTGACCCGGAAAGGGAACTCGATTTCGGTCATAATTCCATCTTTTTCCGTGGATATCTGTGCCCCAACTGCAAGAGGCAGGTGGCAAGGGACACGACAGTATGCTCAATCTGTGGCGCAACTTATAAAAAACCGTTAAGGGTCGGATGGAGGGAGACTACCGAACGAAGCGATGGTGATTCTAAATCGGAGGTCATGACACAGAAGATACAGAAATCTGAGGCATCGCCTCCGAGGAAGGAGCATAAGAAATCGATGTTCAAGTTCTGTCCGATATGCAAAATGAAGAATCCGTTAGATGCTACCTATTGTGTTGAGTGCGGGAGATTGATTTCCGAAAAAAATATACCCGGAAAAAAAGGAGGAGGATAAGATGGATATAGATCCAGCATGGATATTCCTGTTGATCGGTCTGATCTGCGGGATTATTCTGATTGTACTGATGGTGCTGGGGGGAATGGATTTTGATGTGGATGCAGGTGGTGTAGATGTAGATCATGATGTGGGTCATGATATCGGTCACCACGGAGGTCCGAGCCCTCTGAGTCTGCCTGTTCTTCTCTCATTCGGGACGATGTTTGGTATCTCCGGGTTTATCATCCAGATATATTATGGCGACCCGGTAATCTCTGCAGCGCTTGCAGCCGTGCTCGGTGCGGTGATGTCCGGGATCATGTATCTTATTATGGTTGCTCTGTTCAAAGCAGGCGAGGCATCCACTGACTTCAGGATGGAGGATGCAGTCGGTGAGCAGGGTGAGGTTACCATACCCATCGAAAAGGGGAAGGTAGGTCAGATCATGGTAGTAACCGAGACGCGGGGAAGAACACTTCTCTCTGCGACATCGGATTATGATATCCCTGCACAGGCACGCGTAAACATCATTGGTGTATCTGCTGGGCGGGTAATCGTTGAGCCTGCCCGGGGAAATCAGGTTAAAGGGTCTAAGGAAAAGAACAAGGAGGCATAGGGATGGCAGATGATATCCTGATATGGGTAATTGTTGGAGTGGTGATTGCAGCACTTGCCTTCGGGTCAGCCCTGGTGATATATATCCGGAGGTATAGGAAGGTCCCGCCGAACAAGGCGATGGTGATCTATGGAGGGAAAAAGACGATGGTTGGTCCGCCGGGGAGGCGTCTTGCCACCGGGGGGTATGAGATCATCGTTGGTGGTGGAAAGTTCATTACCCCGATAATCAAGGCGTATGCGTTTCTCCCGCTGGATGTTCGGACGCTGGATATATCCGTGAACGATATTGTCACAGATGTCTCCAGAAGCGGGGCAAGGTTGAATGTAAAGGCGGTTGCCCAGGTCAAGATCGCAAGTGATGATGCGTCACTTAAAACCGCTGCAGAGCACCTCCTCGGAAAGAGCGATCAGGAGATCAACGAGATTGCCCTGAAATCCCTGGAAGGGCATGTGAGGGGTGTTTGTGCCACACTGACAATTGAAGAGATAAACAGTGACCGGGACAAGATCAGTCAGAAGATTCAGCAGATGGCAGCAGAAGACCTGAAGAACATGGGGATAGAGATCCGGTCGTTTGTAATCAAGGAGATTGAGGATGAGCACGGGTATGTGGCAGCACTCGGACGAAAGAGAACTGCGGAGGTGATCCGTGATGCAAGGATTGGTGAGGCTAATGCCAACAGGGAGGCGATCCAGTTTGAGGCGCATGCTGCCCAGGAGGCTGAGAAAGCCAACGCTGAAGCGGAGGCGCAGGTTGCCCTCTTCCACAGGGACAGAGACATAACAAAGCAGAGGGCAGAGGCACAGGTAGAGATCGAGCGCGCAAACAAGGAGATTGCTTACGAGATCCAGATGGCAAAGAGGAAGCAGGAACTTGTGGTTGAGCAGAGGACTATTGACATCCGGGATAAGGAAAAATCCGTAGAGGTCCAGATGCAGGAGGTAAGGAGAAAGGAGCAGGAACAGATCGCAATGCAGGTAGTTCCCGCTAGGGCACAGGCAGATGCGATTGCTGCACAGGCAGACGGGGAAAAGAGGAGACTGATTCTTACAGCAGAAGGGGAGCGAGAGCGGTCGATCCTTACCGCAGAAGGGGAGATGAAGCGTCTCCAGCTGATTGCGGAGGGTGAGGCGGCGAGGATCCGTCAGACCGGTCAGGCTGAGGCGGATATCATAAGGTTGAAGGGTCTGGCTGAAGCGGAGGCGATACGGGCAAAGGGTCTCGCAGAGGCAGAGGCAATGAAGAAGAAGGCAGAGGCATGGGCACAGTACGGCGCTGCAGCAGTGACTGAGATCATCGTTTCCAAACTGCCTGAGATCGTTGCAGAGGCAGCGAAATCCCTTCAGGGGACTGAAAAAGTTATCATTATGGGACAGAGGGGTCCAAATGATCTTGTCGGGAATGTTGTGGACATTGCAGCACAGGCACCAGCCCTCGTAAAATCCCTTACCGGAATGGATATTCAGGAACTCGTCGGAAAGGTCAAGCAGTTGATAAAGTGAGTGATATTCATAAGAAAGATACACCCGGGCACGGTTCGGAATTACCCCGGGTTGAAGTCGAATGGAGCATCGGGCTCTCACCGGAAGAGGTAATAGAGTTGTGGAGCGTGTGTGCAACGATTGAAGCCATACTCCGGGCACTTGCATATAAGAATGAAGGGTTTGTGAGGGATGCCGGGTTACTAAACTCCGAGAAGGTAACGGAAGAGAAGGATTAACGGGTTTCCGAGAAGGAGGGCAAGGATATACCCTGCGGTCATCGGAAGCATGAACGGGATCTTAGGCGTGACCCAGATAATATTTCTTCCTGCGGTCTGGAGGGAATCGAACTCTGCCTGAGGGTCCTCATCACCGGGGTAAAGGCGTGTGACGACCCTTCCATTCCGGATTACCTCCATTGGCCAGACAAACCTTTTTCTAGCCTCTTCAATCCTCATCCTGTACCCGAAGAGGGCATAGGGTAATGTTCTTTCCCCGGGTCTGTTTTTAAGAAGATAGTATATTGGCAGGGTGAGAACAACAGTTATTGCAGCGTAAAATATTACGATGATAGAAAACCCGAACGATTCAACCCCTGTCTCCGATGCACGAATAAGGGGAAACACAGAGATCGCCGGGTAGAACGGGTGGAGAAACGAGAGTGCAATAAACCCTTTTGCGTCGCCGCCACCATGCAGGACCCTGAACGAGTAGAGAATATATGCAAGTACCATCATGCCTGGAATAGAAAGAAGAATAAGGCCATAACTGGTTACCCCGCCGAGATACAGGGAAACCGCGGCAAGGACGATCCCCACTGGCACAAGCGGGTAGAACAGGTCAATCCCGATGCGTTCCTTAATGAGATCATAGATATCGAAGGTGTCAAGAAGGATGATAACGACCGGAAAAAAGATCAGATAGTATCCCGGGGGTGAGGCGTCTTCCACCATCTGGACAAAAAGCAGTGCCCCGGAGAAAAGACAGAGTGTAATCCAGATCCTGTCCGGTACGGATCTTGTTCGAAGGTCATGGACCGAGGCATAGATGAGGGATGTAACCCCCAAGATGAAACGAACGAGATCCAGATATTCCGATGACATGGAGAAATGATATCCCAAATTGATATATAAGTTATACAGAAGGTGCGCCATATCACGGAATTTCGGTCGGGCACAGATAATTTAATATAGGAGAACATCAATAGCGTGTTAAAGCGAATGGTGATAACCCTTTGCCTGGCATCTTTAAATCTCTGGGTCAGAGGTTCAGGTTAACGCGGAATAAGGAGGTAGGATTACCCGTATACCTCTCGGAGGACGGGGAACGCATCGGTTTTGTCAAGGGTGTGACCCGCGATGCAAAGGGTGAGATTACATCTTACCAGATAGACTGTGGAGGTACATCGGTGGAGGTGCCGCCAGCCCACCTGTTAATCCGGGAGGACGGCGTGATCATCGAACCCCTCTGGTATATTGAAGCTGAAAAGTTCATTCGTGAACTTGAGATTGAGATGATGAAGATCCCTGATAGTGATCTGATTCTTACCTCTGCAGAAAACTCAGGGATCCCGCGAACATCAATCATAAAAATGATCTCTGCAAGAAAAGACATCTCCCCGCTTATTGAAAAGGGGTCAATAGTTCAGAAAGCCCTTCTTGACAGGCTTCAGATGCTGGAAGAGGAGCGGTCCAAGATTACACAGGATATTATCACCCTCGAGCAAAAGAGGATATTTGACGAGATTGACCGACGAGAGTTCATCACCGGACTGATTGAATTGAGAAAGCGGAGGGTATTAAACGAGGCAAATATTGAAAAGTGTCGATCCCTGCTCTCAAGGTTGAACAAACTACCCTGTATCCCGAGTGAGGTCGACCTTGCCTTAATCTCATCAAAAGATTCAAAGTCGATAATATCAGAAGAAAAGGCTGGTGGAATGATGAACCCGGAAATGAGTCAGGACAGGATTAAGAAGATAAGAAAGGTCCGTGTGCTTAAGGTGGAGAAAGAATTAGAAGACCTTAAAAAGAGACTGGAAACTGGGCTTCCTGCAGGTGCAGGTGGACTTGAGACCCTCGAAGAAAGGGTTCGACTCACACTCTCAATTGAGATAAAACGGGAAAAGATAAAGGAGATCAACGAGGAGATCCGGATGCTGGATAAAGCACTTTCCTCTCCGGACATTACGGGGGGGATCAAACAGTACCTTGCTGAGAAACGGGCGACCCTTGAAGTCCAGAAGAAAAAACTCTCCGAGGAGATTAAAGCATCCTCCAGGAGGATTGAAGAAGTTACGGGGTCATCCCCGATCCTGGATAAACAGGAAAAGGAAATCGAAAAATCCGAGGAAGAGGTAAAACAGGTAAGGGACGGGGGTCGTTATCCGGTGGGCAGAGGGAGTATGGAGTTCTGTGTGATCTGCGGTGACACCCTTCTGCCAGATCTTCAAGAATGTCCATCCTGCGGGGCAAGGACACTTAAAGGGTTGCAAAAAGAACGCATTACACCGAAGCGCAGGTATAAGTGCAGTAAAGGAATAACCCTCATGGGTACGGGCATCGGGATAATCGTTGCAGCAATCCTGCTGTATTTACTTATGTAAACTGCACGATATAATCAGGGTATGCACGATGAAATGTAGATGGGGTTAGATTCTTTATGTACCCAGAGATACTCCAGCCAGGGTCTTGGTATTGATAACCCCAGGGATCGTTCTGATCTTATCCACGACAAGTTCTCCCAGTTTGTTGAAGTCCTCTGTCTCTATCTTTGCGATCAGGTCATACTCCCCGAAGAGCGGGTGGATTTCTACGATGGATTCTATCTTCTTCAACGCATTAAACACATCGTGTTCCTTTGACGGCGCTGTACTGATCAATACGAATCCTATTGCCATTTCCTCACCTCTTAAGTGGATAACATCCATATATTAAAAAATATCGTAATTCCCAGTATACTCAAAATTTTGAAAACCAATAGCAGACAAAAGGTTCACCCTCCGATGTGACAGGGGAATCATATCTCAACGCAAAGTTATTTTATTATAAACCATTATAAACCCTATCAGTATCCTTGACAGGGAACTGCTCCTGTAGTGTAGCCCGGACAAGCACTGAGGCCTTTCGAGCCTCCAACGCGGGTTCAAATCCCGCCAGGAGCATACCCTTATTGGTCATTTTCCAACATCAAACTCAGAATTCCGCAAGGAATTCTGCAGGAAGAGTTTCGAAAGGGGTTCTGGGGCCGAACCGCGGGAGGGGGTTACCACCCCCTCCCCCAGTCAGCGTGTAATTCGCTCCGCTCCCGAACCGCGGGAGGGGGCTCCGCCCCCTCCCCCAGTTTGAGGTTCTTCCTGACCCCTCCCCCGAGTGGTTCGTGAGGGGGCTGACATGCGCTAATACATACGGCGCTGACACGCCGGGGGAGGGAGGAATCCCTCCCCCTCCGAACCGCGGGAGGGGGTTACCACCCCC
>Ga0272448_1004481_pt1 | contig 15913 bp, 18 predicted proteins | sample YNPCB0191_FD_202220 | JGI IMG/M metagenome (GOLD analysis project Ga0272448, IMG submission 202220) | Hot spring sediment microbial communities from Yellowstone National Park, WY, United States - YNP-CB-019-1 | ecosystem: Environmental > Aquatic > Thermal springs > Hot (42-90C) > Sediment...
CAAAAAGCTTGAAAAACTGCATGTATAAAGGCTTTTCCAGGAAGGCATTTTACAGCCTTATTTTTCATTTTTTTGATTGGTTGCTTTTACCGGTTTTAATGACCCTATTGTTCCTATGAAGATGATTTGTTTCGGGTTATACGGCAAACTTTTCAAAGTGCACGGCGACTCCTCTCTAAGACAATGATAGCCCAAAATTATCACGCGCGTGATAAAACATTCAAACTCAGATATCACTGATATAACGCGCGTTATAACGGCGTCACAAGTTAAAAGCCATTCTCTTCCCTATATGTCGATTCCCCACTGATTGCTTGCTTTCTGCCTTGACTACATCTATTACACGTGTAATAAACATTTCAAATGGCAGATGCATACGCATAACGCAATAGTCGTGTCACTTGGCAAGAACGTTTTGAAAGGAGCATAAATAACGTGATATTGGGAATGTATAAACAAGTGACTCTAAGTCTTAATGAATACACAACCGTCGACTTGAAACTGTTAACGTTAACACTTTCCTCAAATCAAAACTCTCGCGCACATAAGAGTTTTTCCAACTGTAAGAAGACAAATCCAATGCCTGAGTATTCGCTCTCGAATACGATCGGCAAACACGCACTTACATCTCTAAGCCATAATCATACAGCCTCAGCAACTTTATCCTACACACAGTGAAACGCCCCATATAACTACAAGCCCCTCCTCACCTATACAACTGAACTTATACTAAGCATAAAAAGAGCAAACAAAAAAGGAACAGTATAAGGTGACTTAACGTGTTTATAAGGAGAATTCTCACCCCCTGTGAGACTTTTTTTAACTGAAGGCGCAACCTGTAAGCTGCCATGTTTAGGAAGCTTCAAACCAAGCTTGAGCTACCCATTTCAGCACATTTTTTCATGCAATAATGCATTAACCTAGGAAAAACCTCAAGATTCTCGCAGCTTTCAAATGATAATTTAAAGCGTTCAGCAGAAGCAGAGCCTGAACACTAGTATGCTTTAAAAATCGTTTTTTAACTGACTTTTTAACTGAACTCCATGCCGATTTTTAACTCTCCTACAAGGCTAGAAAAACGTCCTCACGTGGAAGAAGAAAAACAGAAAATGTTAAAGCTACGGATAAAAAGCAAGTTCAATTTCTTTCTGTAGAGCACGCACTAATTGTAAACAGATCCGAAATAGGTAAAATCTGGCTGAGCATTCTAACTATTGAGGTGCGTTTATACTTCGAGCGTGAAGCACGCCCGAGGCTTTGCATCATCAGAAAGAGAGTAGAGCAGTAATGAGTTTTGATGTTAGAAACTATTTACAAAAAGCCGTTAAGTATATATAACAAGTTTTTTATATATACTATAAGTAAAGGAGCATGCCTAGACGTAGATAGAAGGGGTTGTAGTTAGATTGGCGCCAGACCTAACTGAAGTAATGTTAAAAAGAATCGAAGAAAACGCGAGACAACGCATCCAAGAGGAATGCAAGGAAATTGTCCAACGCTCAGAAAACTTAAAGTCCTACTTAATCAACATCGCAAAAATCGGCAAATGGAGCCTTCCACTCACTATAAGAGGAATGGAAATTCGCCATCCAGAGCACGAAAAAAATTTAGACCTACTTGAAAGATGCGGTCTCGTCAAAAGCAGAATCAAATACACCGAGCACAACACATACCGCGAATACTCACTCACCAAAGAAGGAACTGAACTAATCCAAAAAGAATGCACGCTTTGACGAAAAATAACAAAGATAAACAGTGTTTTCAAGCATTCTTATATTATTAGTGGATGACATATCTACTAAGACAACGAGGAAAGGATTAACATAACAACCAGTTTCGAAAAATACATCAAAAATCTACAGCTCGAACAGTTTTTCCAGACACTCGGCGCTTCTAACCCCAAAACACTCGCAAAAGAAGCAAAATATTTCACCCAAAAAGAAGCAGAAAAAAGAGACAACATAACCATCAACTATTTTGGAGAAACTGGAGTAAACCGCATAGTTGATACAATTACCCAGTTTTTGCTTTCACCGCCAAAACTCCCAAAAAATGCGGCGGTGCTAGATGTTGGCGCTGGCTCAGGATTTTTCACAGTAAAAATTGCACAAAAAATCCGCGCTGTAAATCCAAACGCCGCTTTTTATGCCCTAGACATAACGCCTGCAATGTTGCTTTCACTAGAAAGGAAAAATGCTAATATAACGCCGTTCATCGGTTTAGCCGAAAACATCAAAAGCAGTATAAAAGAAGCACGAAAACACTCCAAAATCCCATATAAGTTTGACGTGGTCTTTTCCACGCTAATGCTACACCACAGCACCCAACCAGAAAAAGTTTTCAAAAACATACAAACAGTGTTAAGAAAAAAAGGAAAAGCTATAGTTGTCGATCTCTGCGAACATCACTTTGAAGAATTCAAAACAGAAATGGGCGATATCTATCTGGGCTTCAAGCCCGAAAAATTTACCAAATGGCTCAAAAACATTTTCCAGAAGTGACATTGGAAAAAATGCCCGGAATATGCTGTGAATATTTAAGTCGCTCAGCAGAAATCTTTTTTGTTACCATGCAAAATCATCCATGAAACCAATTATATAATTTATATATACATAAAGAACAATGAAAGTAGAGAGGGATACTCTTGCCCTTTGATGACCCCCTTACCGTCACATTAATAGTGGTAGGGGTCATTATCGCTTGTGTAATAGTCATTTTTGCGATGAAAAAACGTTGGAGAAAAGAAAAAAAGATTTCAGAAGAAGAAAAGTCAATAGCAAAAGCTCAAGGCTTACCATTCAAAATCGTCAAAAGCGTCCCTCCAGAGGAGGCAGCACGCGCAAAAGAAGAACTCAGAATTTTAGATTTGGAAAGAGAGATACTAAGCGACGCAATTCGGCGTCTATATGAGGCTCATGCAGAAGGAAAAATAACCGAAGAAGAAAGGGAAAGACTGGCTCAGACCTATAAGTCTAGAATGATGACCGTGAAAGACGCTATCTCAAAAGACGAAAATCTGGTTGCACTACACGAACTCGAAGCCATGCAAGAAGACTTAATAAAACTCTTCAGCGAACGCTTCGACGAAATAAGCACAAAAGTTGAAGAACTACGCTCGAAAGTGGAAGCAAGACCAATAAAAGAAATAGCAATAAAGACTGCGAAGACACCGACAGTGGAACAGCCACAAGAAAAACCCACAACAGAAGAAAAAACAAAAAGAAAGAAAAAAACTCCACCAGCCAAACCAAGCCCAAGAACAGAAGCAGAAAAAAGAATAGAGGAAATTAGGGCTGAAGTGGAAAAGGTTCTGGATAGACTGGGGCAGATGGAAATTGAAAACTAAAAATGAATGGATTGAAAAAGCCAAAAAAAACGCCGCTTTGGAGGCTGTGAAGCATGTTAAGGATGGTTTTGTCATTGGCTTAGGAAGCGGAAGCACGGCTGCCTATGCCATAGAGGCAATTGGCGACAGAATAAAAAAGGGAGAATTGCGTATCTATGGGGTCCCCACATCATACCAGGCTTTCACTCTGGCGGTTAAGCATAAGATTCCAATAACAACTCTAGAGGAACATTCGACATTAGACCTAACAATAGATGGAGCAGACCAAATCGACGAAAAATTAAACCTAATAAAAGGCATGGGCGGAGCTCTGGCTCGAGAAAAAATTGTTGCCTCGGCTTCAAAAAAATTGATTATTGTCGCAGATGAAAGCAAAAGGGTCAAGGTTTTGGGTGAGAATGATCATCCTGTACCAATTGAAGTCCTACCCTTTGCGACATCGCTGATTATACGAAAAATAGAGGAAATCGGCGGAAAATCAATCGTGAGAGAGGGAAAAGACAAGGTTGGACCAGTAATAACGGATAATGGCAATGTTATCATTGATGTACGTTTCGGGTTAATACATGAACCAAAAAAATTGGAAAACATATTAAGGCTTCTTCCAGGAGTTGTTGAAACGGGGCTTTTTATTGGAATGGCAAATACAGTATATCTTGGAAGACGTTCAAGTGTAGAAAAGCTGGTAAGGTAATCTACGAAGTATGTATAAATTTTAACTTTTATATGCAAGGGTTTTTAAAATTCTGAAGAGATTTAGAAGTCAGAGCCGGGGTAGCCTAGCCTGGTTTGGGCGCCAGACTCATAATCTGGAGACGAATGGGGCAAAACGCTCAACGCCAGAAGTCGCGGGCTCGAATCCCGCCCCCGGCACTAAAAAGAGATTGATGTTTTGTCACGTGTGGATATTTCGAGTTGCTCGCCAAAACCTTTTTTCACATAAGCATCTTTTATCATAATTCCGTTGCCTATTTTCAGGTCTTTAACGAGGTCTGCATGTTTTCGCCATGCTGAAACCCATACTCTTCCAGTTTCATCCTTCAATTCAAAAACGGCGAGTTTGACAAGTTCACCATCAGATGTTTTCACTTCTCTTAGTATGGGTTTTGTAGCAACTTCCCCTTTAACATTGATATTGTTTAAACCCTCTTTTAAAGCGATTATCTTCAAAAACTCTTCTGCAGGCTCAAACATTTCTACATAAGTTCCAGTGTTAACATGAAGCTCCATTGTCCCGCTCATTGCCTTCTTAACCGTGGCATTCACAACTTTTAACTTCATGCTTTTCTTCAACATTTTATCAAGATTCTCCGCTTTCTCGTCCCAAGCAACAACTGGAATTTCGCCGGTTTCGTCGGCCAGTGTGAACCGCATGACCTTTCCAGAGCTCGAATCTTTCCGTTTAAACGTAGACGCTGAGAATAACTCTTTGACCACACCAATCACGTTTACTTTCTTGTTCTTATGCGTCTGTGTGAGTTGCCCAATTTTTGTTGAAAACGTGCTAACCGTCGGGTAGTCTTCAGCCTCCGCATCTTCTGGACTGATTTCAACGTCACCTCTTTCTCCAATATGCAGCTCAACTTGTCCGTTGCTATCTTCGCGTGTGTAGCCATGAGAAAAGCGCACTATATGCCCAGCCTTTATCTTGCCGGATTCCACAAGATTGGCTTTGTCATTCCACAGAACAACTCGCAAAATACCACTCCTGTCGGCAACGAGCAAACTCGAGAATCTTCCATTTTTATTACCGCGGAAAGTTTTGGGAGGAAAAACCGCGATGACTCTTCCTGTTATTGCAATGTTGTTTAGGCTTGGAACCAAATCTTTTATCAAAAGTGAAAGTGTTGAAACTTCAGCTTTTGGAATTTCCACGTCAAACTCGGCGGCAATCATGCGCATCAGAGTGTCATCAGAGATAAAACCACTTGCTTTCTTCTTCTCTTTCTCTAACCTTTCCAGAATTTCTTTCTTTGAAATTTCTGGACGCTTCGAAAGTATCTGCTCAATTATTTTTTCAATCGTCATTTCTGATTCAATACCGCTAAAGATGAAATCGACTAGAAGTATAAAGTTTATTAAAAGGCTTTTATCGACTCTAACTCTGCTTCAAGAGGAAGTTGAATAGCGGTGGGCGCTGAGACATTTTACGGTTTGGGCATAGCTTTGATATTTGCTGGTATGCTTATCGTCCTTATTGCAATTGTTTTGCTTTTATTTTCAAGCATCAGAAAAGAGGGAAAAGCTAGAGGTGGTGGAGCCATAATAATTGGACCTTTCCCGATAATTTTTGGGACAGATAAAGAGTCAGTAAAAACTATTTTGTTGCTTTCGCTGGTGCTTACGATACTTCTTATCATACTAATTGTGGTATTTTACTTTGTGTTGAGGTGAAGGTGCACGATGACAACTGATGAATTAGTCAGCGCTCGGAAATTCCTAATACTGCTTATTATAGGATTTGCTATAATTTTTCTAGGCATAATAATTTTGATGGTTGCCACATTTCTTTACGGTGGTGGCTCAGTAAACTTTGGAACAATTATATTCATAGGACCGTTTCCTATTGTTATAGGCGCAGGTCCAGAAGCTATATGGATGGTTTTGTTTGCAATTGTTATTGCGGTCGTAAGCATCATAATGTTGCTAATAATGCACAAGGAAATAAAGAAAACAAGCGCTTAAGCATCCTAGCTTTGCTTTTCCTCTTTTCCATAAAGAACGTGCAGGAAGATTAGAATTAACGCTACAAACGTCGCAGTCATGAGCGTGTATTTGAGTATTTCAAAGTATGCTCCTATATCCATGAAACTTCTTCCTTTACCCTTCATATTTTGAGTTTAAATATTTAAGGAGTTAGTTTTTTCCACTCACTCATTAATGAATCGTAAAGCTCGTCATGCTCCTCTATCGTTTCATACCAATCCAAAATTTTGGCTAATTTCTGTGCAATGAGGTGGTAACAGAGGTGGACTTCTCTATCTAGCACGCGAAAGTAAAAATCGTCGCACGTGCAAAAATCTGCTTCAGGCATTATGAGGTAATCACGTTCCTTTCCAACAACCACCCAGACCGTTCTGCCGCTGGGTTTGAAAAGGTACTTTTTAACTCGATTCTCTTTCAAAGCTTCAAAAGCTCTTGTGAAACGAGAACCGAAGATTTCGTAGAGTTTCGTGAGGTTTTTTCCAGTTAATTTGCCTTCGGCTTTTGCTTCTTTGCAGATGGTGTTTAGCATGTCAGTTTCTGAGTTTTCATCCATGCAAACACAAGCTATGTGGACATCAGTCTATGCTTATGGGCTCGCCCTTTGGTTTCTTTTCTTCTTTGGTTTTTGGCAATGTAACTTCTAAAACTCCATTCTTGTATTCTGTTTTGGCTTCTTTCACCCTCACTTTTGCAGGTAATGCGACTTCTTTGTAGTATTTGCGTTGTGGAGTATCAACGGATATCGTAAGCGTGCTCTCTGTTCCATGAAGCTTTATGTCTTTTTTCTCCACTCCTGGAAGCTCAACGACGACGTGCACTTCCCCGTTGGTTTCAATTATGTCCACAAGCGGCTCGCGTTCTTCCTTAACCTGCGGTCCCATGCGGCTAGGTTTAACGTTTCCAAACTCTCGAATTTCCGGTTTGCCATCAGGACCTATTTTCACGCTATAGCCATACACGAATGGCCCTAGTTCGCGCACTGTTGAGCCGTCTGGAAGTTTGCGTTCTCTAACGTAGTCTTTTGGGACGCGGGAAGTGAAAGTTTTGAATTCTTCTTCCATCATTTTTTCCATTTCTTGGAACATTTTGTCGATGTCTTCAAAGAACCAGCCTCTGAAGAAGGGTGAGCGTTTTCTTCTGAACCAGTCTGGATAATCTTCATCTGACGGCATATTTTTCACCATGTTAGTGTGAATTATGCCGTTGGTATAAATTTTGTGCTAATCGACCCTAGCTTAGAATCTTAAGTTGATTTAAAGTTCCAAGAAAAGTTCCATCAAGAAGATATGTCTCAGCATTTTCTATATCAACGGCTCCAGAACGAAGAACTGGACCAACAATTCTTTCGGATTCTGCCCGTTCTGAAAGCTTTCTTTCATTTAGCGGTCTGCCTCCCAAGAAATCATTAAAAGAAGGCATTATGAAAAGCTGGATAGTTTTGGGTTTAATTTTATAATTTTTCCACAATGTTTCTTCTGGACTCTTTTCAATTTTTATTTTGTTTTTTTGCAGCAAAACTTGAGTCAATTGGGTTTTATTGCAGTTCGCTTTTACCCAAACTTGTCTCGCTATTCGGAAACCTGCGGGGTCACGAAAGGCTACAACAGGATGGACATGCGCCATTACTAATGTTTTGCATTTCAACAGAGCAGGTGATGGCCATCGATGACCATGAAAAAAGCCGACATCGTTCATAATCATGCCAGTAGCGGGTAATATTTTTATGTTCTCGGGCAATAATGGCTCAAGGTTTCCGTCGTGGTTGCCGCGGATTACAAGTATTTCTGGTATTTGTTTTTTCACTTCGTTAAAAAATTCGGGTATATCGTGCCATTCGCCCATTTCTGCGGAGGCAATAGTGTGTTTGACATCGCCCAAAACCAGCAGTTTTTCTGGTTTGTACGTGGATATGATATTTTTCAGTTTTTGCAGCAGCTTTGGCGTTTGTGTTGGGACGTGTATCCCCTTCTCTGAGAGTGCCATTTCCCATCCTATATGCAGGTCAGCAATCACCATTGTTCGTGTTTTTTGCGTTTTTACCAATGCTGCCGGATGCGGCAATAAAGGAGTTATCATTTTGCTTCCTTTTCAGGTTTTATCAAATCAAGTATTGTTGCGTGGATTTTTGGATTTGCAGCTGCAATGAAGGCTACTTTCTGTTTTGGGTCAAGCTTGATGCTTAAAGGTTTTCCCGTTGGTGTTGTTATTTTCGCTCCGGCTTCTTCTGCAATTAGCCATGCTGCAGACATGTCTGTTGCACGAAGTTTTCCGCGTATGTCTATAAAAGCATCTGTTGTGCCATCTGCAACATAGCATATTTCTAAAGCGTTGGCTCCAAAATGGCGTATGTGCTTTGTTCTACGTATCAAGCCAGAAAGTTGCGGAGCTATCTTTGAGACTTTGTAAGTGTTTAGGTCAACGCCTATAACCGCTTCTTCCAACGTGTAATTTGTTGACGGTGTTATTGCTTTGTCATTGCGGCGAGCGCCTTTTCCTCTTTGCGCAGTGTATGTTATATCATGAAAAAGGTCTGTTACGAGTGCCGTGTGCACCGTGCGCAGAGTTGGTTGTGTGGAAACTGCAATTGAAGTTGCATAGAAAGGTATTCCTCGCATAAGGTTTGTTGTACCATCTATCGGGTCAGCCGTCACAAAACACACGTTTGGATTTTCTCCATACTTTTTTATGCCTGATTCCTCGCTAATCAAGGTGAAGGAGACATCATATCCTTTCAGCGTGGCGATTATAGCGTTTTCAGCCGCAAGGTCTATCTGTTTTATTGGATCTCCGCCGGCTCCTAAGCCCAAGTTTGGTTGTGGTTGATTTAATGTTTTAAGGAGTGGAGATATCTGGTTCTTTATGTTTTTTTGACATTCGACAAGAATTTGTAGCCAATCTGCTTGTTTCGTCATCTAATGCGTTTCTCCAATGGTTTATTATGGCTGCTTTTGATAAAGCCTTTGCCGAAGTTAGTGCAACGTATCCTTGAAATATAATCTTCTAGAAAAAAATTCTGAAATAAAACCTCACAAGACATTTAAACAAAAAATCTGTAACCAGATAGTATCCGCTGGAGGACATATCAACGACAGCGAAAATTTCAAGAATTCTGGAGATACTCAGCGATGGAGAATGGCACCAACTGAAAGAGATACAACAAAAAGTGAACCTCAATAAAAACCAGTTACGCCAAGTAATTGGATTCCTTAAAAAATACAGTTTCATAATAGCAGACGAAGAAAATGGAAGGATGAAGCTTGAAGAAACTGTTCGGCGATTTTTAACGCAGGTAGCTACTTCATAAGGGCTTTTAAGCCTTTGTATGCCTTCAAAAATTCTTTGCCCTTATCAGTTATCCTGAACAGGTCAGATTGAGGGGGACGACCTTCGTTAGCCGTATAAAGAAGACCTTTCCTTTGTAGAAAACCTAAATAATATTTTAATTGTTTAAAACTTAGATTGCAACGATACATAAAATAGGTTTTGCGAGTCCCGTTTTGGGAAGCCTCTAGGATGTCTGCAATAATATCTAAGCGTCCTCGATGATTATTACTATGCTGTTTTCTATTTTGGACCAACAAGTCTTACCAACTCAGTCCTGAAAGGCTGAGAAGGCCTCCCTTCCCCAGCATATTTCTAATAAAAACGGAAATTTAAACGTTCTGAAAATGAATGTAGTTGCTTGCGGAAATTTATGTAAAGAAAAAGTGAAAGAAAGATTTGACCTATTTTAAAGCGCATATAGCTTTTTTACAATCGTCTCGTAGTCGGCGCCTTTTTCCAGAAAAATGCTTATCTTGTTTTCATCAATGGTTAAGGAAAGTACTTTGATTTCCTTTCCTTCAATGAGTATGTTTTTGACTTCGCCTAAGTTGAAAAGTTCCGAGAGTTCTTTGCCGGCGTCGATGGCAGAAGATGAGAGAATAGCGTAGTCGATTATTTTTGTTGGGTCTTTAAGGTCTATTGCCGCTGAAGTGGAGTTTCTTAATATGTAGCCTACAACTCCATCATAGGATTTGATTTCTTCAAGACATGCACGTATGCCATGCGCAGATGTTGCTTCTTCAACAGTCAGCGGTTCAGCTACTTCGGTGACTTCTTGAAAGCTTCTTTTTTTCTTGACCATGACATGTAGCCTCCGTTACTCAACTATTGGTTTAGCCCTTACAAGTTCCCCTTTCTTTATTTCGAGGGCGAGTTGTATCTTTTCAGGCATTTGTATTATGCCCTTTCCTTCATATTTTGAATCTTTGATTGGTTTGACTTTGCACCGTGTTGTTTTTCCATCAATAGTTTCTATCTCAACTTCCTCGATTGTTTTGTTTTCATAAAGCTCTTCCCACTCTGACAATATTTTGTTGTCGATACGCACAGTGTCTGAAGGAACCAGCAAGCCACCTAAATTCTCAACAATTAACTGGTTTACTGGAGCTTCCGGAAGCAATGGTTCAGATTTAATTTCGGGCTTTACAATCTCTTCAGATTCTTCCAGGGCAGTTTCTTCAACAAGGTCCTCTGAGGGCTCTTCAGTTTCCCTGAGTGTTGGAGTTATAGGCACTTTTTCAGTTAAGGGTGGATTGTTTTTGAGGGGGGTAGGGCAGATTTTGTCCAGTAACTTCAGAATTGTTGGAATTAAGACTCGAGTTACAGTGTTGACATAGGTCATGTCAGCTTTTCTTGATGTAACTATGACAAAATATAGATTGTTCATGTGGAAAACATTTAATCTGCCCTTGTCTCCTTCAAGAGTCACGCCTTCAACATCACCGATTGCTTCAGCTTTTTCTAATATACTGTCAAAGGAGTCTACAACACGCACTATGGTTTTTTCAGGCGTATTTTCGTCTCCGGCAATTACTTCGCCGTCTTCCTTAAACATGAAGGCGTTAGTTATTTCTGGGCATACGTTTCGAACTTCGTTTAGAGTATTTTTTAAGGCAAAGGAATAGATTTCGTCATCCATGCATGTTCACTTCCATTAGTTTTAAGATATTTTGAAGAGTATGCGTTCTGGGACGCCGTCGTCTTCAACTACAAGGTACTTTAGACCTTCAGTGTCTCCGAGTTGGTCTAGCCACTTGAGCGCCTCGCGAGCTTTTTGTAAAACTAGCAGTCTTTCCTGGTGGCTTCGCACGACTTCTTCTATCACTGTTAGCTCGTGGAATGGGTTGGCATCTAAAACGATGTTTAAGTTGCCTATTGTGATTTCGCCTAGGCTTTCAGTTGCAGCCTTTTTGCCAGCTAGCTTCAATACGACTTCGCGAATTTTCTTTGATTTTTCAGCTAACGCTCGGATGTCGTCTAGCCGGCGCAGGTACTCTCCTAGCGTGCTTTTGGTGTCTGTTATTTCTTTTTCAAGGGTATCCGCTATTTCTTCTGCTGAAGCATATTCTTTTATTTTTACGACCATTCTGTTTTTGCACCTCCAAATTGGAAACAATAGAGGAAGTTAAGAGAGGTTTCTATCACACCCTACCCCCAATCTCAACAAATTGTTGAAATTATGGTGCTGGCAGCGTGTAAGGACCGAATTCGTGGCCTTTTGACGTTGTTACGTAGAAGTTGTACTGAACTCCACGTGTGAAAGTGTATGTTATAGTGATTGCTACTTCAGCGCCTTTCGTTAGTGAGTATGGAAGTGTCAAGTTAGTAGTTGCAACAGTGGTGTCAACACGGACTTCCGCAATAGAGAGATCCGAGGAACCTGTGTTCTTGACTTTAATCAATATTGAGGGGATCGTTGTTTCTGATGGTGATGCCCATGCATATCCTGTGAAGGTTATTCCTTCCGTTGCCATCTGGCCTGTGGTGAGTGAGCCCATCCATGCGGCTACGGCTATGCTAACGGCGACTGTTACTGCGATGAGTATGATTGAGGCGACTACGGGGCTTAGGGCTTTCTTGCTCTTCAATATTTTCATTTTTCTTTTTATCCCTCCTTTTAGGGTTAACGTGTATGTTAGGGGAGACAAGGAATTTAAATCTTACGACTTAATACACCATATTATTCATTTGTAAAACAAAACTACAAAAAACCAAAAGAAGCAGCCAGCCTAAGGTTTAAAAAATCATCAATTAGGAAACTGTACAACAACAATTGAACGATACGCGCTAATGGCTTAAAGACTCAGTTTGTCAAAAAATTCTAACAGTAACTTCGCAACTTTTTCGCCAAGCTCCGTCTTAACATAATATTTCTTTAAAGGGTCAATGCGTTCGCCCTTGGCTAAGCCTAAATCTTCAATCTCTATCATTCTGGCGCGGAAGGTGCCGTCGCTGAGCGTCAAGCCGTTGTCGCGCATGAATTCTTTGGCTTCTTTCCATTTTCCACGGTTCATGTGTAGCAGGAATATGCAGTCGATGGCGTGGTCTTTTTCGAGCATGGCTTTGATTGCTGCGTATTTTGGATCTGTTAGAATTTTTTTAATCTTCTCCTCTTCTCCACTCTTCACCATTTTTGTTCAGCCTTCTTATGGTTTCTGCTTTCTGATTATAGCTTAAACCCTTTAAAAGATTTAACCTATATTACGATTTATGACTTATTATAGGATAATATAGGTTAGTTTTTAGGACGCTATTTTCTTCTCCGATATATATGAATGCCTTCTATAGTGTCGAAGTATTCGAATCCAACTTCAGCCAATTTGCATGCTTCTTCCACTGTTCTAGCAGTTTTTACATGGAATTCGTCATTTGATGTGTTGCTGAATAAGCCTTGTTCTATTGTTATATATACCATTGTAGATTTTATGTCGACGTGGCCTAGTATTTGCTGGACATAGATTAAATCCTTTGTTTTATGGTATTCTATTGTAGCCTTCCAGTGTCTGAAAGTATGTAGGCTTATTTTCAAGATTCTTGGGTTATTTAGTTTTCTTGCTAAAGTTTTTCTTTGCATGTAGAAGTTGGAGGTTATGCTCCAACGAGTTGCTGCGAAGATGTATTCGGATTTCTTGGGTAATGTTTGGAGCATTCCAAGGGCTTTTTCCGAAAGTGGGAGTATCCTTGGTTTGCTTCCCTTTTCCGGTGTGATGTTTACAGTTTTACGCTGAAAGTCTACATCCGTCCATTTGAGCCTTAGGGCTTCTCCAAGACGCATGCCTGTTTCCTTGAGAATTTGGAGAAGTGGTGCTAATCTTTTTCCAGCGCGCGCAATCATTTGGTCTAACTCTTCTTCTGCTGGGATGAAAGGCAATTTCTTGGTAGGCTTATATTTTGGTGGCTCCCAAGGAAGCTTAAGAAAATTTAGGAAGTCATTGTAAACTACGACAACTATCGCTTTGGTCCTCTCGCTCCATCCATCTTTCCTAGCTAGGAAGTTTTTAACTTCCTCAGGTTGCATCAGGTTGACGCCATCCTTGAGCAGTTGAGTTAGCATTTCACCGTAATGCCTCACAGTTATTTCTTTCAATCCCTTCTTTTTCAGATACCAGAGGTATTCAACGATTTTTCCTTGTACATCGATTGTCTGCTCTGTGGCTCCCGCTTGCCCGCTTTTTGCATTGTTTTCTACTGTGGCCAAGGTTTGCACCGCCTCAGGGGCGGAGGGCACTCGCCCTTTTGGGTCATCGTTCCCTTGGCAAGAATACAATAAGCCAAAAGGCAAATTTAAGCCGGATGGAAGATTCCTCCATCCGGTTTTAGCTTTATGGTTGGGATCTGTAAAGCGGTATCCGCAGTTTCGGCATAGCCAACGCTGAACGCTGGTGCCATCACTGAGGTATCTTAGTCCGTCTTTGTAAAGGCGATCTGAACCGCATGAGGGGCAAGCGACAGCCACACCCATCACTACTTTACTCCTGCTTTTCCGGGTTTGCCAACATCGAAGAGCAAGTCGTCATTTTTCAGAACGTTTATAATTTTACTTGGTTCCTCTTCTGTTAAACTGGCAATGTACTCTGTCAAGGAGAAAAGGTCGACGAGGCTGTCTGCATCCTTGTTTTTGAGAATCCAGTCTCTGGTTTTGACGAGAATTTCTTGTAGCGTCTGCCTTTCTTCTTCAACACCAAGTTTCCTTAAAACTCTTTCAGTGAAAACGTTGCAGAGTCGAGATTTCGGTTCCAAGTCGCCTGGAATTGGAACCTTCAGTTTTGTTCTGTTTAAAGCGTCTGTAAAGCCAAATTCAAGCATGAACTCTTTGAATTTAACTGGAGAAACGCCTTCTCCATACTCTTTTTTCAAAACTTGATTGTATTTGTCATAGATTTCCTTGTTGCTGATTTTAACAAAGCCATCTTCTGTCATGTAATCCTCGTTGCCCTTCTTTTCATTCCAAAGATCCATTAAAACCTGTTTGAGAATGCCTCTGTATCCTAACTCTGTTCTTTCACCTTCCTCGGTAATTTTTTGAGTGAATGTTTCAACAATCTCGTCGTCGCATTCAACTTTAACCAGATTTGAAAGGGCAAAACAGAGAAACATGAGCTCCGTGTTTCGGCCGCCAAGTTGACTAAGTTGACATAGTTGACCTTCTGTCACTAGTGTTTTCTTCTTCTCAAACAATGTTTGACGAACCTGTTCAGGTGAAAAGTCAATGTGGTTGTCTCTGAGAAACATGTCAACCGTGTCAACCATGTCAACTCCGCTGATTAAGTGGATGTCGTTACCTCGAAGACCCAAAATGTTGTCCAAATACCAAAGGAAGTTCTCAGTGTAAACATATTTTCCAAAACCAGCCTTATCCAAATTTACAATTGGAAACTGAGGGTTACTTGTCTCCCTTACATGTATCGGAATAGTCCTCGTCTGTAGTGCTTCCTCAATTTCCGCGTAGACTGTAAAAAGTTTAGGTCCAAAAATTTCGTAAGATTCTGTCTCGAGAGTGTCAGGGTTAACCCTACTGTATTTTAGCCCTCTTCTGTAACCTTGCCTGAAAATGCAGTTTAGGTCGGAATCCTTTGTGCCAGCAACAGCGTCAAGCTCATCAACCATCAACGTTATTTTATGATCTTGAATAGCCCTAGCCACAAAGGGCGGGCTCAAGTTTCCAGTGAAATACCCATGCCTACATGCTAAAACTACTGTCTCGCCTGTTACTGTTTTGCCTCCGCCAAACTCCCCCTTAACACCCAAATAGAAGACAACAGGCAATATCTCAGCAAGCCAACTTTGCTGAATAAACAGTTGAGTAACGCTGAACTCAAATTCGCGGGGAAAATCTAGAAAAGTGCGAAGGTAAACTCCATTCAATCTCCAAAGCTGTTCCGTTGTTAAACTTTGCTTTTCGCCTTTTACCCACTTCTCAACAGCCTCCATAGACGGCATGCTGAACAAGAATTCCTTCGAAGGCTTAGCCTTGAAATAGTATTTTTCACCTTCAACCTCTATAAGCCAGTGGGGTTTTCTTTGTTCCTCTTCGTCTTCGAACTCAATCTTTAGCGATGTGAATCCCCTTTTGCCTTCCATTGTCTTGTAAACATATTTGCCTACAGCCACGGGTTCATAAACAAACTTTTCAGTTAATCCGCCTGCAGGATGTAGAACATGAGGCGCCTCTCTAAGTTTTTTAGCCCTTTCTTCCATCTCTAGTTTTTCAAGCTCCTCGCCTATGCCCACTCAAAAGCCTCCCTCACGATTCCCCGCAAACCAGAAACAGCTATCAGCTCACTGCCTAGGCTTCGCCTGTTCTGGTAATGATAATCCACAAGCCTAAGCCTTGCAGCCTTCTCCTCATCAGTTGTTAAATCGCAAACTCGCTCGATAACACGTCTCGCACTCTCGCAACTTACGCCTTTTTTGATGCAAAGCCCAAGAAAAGCCAACTCAAGACGATTTCGCTGACCTTTTCGCCAATATTTAACCAAAAACTCGACAGCCTTTTCCTCTTCCCTGCTTCTTAAAGGTTTATTGCCCCGGGGCAAA
>Ga0272448_1004482_pt1 | contig 15913 bp, 12 predicted proteins | sample YNPCB0191_FD_202220 | JGI IMG/M metagenome (GOLD analysis project Ga0272448, IMG submission 202220) | Hot spring sediment microbial communities from Yellowstone National Park, WY, United States - YNP-CB-019-1 | ecosystem: Environmental > Aquatic > Thermal springs > Hot (42-90C) > Sediment...
AGGTAGTTATTCTAGCTCAAAAGTACGTTGACAAAGTTATCGTTTGTGACGATGGCTCTACTGACTTAACTGGAGAAATAGCAAAGAGACTTGGAGCAGAAGTAGTCGAACATGAAAAAAATCTAGGCTATGGTGCCGCTCTTCGTTCTTTGTTCAAGAAGGTACAAGAAATTAATCCAGATGCGATGGTAATACTTGATGCTGATTATCAACATAACCCAGAAGATATTCCAAAAATTGTAGAACCAATTCTTAAGAAAGAGGCGGACATTGTTATTGGTTCAAGGTTTTTAACTGAAAGCGAAGTTCCAACGTATAGAATGTTTGGAATAAAGGTAATAACAAACTTAGCTCGAGTAGCTTCTTACAAGGAAATAACGGATGCACAATCTGGTTTTAGAGCATACAGCAGAAAGGCAATACATTCAGTAATGCCAACAGAGCAAGGAATGGGAGCTTCAACAGAAATACTTTTGAAAGCTAAGGAAAGAGACCTAAAGATAAAAGAAGTACCAATAAAGATTAACTACAAAGTTGAGAAGCCCTCAAAGCATAATCCAATTTCTCATGGAGTAGGTGTAGTCTTAAGTACTGTAAAGTATATGTCAATAAATCGCCCAATTCTGTTCTATGGAGTACCTGGAGTAGCTTCACTTCTCGTAGCAATGTTTTTCTGGATATGGACCCTTCAAACTTTTGCAGCTACAAGACAAGTAATAACAAACGTAACATTGGTTGCAATAGGAGCAACTCTTGTTGGGCTTATACTTCTTACAACTTCAGTAATCCTTTGGGTTCTAGTAAGCGTAATAAGGGAGATAAAGTGAAGATAGCAGTTATTTTAGGAACAAGGCCTGAGATAATAAAGATGTCGCCGATAGTAAGAATACTTGAACGTAAAGCATATGAATACTTCATAGTACATTTTGGCAACTGGTTGAAACGTGCGCTAGGAAGAAGATAAGAGTAGAACAACGTTCTAAGCGTTGGTAGAAAACATACTGTCTATAGATGTTGAGGAAGTATTTCATGGAGAATATACACGGCAATACAGACATGATTTATGCTACAGGACGCCGGATAATATCCCTCCTATATTAAAGATTTTGGAAGAATATGATGCCAAGGCAACGTTTTTTATGGTTGGAGAAATAGCTGAGAAATTCCCGGAAGTAATTAACAAGATACTAGAGAAAGGACATGAAGTGTCTTTCCACGGATGGATACATGAGCCATTGTGGAGATTAACACCTGAGCGATTTAGGGAAGAAGTTAAATCCTTTAAGAAGCTTCATTCTGGTTGCATGGGTTTCAGAGCCCCATCGTTCTCCTTAAACAATAAGACGAAATGGGCTCTCAAAATACTACAAGAAGAAGGCTTCAAATATGACTCAAGCATATTCCCAACATGGACCCCATTATATGGTGCGTATAAAGCTCCAATACATCCGTATCATCCATCTATAGTTAATATAACAGAAGAAGATAGTAATGGTTCGATTATAGAATTCCCTTTAGCTGTATATGAATCATTCAAACTTAAAGTTCCTATAGCTGGAGGATTTTGGCTACGTTTATGGAGTCTAGATCTGATAAAGAGAGGAATTAGAAAAATTAACGAGAAAGACTTTCCAGCAGTCATTTACATACATAACTGGGAGCTTGACGAGAAAACTCCTAAAATTAATGCAAGTATTTTAGGCAGGTTTCAGGCTTACCACAATTTGAATAAGGCAAAGCAAAAGCTAGCGTCCTTGTTGAGTGAGTTTAACTTCACTAATTTCGCTACTTACATTAAGGATACGCAGAACTCATGGGCTTAGTCTTGGTTACTGATGCGTCTGAAAGAGCTGCTTTAGCAGTCATTAGGTCACTTGGTAAAAAAGGCATAAAGGTATTAGCTGCTGATTATACAGGATTTAATGCTGGATTTCTATCAAAGTACTGTGTTCATAAAGTAACTTACCCTTCACCAATAGAAAATAAGGAAAGATTCGTAGAGTCATTACTTCGCTTAGTAAAAAACATGAAATTAGACCTCTTAATTCCCGTAACTGACTTCACTATGATACCAATTATTGAACGAAGAGATGAGTTTGAGGATTACGTTAGAGTAGCAGCACCTCCCTATGAGGTTGCGATGAAAGCTTACGACAAGTTTCAAACAGTTAGCATCGCACAAAGATGTGAAGTGCCGCATCCTAAAACCTTTCTTATAGACAGTGAGAAAACTTTAAGAGAAGCAGCAGGCGAACTTAACTATCCTGTAGTTATTAAACCTAGAATGAAAGTTTTCTGGAAAAATGGAAAAGCCGTTATTATGAAGGTTACGTCAAGTAACTACGCATATAATAAGAAAGACCTACAAATTAAGTATGATCAACTGGCGAGCAAATTTAGAGATATCATACCTTCTGATTTTTTTATTATTCAGGAATATGCACAAGGAATAGGGTATGGAGTAGAAGTGTTGATGAGCGATTCTAGTGTAATGGCATTGTTTATGCATAAGAGACTACGGGAGTATCCAGTTACCGGTGGCGCCAGTACATTGAGAGTTAGTGTATGGAATAGAAGGCTAGCAGAATACTCGATAAAACTACTGAGAGGAATGAACTGGCAGGGGGTTGCAATGGTGGAATTCAAATTAGATGAGAAAAACGGAAGTGTAAACCTCATGGAGATCAATGGAAGGTTTTGGGGATCTCTACCCTTAACAATAAATGCAGGAGTGGATTTTCCATACTTCTTATATAGGTACTTAGTTAAAAAGGAAAATCTCAAACCTTCAAGTTACAAATTAAATGTGAAGCAGAGATGGTTAATACCGGGCGACATTCTGTGGCTTTACTCATCCATCACTAATACACATAATGTTTTTACTTCCATTAAAGATTTCACAGCTTCGTTTTCGGTTGCAGATGATGTTGTATCTCTTGATGACTCAGCTCCAACTGTTGGAGCTTTGTTGACATCTTTAAGTTTATTCATAGATGTTTTAAAGGGGCAACGTAGCATAACGGGAGAACTCCTGAAAGTTTCTAAAGAAGCTTAATGAAATGAACTTATTGTTCATTAATCCGTCCCGAAGCCAAAGGCCAGAAGTATACGGATTAGCTGAAAATCTTCCTAAGAAGTACGACATAATCATTTTACAACCTTCAGACAAGGCAAAAATGCATGATGATTTCTATCTGCGTGAAAACATATTTGTCAAACATATTCCCTCGATGTTCATGCCTCTTTCTGATTCAGTGGTTACAATACCAGTTTTTCAGAAATGGGTAGAAGAATTATTTGATACTATTCGACTCAACAAAGTTGATTTAATTCATGTTTGCGACTATGAGTACCTAACTTCTATCTTTCCTATTTTTATTAAGCGAAAATATGGTAGCATTCCAACAGTAATCGTGAATGATGCGCTTATAGGTATTGGAAATTATTCCTTTAACTCGCTACTAATGGACTTGATATCCAGTACTTATACATATGCTTTTGGAATAAAAGTCCTTAAGAGTTATGACAAAATTATATTTCTATACTCGGAGCTTGCTGAACAAGCAAAAAAATTGGGGCTACCTGAAGAGAAAATAAGAATAATACCTAATGGAATAGATGTTGAAAAAATTTTCGATATTCAAAAACAGCTCAACGCTAAAAGTATTAGAAAAAAATATGGGATAACCGAAGATGAACAAGTAATCCTCTATGTGGGACGCCTCGTTAAAGTGAAACGTGTTGAAATACTCATTAAGGTAATTAAAAAGTTACTAAAAAAGAAATTGAAGGTAAAAGGTTTAATTGTTGGAGATGGACCACAGCGTACTGAGTTAGAGGAAATGGCCTATCCTATGAATAATCATATCCATTTTACAGGTTATATCTCAGAAGAAGAAAAGTTTGAATGTTACAATATTGCTAACATGTTCATGTTGCCTTCGGTTTCTGAAGGATTACCTACTGTACTTTTAGAAGCAGCATCATTTGGGCTCCCGATTATTGCAACAAACATTCATGGAATACCAGATATAGTTATTCATGGTAAAACAGGCTTTTTGGTGAATAGAGAAAATTATGATCAGTATGCAGAGTATGCTGAACGTCTCATAATGAATCAGAGCCTAACTAAAGAAATGGGCGAAAATGCAAAAAAACATGTAGCAAGCAATTTTTCATGGAGCAAAGTTGTGAAGAAATATGAAAACGTTTATGATGAATACCGATAACATGCCGATTCAATCCAGAAATTACGTGAAAAATGTGTCTTTGGGTGATGAAATATAAAAGTATTAGCACTTGTTTCTTCTTTTTTTGGATCGTCTGGGGACGCTGTAAATGAAAGACAATTATTAACAGCGCTAGCCAAGAGGGTTGAGAAATGCTATGTTATAACGTTCATTGGTCTAAAGCAGTTCTTTATGAATAAAGGTGAGCTAGGAATAAATTTGCCAAAGAATATCATAATTATTCCTATTCCGTTTCCGTTCCTAAAGACTTTTGCTGCAAAAGGGGTTTCATCTTTTATAGCTATTACAATCGGTTTGCTGATAAGTTTATTAGAGGAAATCGATTTAATTTACGTTCGTTACTCGTTTCTCTCCGTAGGCTTTCTAGCGTTTCCCTCACTAGCACGGAAAACTGTAGTGAAGATAGGAGCAATATTCGAGGATGAGATGCAAGGTGACGGCTTTACCAAATCTCTGATTAAGAGGTTTGCTCCGTTTACGGACAGACTTGCTTTGGCTAGAGCTAGAAGAATTGCAGTCAACAATAGGGTTTTCTATTATGAACTCGTTAGAAGACGCCTATATAAACATAAAGCCAAACCTGTGGAAATTCCACCTGGCATAGATCCAAACTTAATAAAGAAAATTAAAAGTCAAGTAAAAACTAACGAATTATCGCAAGACTTTATAAATGTTGGATTTATAGGTACGCTTTTTTGGTGGCAGGGAGTAGATATTCTAGTACGAGCAATAGCCCTATTAAAGGAGACCGTTCGTAACATAAGGCTTGTGATTATCGGAGATGGTGAATTAAGAAACTCGATAGAAAAGCTTTGTAAAGAGCTAGGCATTAACTACATGATCACAGGTTATTTACCACATGAAAAGGCATTGCTGTACCTTAGTGAATTGGATATCATGGTTTTGCCGAGAAGAAAGCTATCGACTACAGAGAGCAATATACCTATAAAAGTTATTGAAGCATGGGCTTTGGGAGTGCCTGTTATTGTAACGAAACACCAAGTTTTTCTCGATAACCAAATCAAGGGTAACGAAGATGTTATTTATTGTAAACCGGAGCCATACAGCGTTGCAAACGCCATACTCGCTCTTCTAACAAATAATGAGCTAAGAAAGAAACTACAATCAAATGGGCCAAGGCTTGCAAGACAGTTTGATTACAATACAATAGCAAAAAGATTAGTCGATTCCATTTAGCAGGAATGGTAGGTAACATGAACTTGAATAAAGATTCTATCAAAATTCAGTACTTTAGGAACATACTTTCGCCTATTAATCTTGTTCTTATATTTCTCCTGATCCTTCTTCTATCATCTTTTACGGTCCTAGGTTCAATATTCCGTTTTGTTCTCTCATTCTTTGCTTTAGGTCTTTTAATTATGAGTATAGCTAGAGGAAAGAACTATGAAATAGATTTATTCGAGTTGATAATGGATTCCGTTTTTATCTCTGTGCTGGTATCAGTAGGTATAACCTTAGTGTTGGCGATGCTTAAATTAAATAGCACACAGAATTATTATATCGTTCAATTTGCTTTTTTTATCTCATTTTCTCTGCTTATTGCTATAAAGGTAACTCCAAAGTTTAAAATTAAATATGGGAAGGTGGAACTGTTACTTTTTATTTTTCTAGTTTTAGTTTTTATTGGGGTTAATGCTAATTTTAACAAGTTTTATACTCCTGACGAGTATTACTATCTCAAGAATTCACTTGATTTCATTAGGTACAATTATTTGACACCAATGCAATACGACCTTTTAAAAAGTTTTTCAAATATTCTGTTTGGAAGATTCCTGTGGCAAGTTACACTTGCAGCTTTTGTTGAAACTACTTCTGGTCAATTACCATATTATGCTATCAATTTACCGTTTTACGTAATATTCTTGTCAGTAACACTTAACATGTTCAAACTCCTACTAGGTGAGAATAATAAAGTATTGTGGCCTTTGTGGTTAATTGTCGCATCGAACCCCTTAATATTTATCTTCTCTCATTTTGTTCTAATAGATTTCGCTCTAGCTTCGTTAAACTTATTCAGCACTTACTGGTTTGTTAAATCCTTCAGATCTGAATCTAATGTTGATATCTTAGGTTTAGTGAAATGTTTCATTATACTTCTAGTGTCGTTATTATTCAAATTTAACCTACTTTTCCCAGTCACACTTTGGATTATGCTCGTAGTTTCTTTCCTTAGAAACAAGTTTTATCGTCTTTCGAAGTGGCATAAGTCTCTATTTCTAGTAGTTAATATGCCCGTGGTTGCATACGAACTGTTCCTAGATATTCCTAGACTATTCGCATACTATGTTCTGCACGATCTACAACTGTACAACCTGTTTGATAGGTATGTCTTCTTCTCTCCTCTTGAAATATTTGTTACCTTCTTTTTCAAGACTCTATGGACACATAGGACGTGGGTTGATACACCGAATTATGAAAAACTCTTCTTTTTATTCAATATTCTTTCACCGGAGTTACTGACTCCCATTATTGCATCCTTTGCCTTGCTTTCATTTTTAATATTAGGAAAGAAACGTGAATCGAAAATTTTGGTATATACTTCTCTTCTTGTATTGTTTTTAGCTTTTATGGAATCTCTCTATTTTCTTGATTATTATGACATCCAAAGAGATACATTAGATGTGATTCTTCTACTACAAATTATAGGGTTAGCATCATTTGCTGTTTCTTTAAATGATAAAAAGCATTATCTATATGCCTCTCTTACACTCATGCAAGTTATTGCATACTTTACATACATCATTTGGGCAAATAAGGGTGCTACATTCTACTTATGGGGAACCAAACTAGAAAATATGTTTGATCGCTTATTGCTAATGAACGTATTGCTATCAATCATAGTTTTCCTCATACTCGTAAGCGACGCAAGGTTGCTCGTACGGTTCAAATTTTTAAACTCTAAGTTGGACTTTACGTTACGGGCATTAATACTTATTTTACTATTTTTCCTTTTGCTTACGAACAACATAGATCTTACATCTTATGGACTAAAGAACAATACATACTTTCTTGATCATGGGATGAAGGATCTTGCATCGCAAGCCAATAACCTAGAAGGTAAAACAACATTAGTGATGTCTAACGCATACGCTCTTCCTCTCTACATTAATGCCAGTAATGTGCTATTTATTTCCCCTCCATTAACCACTGAGGAGTTTAATTCCTTTCTTAAGGCTGGGATTAAGTCTAAACTAATCGTTAGCAATGATATAATTGCAACATGGGGATCATATATAATGGGTAGTAACGATTACTTACAAATGCTTCCGCCGATTATTTGGGTAGAAGAAAAAACTTCAAAAGCTCCAGAACCGCTTTTTAACAAAAGTAAGAATATTCTTTTTCACTTATCCTTAATAAATTTTTCGCAAATGTATACACCTTTAGGTGATGAGTTAAATATGAACATCGTTGGCTCACCGAGTTGGAAATATGAAGATCAGACAAGATTGATGTATTTTGATGGAGTAAATGATTATATTACCATTTCAGGTAAACCGTTACTCAATCCTTTGCAAAAGCTCACGGTTGAAGTGTGGTTCAAGACCGAAAAACCTCAAATTGGAAAATTTCTTGTTATGGGCGGATACAACAATTGGACGTACGATTGGGGTGTATACCTTTCAACAAATTCTACGCAGATGAGCTTCAATGTAAGAGGACGGAAAATTTATAGCCCTATTATACATGGTAATTTTAATGATGGTTTTTGGCATCAATTTATAGGTGTTTTCGACGGAAAAAGCATCACAATATATTTCGACGGTAAATCTGTTGAAAACATTGTATTGGGGGAAACAGTTATCCTTAGACCTTCTAATGGCTTCAAAATCTATATAGGTTCGTGGAGTGGTCAACAACCTTTTGATGGCTACATAGGAGTTATAAATGTGTATGCAGATGTCTTTGAACCAAGCGATGTTATTGAGCAATACATGAGGGCTCAAGGTGAAGGTAATGGTATATTAGCAAAAGCTATAAATGCAACTGACAACTATGTTGTCTTTGACGTGTATGGGAAAGATATCTACACTTCTCTTACATCGGATATTACTGTTGAGAACGTCAATATTAGACCAGTAAAGGTGGGAGACCGTTTTAATCATACTAGCTTATCAATCGACATTCAAGCCAAGAAAAGTTTTAATGGAACTCTTATACTAAACACTTACTTCTTTTCTAAGTTTCAGCATATTGAATTTAAAGAAGGATACAATCACATCGAACTCACATTTCCGAACACCGTAGATTCAAAGGAGATTGGGATAGCTATTGGTCGAAAAACTGAAATCTTAATACTAAGCGACGATGGCGAGTTGCTGGCAAAAACCACGGCTGCTTCAATGGTGCTGAAGGGGCTAGCATTGCTCTACGTCCTTCTTCCAATAATCCTACTATTCCTATTGTACACTTACATCTCTCATAAAGAAAGTAAATTTATTGGCTAACGACCCCAATCTGACCGTTATGGTTGTAGTAATCATCGCTTTGCACTTATACTTAAGGCGCTAAAAAAAGCTTAATCATAATAAACTTAAAATAGATCAAAAATTTGTTTTCGCTTATCTCTTTTTTTAAAAAGTTAAAATTTAACACAGAATATATTAAAAGAGAGAAGCGGATTTTTCCTTATGTCATTTTAGAGCTAGAAGATTTAGGAGTGATGTTTAATAAAATAAATATTCTACCTGAAACATGCCTTTATGATCAAGATAAGCAATATTACTACTTAGTTTATACTGATCGTAGTGTTAATCCTTCGCGATTAGGTGTTGCACGCTCTAAAAATTTGCTTGAATGGGAGGACTTGGACTATATATCAATTCTTGGCAATGAGAGTGTCATTCTTGATGCTCCTCACATTATGAAACACCATGGTGAGTACTTTATATTCTTTGCTAAAGTTGATGATAAGATATCTCTGACGAAAAGGATCTACTTAGCTGAATCAAAGGAAATAACTGGTCCCTATAGACAACTAGCAAAAAAACCAATTCTTGATATTGGTAAAAATGAAGAGTTTGATAGTGGTAGAGTTGATGAACCCTTCGTTATTTATGATGGAAAGATTTTCCACATGCTTTATATGGGTGCTCCACGGGAAAATATTAATAAGGAGCAGGTAGGTTATGCCAGAGCTGATAAGATTGATGGACCATATGTAAAAGTAGAACATAATCCTGTTTTAAAGTTCGGATCGTCATATGATGAATTTACAGTAGCTGATCCTCATGTTCTCGAATACAAGAACATTAAGTTTATTTTTTATTCTTGTTCGGGAAAAATAACGGGAGGAATAGAATATGGTTCCTCGCCATGGCTAACTGCAATTGCCTACACAAAGGATTTTAAAATTTACAAGAAACTTGGACTACTGAAAATTAGAACAAAAGATCCTTCTAAACATAGATCATACTTTAGGGGGTCCTTTTTAGTCAAAGATGAAAATCTTTATTTTGTATACACTGGACAGGATTATAGAAGGCAATTTTATTCTATGTTGGCATATGCTCCCTTATCAGTTCTTGATCATCTATTGCTTAAAATTGAATAATTAACCATAATGGGCTGAAATAAATGGTTGGAATAGTAGGATTTACTAAATTTAGCCACGTCATTCATCTAAATTCACCTCTTATAGCTATGACAAAGAGTATTACTATAGGCATACATCAGCAGGCTTGTTTTTACTCCAACAAATTTATGGAAGTAGCTTGTGTTTCGCTTAGAAAATGCAATTTTTGTTCCGAGTTTCACAGTGAAGATGGTACAATAGGCGCAATAGTATACGGTAAAGTTCTCGGGAATGCTACTAATCCAGCTGAGCACCTTATCCAAATTTATAAAAGATATGGCAAGAAGGCTTTATCCGAGCTAAATGGATCCTTTTGTGGAGTAATATTTGAAAACACTGCTTCACCAAAAGTTATTCTTATTACTGATCGCTTTGGTAGTAGGCCACTATATTATGCGTTCAAGGATGGCGAGATAATTTTTTCATCTCATGCAAAAGGTATTTTAAGTTACCCTTTTCCCAAAAAATTAAACGAAAGAACCTTAGTTAAGTTTTTGCTTTATGGTAAAATAGGAATTCTAGGAGATGATACATGGTTTGAAGGTATTAAGCTTTTACCTCCCGCCTCCGTGCTAACGTTCTTTTCGGATGGAAAATACATGATCGAAAAATACTGGGGTCTTGAGTATGTTTCTGAGCTATCTAAAAAGGATGCTATCGAATCCTTATGTAAAGCATTTAAAGAAGCCGTTAATGAAATGGTAAGCAACGCTAATGATAATTTAGCCGTATTGTTAAGTGGCGGACTTGATTCTAGAGCCATTCTGGCTGCACTAAGCCCTAAGAATAGAAGAAGGATTACTGCTGTAACTTTTGGAGTCAAAGGTTGCGATGATATATTGATAGCTCAAAAGGTTACAGCAAAACTTAGGTTAAAGCATATAATTATAGAATATGATCCAGATGAACTTTCAAAATACGCTGAGAAAGTAGTTTACTTAAGTGAGGGTCAAGATACCGTAAATGCAAGTTTTATTCCTTACGTTGCAGAGCAAATAGATAGAAGAGGGCTATCATGCTATCTTCAAGGTTTTATGTTCGATTTATTATTAGGTGGAAGCTTTTTGTCAAAAGACCTTTTTAAATATAATGGTTTCATTACAGCTTTAGAAAAGAAAAGTAAACTTTTTGAGCCTAAAGAAATAAAAGAGCTTTTGAACGAAAGGCTTTTACATCTCGTACCTTCAGTCAGAAAAGAATTTATAGAATTGGCAAAAGAAAGTAAGGGTAACTCTACTGCCAATAAAGCGGACTACTTCTTCATAAATACAAGAGTTAGGCGTTATACGCTTATGGGCTCTGTTATTAATAGAGAATTTTGGGAGGAACTACTTCCAACAATTGACAATAACGTTATAGAAGTCATTAGGAAGATCCCGCCTGAATTAAGGTTTAACTACTACTTATACAGAGAGTTCCTTATAAGATTAAATTTAGATCTATCGAAGATTCCTTATCAAAAGACCTTGATCCCGCCAATATTTCCACACATACTATGGCGACTTGGTTATTTACTACTTATATTGAACAGAATCGCCAAAGGTAAACTGATCAAGCATACGTACTTTAACTTTGATGAAATATTGCATAATTCAAATAATTGGAAAAAGTTAGTAATGGAAACCTTGCTTAACGACGAATCGTTAGCATATAAACTTGGCTACTTAAAAAAGGATTTTGTTAAAAAACTTGTTAAAGCTCATTATTCTGGGAAGAACTATGGTGAAAAATTAGCCTTCCTAATTACCTTTGAATTATTTCTTAGAGTTTTCTTTCAAAGCAAATAGTCGTTGAATTGAGACTTTTGAAGGTTCTTTTCTTAACGTCTGTCGATCATCCTCAAATTAAATATGAGGCTGAATACTTAGGTGAGAGGTTCTATATCACTTATATGGTTATTCCTATTTTAAGTAAAAAACAACTTCCATATGCTTTTAAATGTTTTTTTAAAAGTTTTCCTGAGATTTGTATACCATTATTAAAGCTGAAGGCTCCACCCATTCCGCAATCACTTCTTTACGTTTTGGAGTTAAGTATTATTTTATGTGAGGGAAAGCTACGTAGTAAAAAATACGACCTGATATACGCTCACTGGCTTTATCCAGCTGGATTTATAGGCTTAATACTTTCGAAAATTTTTAACTGTAAGGTTGTCTCAGCTATTTGGGGCTATGATATTCAAGTAGTACACGGAGTCAAAGGTTATGGTGTTAAAGGACTAAATAGGGTAATAGCTAAGACCGTAATCGAAAAATCTGATTTAATAATAGCAAACCACAAAGTTCATAAAATACTCGCTCAACATCTTTCGAGTCCAATTGCTCGCGATAAAATTCTTTATGTTCCTCCGGCAATTCCAGATGTATCGGTAGATGCTCAAGATGAGTTTACAATCGAACTCAAAGAAAAGTTACAATTTAATATAAATAAACTCAGGGAAAAAAATATAGTATTATACTCTTCACCTTTAACACCCTTATATGGAATCATGGAGTTTCTGAGAGCTATTCTAATAATTAGTGCTTCTGTAAAAGATTGTATTTTTATTATTGTAGGCGATGGTGAATTAAAAGATGACGTTATCAAATTCGTTAAGAAAAATGAATTAGGAGATAAAGTTTTTTTAGTGGGAAAAGTAAGTCATGAGTCTATAAAAGTTCTATACAAATTATCGACTTTGATCTGCGACTTAGCATATCCTGGTACGGGAACAACGGCTTTAGAAGCGTTATGTTTTGGAAAACCAGTTATAGGAATAGAATCTCCTAAAACTGCCATAACACATGGAGTTGATGGCTTCGTAATAAAAAAAGGTGATTATAAAAGTCTTGCAGATTATGTAATAACAATTCTAGAAGATTATAAACTAAGAGAGACACTTTCCATAAATGCTAGAAAAACTTTTGAAGAGAAATTTATCATTCAAAAAAGGATAAACAGACTCTTGAAAATATTTAATAACGTGATCAAATAATCATGGTTACTTTAGAACTAGTTGAAGGGATTTTGAGGTGGAAAAATAAGAGATGGATGCCTCCAACATTTAATGAATCAGGTTTAACCAAGTGGCTTTGGATGGTTCAGCATGCCCAGAATCTGAAGATCGGTAAATACGTTGATATAGGCGCCTTCACATACATGAATGCACTTTATGGTATAGAGTTAGAGGACTTCGTTCAAATAGGATCGCACTGCTCGATCTACTCTGTTTCTACCATAGATGGGAAGACAGGTAAAGTTGTAATAAAGAAGAATGCAAGAATTGGAAGCCACAGTGTCGTCATGCCAAGAGTGACTATCGGGGAGAACAGCATAATTGGCGCATTTAGTTTCGTTAATAAGGATATTCCGACTAATGTTATAGCATTTGGTGTTCCAGCAAAGATTTATAAACGATTAACGGACGATGAAGTAAACATTATGCTTAAAGCTATTGAAGAAGTGGAGAAAGCTAATAATGAAGGTGAAGCGTTATGAGTTGGAAGATACCTCTATTTAAAATCTACTGGGATGAAGATTGTGTAAGAGAAATTAATGAAGTTATCAGAAGTGGCATGAATTGGGCTGTGGGCTCTAAGGTTGAGGAATTTGAGAGGATGATAAGCACCTATATTGGAACAAAGTTTGCAGTTACGTTTAATTCTGGGACATCGGCCCTTCATGCAATCCTTTGGGCATACAAAATACATGAGGGAGATGAAGTTATTGTTCCATCATTCACATTTATAGCGACAGCCAATGCAGCTCTTTTTGTGGGTGCAAAACCAATTTTTGCTGATATAGAGGAGGAAACCTTCGGACTAGATCCTGAAAGTGTTAATGAGAAAATAACAGAAAGAACCAAAGCAATTATAACCGTTCATTACGGAGGCTGCCCAAGTAAAGTGAGAGAGCTTAGAGAAATAGCGGATGACCATAAAATCCTCTTGATAGAGGATGCTGCTGAAGCTTTTGGCGCTAGAATTGGAAGCTTAAGAGTAGGTACGTTTGGAGACAGCTCTATACTTAGCTTTTGTCAAAATAAGGTTATAACCACTGGAGAAGGAGGGGCTGTTGTTACAAATGATGAGAGGGTGTACAACAGACTTAAATTGATTAGATCTCATGGTAGACTTGAAAGTGAAGAATATTTTTCCTCATCCAATTCAGGCGATTATATAGAACTTGGATATAATTTTAGATTATCAAACATTTTGGCGGCATTAGGTCTCTCTCAGATAAGAAAGATCGATAAGATAATAGAAATGCGAAGAGAGAAAGCCTCATCATTAACAGCGGGGCTATCAAAGATAAAATATGTAATACCTCCAAATTGTCCACCGGACTATTTTCACGTCTACCAATTGTACACAATTAAGACGACAAGTGATCTAAGAAATGCTCTTATGAGGCATCTTACTAAAAGAGGCATTATGAGTAAGATTTACTTCAACCCTGTCCATCTAACGATGTTTTATAGGGAAAAATTCGGTTTTAAAGGCGGCGAATTACCTATTACGGAGAAGGCTTCTAAAGAAGTTTTAAGTTTGCCGATTTATCCAACCATGACAAATGATGATATAGGCTATATCATAAAAAGTGTTAGTGAGTTCTTTGATGTTCAAGATGAGTGAACTTTTCAGCGGAAAGAGAATCTTAGTTACCGGTGGTACAGGCTCAATAGGAAGCTGTATAGTTAAGGAATTGTTAAAGTTCGATGTCAATGAAGTATGCATCTTTAGTAGAGATGAAATAAAGCAGTTTATGATGAGAAAGACAATCAGCGATAAAAGGTTAAATTTTATCGTTGGAGATGTGAGAGAATATAAAAGCTTAGAAAGAGCTTTTGAGAGGAATAACTTTGACATAGTTTATCATGTCGCCGCTATGAAACATGTTGTTATTTGCGAAGAAAATCCAATAGAAGCTGTGAAAACAAACATATTTGGTACACAAAACATTGTTGATCTTGCCAGAAAATATGGAGTTCCAAAGCTAATCAATATAAGCACTGATAAAGCTGTTAGTCCATATAATGTTATGGGTGCAACAAAATTTATAGGTGAAAGGATAGTCTTTAACGCCAATTATACGTCTGTTAGATTTGGCAATGTAGCAGGCTCAAGGGGTTCCGTGATTCCAGTACTCATTGAAGAAATGATAAGGAAAAGGCAGGTAAGTATAACAAATCCAAATGTTACTAGGTTCGTTATGAAAATATCTGATGCAGTAAAACTGGTCCTTAATGCTACACAGTATGCAGAAGGGGGTGAAATATTTGTTCTCAAAATGAAGGCTTTCAAGCTATCGGACCTAGTTGACGTGCTAGTTAATTACGTAGCACCTAAAGTTGGTATTCGTAGCGAGGAGATAAAAGTGAATGTAATAGGACTCCTTCCTGGAGAAAAGCAACACGAAAACATCGTGGATGAACTGGAAGTACCTTACTTGCACGATTCAGGTGATTTTTACGTTATCAAACCTAAAACTCCAGCTACTAACGTTCAAAGAGAACACCTCGCCCTCTCTTCTAACGTCGCTGAGTTCGTATCTGAAGATGAGTTAGCAGAAATTGTGGACGAGTATATTAACAGCTTACTTTTCCTTAAGCAGTAGACAAAATAATTAACTTGGGGTAAGGCGCTTGTTAGCAGAGGAGATCATTGAATTGATTCGAAATAGAAGTTTACGCTTAGTAGTCTTGGGCTCCGGCTACGTTAGCTTGAAAACAAAGTAATTGCTAGAAACTTAAAGAAAGGGATAAAATCGTTGAGGATCATAAAAGACTATTATGAAGTAAAAGCAAGCTGGTGGATACTCTTAAGGTGACATATTTAGCCAAAGACTCACTCGGCAACCTTTATAGGTATCGTAGTGAGGAAATTCTTAGTATTCTAAAAACTTTCTTCCCAAAAAAGGAGAATCCCGTAGTTCTTGATCTAGATTGTGGTGCAGGTTGGTATCTAAGAGAGCTTAAAAAGGGTAGTTTTGCTATTGGAGTTGATTTTTGTAAAGAGTATTTATTGACTGCAAAGTTATGGTATAAGTCTGCTGATCTTATGTTGGCTGATGCATGTAATCTTCCTTT
>Ga0272448_1004483_pt1 | contig 15907 bp, 10 predicted proteins | sample YNPCB0191_FD_202220 | JGI IMG/M metagenome (GOLD analysis project Ga0272448, IMG submission 202220) | Hot spring sediment microbial communities from Yellowstone National Park, WY, United States - YNP-CB-019-1 | ecosystem: Environmental > Aquatic > Thermal springs > Hot (42-90C) > Sediment...
GAAGATTCTTCCCGGTCTGTTGTTGAATCTTTATACATTCATTTAATTTCTCTTTTGTAATTACTCCCAAATCGAGAAGCATTTCAGGTAATCGCTTTTTAGCTATTCTCACACTCAATCTCCTAAATATATGAATACTCTAATTGTCTTTTATATTTATATTATAAACGAAATCTACAACATATATATTTCTTTAAATTCACGCCGCTACAACTCCTAAATGACTTAATATTTCATCTGCCATCTCACAGGTAATGCTTTGTCCAACCAATTTTGCAAAGGCAATAATCTTTTTCAACGAACCCATCATTTTGCGAACATCATTGGGGACACGCATGGCTATTAAACCTAACACTTCTTCTGGAACCAGAACCCCTGCTTCCTTAACTTGATTTCGCAAAATTTGCATTCGTGTTTCCCATTCGGGTGATTTTAATTCGGCTACAATTCCACTGGAAAAACGTGAAACCAATCTTTGTTCTAACATACCCAAACGGTCGGGGGCTTTATCACTGGCAATAATAATTTGCCTTTTATTTTGATGAAGGACATTGAATACATGGAAAAATTCTTCCTGGGCTTCAACCTTTCCTCCTAAAAATTGAATGTCATCAAGAATTAATACATCCCAGTGGCAATAATTCTCACGAAATAGGTCTAAGGCTCCTTCTTTTAATGCTTCTGTTAATCTCCTTGAAAAATGGCTGGCAGATACATAACCTACTCTCATTTTGGGATGTTTTTTTAGTATCCCGTTGCCAATAGCACTAATTAAATGCGTTTTCCCAATACCTACATTTCCATAAAGAAAATAGGGATTGTATTCGGTTCCCGGATTTTCTGCAACTGCTTTACTCAATTTAAATGTAAATGCATTCACAGTACCGGGGAAAAAATTATCAAAGGTAAGCGTTTCCAGCGGTTGTTCGGATTCAAGGGCTTTCCAAACTTCTTTGTCTGATTCCTCCACTTCCTCCGGAGGTGCTGTTTGACTATTTCCAAAGGGAGAAACGGCAGATAATCTCCGTTTTTTCTCTTCTAATGTTTCTATTCGTTTCCCCTCCATTATGGTTAGCGTTTCTACTAATTGGGCAGTTTGTTGCACGGATTCCAAGGTTGTCTCTGTTAATCGGGCTATCTTTTCTGTCTGGACACCTTGTATTTCCTGTGTTTTTTGTACGGATTCTTTCAACTGTTCTACAACTTCTTTTAATTCAGGAATGATGGGGTCTGTTTTTGGTTTTTCTTCTTTTACTTCCAAACGCTCCCGTTCTCTATCTTTTATGATTTCCTTGATTGCCTGAGTCGTTGTCTGCTGAACGGATTGAAGGACTGATTCCGTAATTTGAGCAAATTTTTGCACTTGCGATTCCTGAACTTTACGATTTTCAAGAATGGCTTCATCTAATTTTCCAATTGCTTCTGTAAGATTTAATAAAATAGGGTCGGGTTCTCCTGTTTCTTCTCCTTGTTTAAATTCTTCTAGCAATTTGGATATTGCGGATTCCAAAGTAGTTTGAAGTCCATTCACGATAGAATCTTTCACAGCCACAAGAATTTCTTGTGTCTTCTCAGGGGTAACCATCTGCGAAGAAATCTTTTGGTCTGTATTATCTACTTTCTCAACAATCTTTTCTACAGTCTTAGCTACCTCTTCTGGAATTTGCACTATAACACGAGTTGAATTCTGTATCTCATTCGATACTGAATTGAGCAACTGATTTGATAATTCACTTATGCCATCTCGTATTACAATTGCTAACTGTTCCGTATTTGTCTGGAAATTCTTTTCTCTTAAAGATATTTCTTCCTTCAATTGAGTTATCATTGTAGTGATAGCTTGCTGGAAAACACCGGCGATATTGGACTGAATAACATTGGCTATTTGGGTCTGCCCTTGAACCATATCTTCATTTATTTTTAAGTAAATATTCTGAGCCACCTGAGTAATAGATTCTCTATACACAGTACTTAGTTCCTGCACCAATTCAGCAAATCGCTCTTCAGAAATAGACGGCGTTGAGGAGTGCGTTGGTGGAGGCATTGGAATATTAATATTTACTTGTGTAAGAGATTCGCGAATAGATTCAGAAAGAATCTTTGGAAGTTCGCGTATTGCCTGTACAACAGAGGTATCAACAACTATCTCCTTGGTAATAGGAGTTTGTGTAGTTTTTTCTCCAATTTCTCGGATAGCGGGGGAAACCCGATTTTCGTGGAGAAATGTATCCTCTGTTTTCTCTGATATTTTCTCTACTTCTTCCAGAACAGATTCTGGAAGAATAGGTTCTGATTCGACAGGACTTTCTGTTTCTGATGTTTCCGTTTCTAACATCCCCAAACCTAATGAATCAGAGGTCAGGACAGACATCATACCACTGCTTTGTTTGCTTTTATGAAAAGCCTTCTCAAAAGCCCGATTTAAATCATCCCAACTACACAATATCGGTTTTATTCTTAAATCCGAACAGTAATTTTTCACCTCTTCCAGAGCATCTGTATCTAATGGGTCAACCATAGCTACAGTCAAAATTCGACCCAATTTATCTATAGGAAGCAAATATCTTTTTCTACAAATTTCTTCGGGAACAAGATGTATAACCTCAGGTGAAATATCATATTCGACAAGATTGATGTGCGGTATTTTACATTGCTTAGCAAGACATGCCGATACAGCCTCCTGTTTAATAAAACCTTTTTCAACCAATATTCTCCCTAAAAAACCTCCTTCTTCTGACTGTATCTTTAATGCCTCTGCTAATTGCTCTAAAGTGATTAATTTCTCTTCAAGAAGTAAATCTCCCAGTCTTTTATGGGCTATCTCTCCACGGGTTTCCTGAACCTCCTGATTTTTATTTTTCGTTCCTGTTTCTTTCTCTACTGGAGCTTTTGTTTTGCCGACATTTTTTTTCTCTACTTCTGAATCTTTTCGCCAACTTAACATTTCATATCCTTTTTGAATGACATTTCACTAATATGCTCATTGCTTCAATTACTATAACTATAATATTATATTGTAATATTGTTTGTAAACAATTTATTAATATCAAATATTAATTTTCGCATTTTAAATTCTATCATTTTTCGTATGATAAATGAAATATTTTTTAAGAGGCTGTAAATGATTATCGGTTTTGATGGTAGATTAGCAAATGACATTCATAAGGTAGGTAGTGGTCAATTTTGTTATGAATTATTAAAAGCCATTGAGCCTTTACTAAATAATGATAAATTAGTAATATATTTAGATTCTTTTCCAAAACCTTTTTTTCCTCTAAAAGAAAATAAAAATATTGAAATTAAGGTTTTACCGAAGAAAAAATTTTGGACTCAAACAGTTCTACCGAAAGAACTAAATGCGAATCCTCCTGATATTTTTTATTCCCCTTCCTTACAAACACCGTTCTGGGGTAATTGTCCAAAATCATGCACAATTTTTGATATAGCCTATTATGATTTCCCAACTGAATTCACATGGTCTGCACGATTCAAAGCAAAACTTGAACTAAATCTTGCCGTCAGAACAAATCAATTATTCATAACCATTAGTGATTCTTCCAAACAATCTATACTTAAACTATTTCCTGAAATTGAACCTCGATTACACAGAGTTTATTTGGGAGTGAGTAATAAGGTATCAAAAGCAACTGAAGAGGAACAAAATAAAACTAAAGAAAAGTATGGAATAGTAAATCCTTATATCCTTTATCTGGGTAGAATTCAGCCTCGAAAAAACATAATTCGTCTTATTGAAGCATACGAAGATTTATGTGACAATCATTCGGAAATTTTACATCATCTTGTAATAGTTGGTAGTTTAGGCTGGTTATATGAGCCTATATTAAATAAGATAAAGGGAAGCAAGTATGCTTATAAAATTCATTATTTAGGATACCTTGAAAGTGAAGAGGAAAAGGTTGCTTTGATTAGTTCTGCTTCGGTACTTGTTCTTATTTCCTTATGGGAAGGTTTCGGTCTACCCGTCATAGAGGCGATGAACTGCGAAACCCCTATTCTTGCCTCTAATTGTTCTTCTATTCCTGAAATTGTTGCTGATAGTGGTATTCTTGTTAATCCCTATGATATATCAGAAATATCTAAAAACCTTTATAAAATTTTAACAGATGAATCTCTTAGAGCCCAATTATCTATCAAGGGCAAAGAAAGAGCAAAATTATTCACATGGGAGAATACAGCCCAAAAAATTCTTAACATCTTGCGGAATTACAAGAAATAATTATTTTCAACCGTATTTTATTTGCGATGTAAAGACAACCGAGGACTTAATAATAAAACAAATCCCAAAAACAGAATAAATAAAGAATAAAACAATATTTGTATTCCCTGGCTAACCGATAATGCATCCTGAGGGGCTTCGGTTCCATCTAAACCAGGATGCAATACTACAATTAAGTAATCATTTAGTCCTAATCCAAAATTAATGCAGTTATTATATTCTGTCCGATTAGAATAGTTATCTCTATCTGCATCACCTATACCCGACAAGATTTCATCAACCGTTTTTTCAGTACTTTTTATTGTCTGGTATTCATTAACAAGATTTAATACCGAAAATACGGATTGGAATTCGCTACTTATTGATAACAATCCTGCAATAACATGTTCATAAGGCTGTAACCATAATTCATATTGTGGTTCTGTTCTGATTTTTGTTAAATTTTCTAAATATACACATGTTGCATCTAAGCGCCAGTAGACGACAGGTTGACATAACACTTTCTTTAATAAGGCTATTTCCCAAGAATCTGGAATACCAGAGCCATCTAAGTCAGAAGTATTCCAGTTAAGAGTTGGATATCCCAATCTATTTGATAGTTCTGCATAAAATAGATTTCCTTCGCCCACAAAATCAGGACAATCTGTTATATAATTACATATCACTGGCTCTCCTTCAGTTGTCCCTTCACCTTCTGTAATACCCTCTCCTTCAATAATTCCTTCTCCTTCCCCTGAAGGCAAACTTGCGTTCGTATAACCCATATCTCGTAAGAAAGCAACTTCAAAAGGTAAATATTCTCTTTTCTTTACTCCTGGAGCAATACTGGGGTCCATTATTGCACCCAAAGAATTCCAGTGACTGATACTGCTTCCACACTCAAAGGTAGAAGGAGAATAAATTCGAGGTCTTGTTCCCCAAACAGATGTTGCTTCAGGTCCAGCACAGTATACTCCATTATCTCCACCCACAAAATAATTATTTTGACCTGTATAATAGAATGATGAATTTATAAAATAATTACCATTTCCTGTAACCAGATATGTATCCATTGCTGAATAAATATCCGGTTGAGAACCTGTCCAACCTGTTCCATTAGGCCTTGAGCCCCCACCGCATACAGAATCGTTATAAGCAATAGAAGATAAAAAACCAATCCCATGTGTAAATTCATGAATAAGAACACTTAACAAATCAAATTGCATAGGACCCGGGTCCCCTGTCCCTAAATAATAGTCATAATTCCAGTTTACGGTTAATTGCATATCTGGATAACCTGAACCATTAGGGTCAACACTTCCATTTAACAAATGCTGGAATACACACCCATTATTAATACCCGGAGTTAAAGGTAAATACCAAACTACTATAGGACCAGCATTCGCCAAATATTGTCCTGCTAAAACAGTAGAAGAAACATTTATATCTACCCTACCTCCCGGAGTATTTAATACACTTGCAATATATTCTAACGCATTTTGCAACACGGATTTTCTTTGCGAACCTAATGTTGGGTCATTAAAACCTGTATTAACATCTTGATAACTTATATTAAATGTAATACCATAAGCAGTAAATAAATCCTTTTGTTGTAAACTTTCATCTCCAAATATAGATTTTCTATTGTTTTCTGTTAATTTAATTATCGTTCCATTTGAGTATGCAATAAGAGCTTGCATTTCCTGAGAAAAAGCAATTTTTGAAATAATACAAAATAAAATAACAAATATAATTCCATACCTTTTGAAAAAATTCATCTTCATTGATATTCTCCTTCCTCAAGTTTATTAAATTATAACATATAAAATAATTTATTACCATAAAAATAAAGGGTCTCTGACATTTCGCAATGCCAGAGACCCAGTATATCTAAAGTTTGTTATTACTTACACGGACCTGTCGAAACAAGTAGGTCTACATCTAGATTGCATGTATTAATCACTGGTGGTGCATTTAAGTCAGATGGAGGATATTGGTCTATCACATATCCTGCTGGGACTACATCATCACAAACATAAACTACATCATCTATGCTATATCCTTGTCTTGTTAAAATACTCGTTGCTAACCCTTCGGTATTCCCTACTACATACGGGAAGGTTACAGACATACATGGTCCACAAACTACATACAAATCCACTGTAATTGATGGTGTCAACACACAGGTATTTGATACAGGTAATGGGTCTTGATACAACACGGAACCTATTGGAGCTGTATTATCACATACAGAAATAATATCACCAATAGATAATCCATAGCCTATTATTGTTGATAACGCATTTGTAACTTGTTCGCCAACTACATCCGGGATAGTTACACAAGGACCACATGCAACGACTAAATCTACAGGACTACCTAATTCCGCTGTATTTCCACCAGTCGGGGCTTGCGAAATAACTGTACCTGCCGTATAATCATCACTGCATGCTTCTACAATATTTCCAACAGTAAGACCAGCATCTAAAATCTGTGAATTCGCAGATGCTAATGTCTCTCCTATTACATAAGGAACAATGGCATATTCTACTGTACCTTCACCTTCGCCTTCCGGTGTTCCTTCAGGGGTACCTTCAGGGGTACCTTCGGGTGTTCCTTCTGGTGTGCCTTCCGGTGTACCTTCGGGTGTACCTTCGGGAGTCCCTTCTACTACGCCTTCAGGGGTACCTTCCGGTGTGCCTTCTCCCTCTGGGCATGGTCCTGTGGATACCCACAGATTTACTAATGTCCCTACTTCAACTGTATTTCCTCCAGTCGGGTCTTGATCAAATACTGTGCCCGCTGGATAATCATCATTGCATTCTTCTATTACTGCACCGACAACTAACAATTTAGATGCTAACTCTGCTGTCGCCGCGGTGAATTCTAATCCAATTACATCCGGAACAGTCGTGTATTCAACAACTCCTTCACCTTCGCCTTCCGGTGTTCCTTCCGGTGTGCCTTCTACTACACCTTCTGGGGTACCTTCAACTACGCCTTCCGGTGTGCCTTCTACTACACCTTCTGGGGTACCTTCTACTACGCCTTCCGGTGTGCCTTCTACTACACCTTCTGGGGTACCTTCTACTACGCCTTCCGGTGTGCCTTCTACTACACCTTCTGGGGTACCTTCTACTACGCCTTCCGGTGTACCTTCTACTACACCTTCTGGGGTACCTTCTACTACACCTTCTGGTGTACCTTCTACTACGCCTTCCGGTGTACCTTCTGGGGTACCTTCAACTACACCTTCCGGTGTACCTTCTGGGGTACCTTCAACTACACCTTCCGGTGTACCTTCTGGGGTACCTTCAACTACGCCTTCCGGAGTACCTTCTGGAGTACCTTCAACTACGCCTTCCGGAGTACCTTCTGGAGTACCTTCAACTACGCCTTCGGGGGTACCTTCAACTACACCTTCCGGTGTACCTTCTGGAGTACCTTCAACTACGCCTTCCGGTGTGCCTTCTACTACACCTTCCGGTGTGCCTTCTACTACGCCTTCGCCTTCTTCACATGGTCCAGAAGAGAAATACAATTGCAAAGTTCCACCATTCAAAATTGTCGCACCGGCTACTGGAACCTGACGAATAAAATAATTCTCTTGTATTGTACTGCTGCATTCTCTCAATAATTCTATATTGACAGTCAGACCTAAAATTTCTTGTAATTTGGCTTTAATTTGTCCTAAATTATTAGCAACATCATCGTATGTAAAGTTTGAACCTCCTCCTCCAATTCCCAGAGACTCTAAAACACTTGCAACAGATGGTGTCGGGTTTTCACCTTCAGGTGTTCCTTCGGGTGTTCCTTCACCACCTTCTTTTGCTGTAATTTTAATAGGTATCTCTACAGGTGGAACTACTTTTTTACCTGTTTTTGGGTCTACCTGAGATACAATTATTTTTCCTGGATGTTCACCCGCTTCTAATCCTTCACGAGAGACAAGGATTGTAACTTCTTTTTTATCCTTTCTATTTTTACTTACATCCTGAGTAGGCATAATACCAACTACCCAGTCAACATCACTTTCAACTTTAAATACAAGTTTCTTCAGAATGATAAACCTATCATTCCAGACCTTAATCGTTTTATGGTCTAAGTCTTTTCCAAAATCTATGGAAGTAGGACTTACACCAATTTTAGGGGTGCATCCTGATAGCAACAGGATAATTTGGGTAACTAAAACCAGCGCTAACAAATTTTTCTTGTACATTGCTTAACTCCTCATGTTTGATTGAGTTGTTATATTTATTTTTTTACTCTTCAAATCTTTATTCCTTAAAGTTAAAAAACTTTAAACTATATATAACATATTTCTTTACTAAAATGCAAATTATTTTAAAAAATTTTTCCAAACATTTTTTTGAAAAAATTTTCTATTCCTATCATTTTTTTTTAACTAAACTTAATATCATTAAATTTAACAAACATTTAACACATTTGTCAAATATTTTATTCGTTTTTTAAAAAAATAAAAAGCCATTCTCTTTCACTTATATCATATTAAAAAATGTTATTTCAAGTCATAAGGTATTTTTACTATATCTATCAAAACTATTTCTGGTTCTGCATTGAAACGAACGGGAACATCAGTGGTACCCAATCCTGTCGTTGTATATCCTTTCATCTCCCGATATTCCCATTTACCTGAAGCGAATTTTCGTTTACAATGGGCATTAACATATAAAGGTCCTAATAATGGCAATCCAATTTGTCCTCCATGGGTATGACCACAAAGATATAGTTGGATACCCCAGAGTAAAGACTCTTCTATTAATTCCGGAGAATGGGAAAGCATAATCTTGAAAGCCTCTTTTGGGGCGTGAACGATGGAAGATGCTACATCAGCACATTCAAATCCATGCTGAACATCTACACCGGCAATCCATAATTTGGTCCCGTTATGATTTATCTCTACCCCTTCATTTACTAAAATATGTATTCCGACTTCTTCAAATTTTTCCCTTACCGAACTAATATCATGATTTCCCAGCACTCCATATATCCCATATTTTGACTCCACAGGTTCAAACATTTCTTTTATCATCGGGATAACAAAATCTTCAGGACCAAAATAACCGAAACGATAATCTCCTCCTAATAAAATTAAGTCTACGGGTATTTTAATTTGCTGTAAGATACTCGCCCCTGAAATAAACCAGGACAGATAAGTTTGGGACAAATGTAAATCCGCAACGAACAAAATTCTAAATCCATGCAATTCTTTGGGGATATCAGGAAAAACAAATTTTATCTTTCGCAGATTAATCTTCGAAGCGTTGAATTCCCCTTTTCTGTAAAGTCCTAAACACCTTAATAAAAAAGATATTATTTTTGTCTTCAGATATTCGAACCCATTAATTTTTTGGCACTCATCCCCTTCATACAAATTAAATTTCTTTTCTAATTGAATTCTTTTTTCCCAGAGTTCTTTTCGTTTTAACTCGAACTCATCTATATCTTTTTGTTGTTCTTGCTGGATATCTTCTTCTTCCATTTTTGTTTAGCAGAATGCTTCCAAATGCCATGTTGCTTTTATAAAACCTTCTTCACGAGACTGACTGCTATCTTCATGTTCAATGCTTAAAACTCCATCATATCCATTATGCTTGAGATGACTTATATATTCTCCCCACCGTATAACACCAAACCCAGGCAATACATACCTCCACCATCCTTCTCCATAAATTCCCGTTTTTGCTTTCTTTGCATAATCAATCAATGTATCTTTTGCATGTGTATGAAAAATTCGACTTTTATACTCTCGCACTGGGAACAAATAATCACATTCTTGATGAACCAGATGAGAAGGGTCATAATTTAATCCAAAATTATCATCGGGTATCGCATTAAACATTTCTTCGAAGGTATCTAATCCCTGTAAATTCGTTTGGAACCAATTTTCCAGAGCAATTCGAACATTCTTCTTGCGTGCGTAAGACAAAATAGGTGAAAATGCCTTAGGTAAAATCTTTCTTATTGTCTCAATTTTGCTCATACCGGTAGCAGGAAAGCCACCCAACATACAGACGGTATCCACTCCTAAATTAGCCGCAGAGGCTATCACCTGCTTTGCTGTTTCTTGAACCACTTTACATCTTTTAGGGTCTGTTATTGAAGCATCATAGTAAGCAAGAGAAGTAATAACACAACAGCGGTCTTCCAACTTATCCCGAATAGATTTAATTTTACTCTTATCCAATTTTATAGGGTCAATATGACGACTTCCTGGATAAGCAATAACTTCCAGACCTGCTATGTTTGCTGTTTCTGCAAAATCAATTACCTTATCCAAAGGTTGGTCTGCAAAAGGTGCGGTTAACATTCCGACAAACATATTATCTCCTTTATAAAAATAAAGTAAATGAAATTTTGTATATAGAAGTTTTTTATTTCGCCCAAATCATATCATAATATTTCTGAACCTGTCCTTGTAATAATTTCAAATTTTCAATGACACTTTTGTTTCCACCTGCATACTCAATCATCAGCCTTCCTTCTTCAAAACACATCTCATCATGCAAAGGCAAAACATAGCGTAACAGGAAGTGTGTATAGGCTACTAAACGATAGGGCCCGTAAGGACGGGGCAATTGTCCACCCGGTGTTTCAACGGCAACAGCATTTTCTTCTTTGATGGCATGAATTAAGTCATTTAATTCAAGTGAAGGAGAAAAACAAATTGTATAATATCTTCCAAACATATCGTGATTTTCACAACTGTGACTATCACTTATGCCTACTATAGGAACCTTCTTCCCTTTTGATTTTGTTTCGATATATTTTGCCAACTGCAAATTATTTACATCCACTTCTTGTAGTTCATCCCAACTAAAACCACTGATAAGTTCTACTGCATCAAAAATTGTTGTTTCGTAAAGATAATCCACCAAGGCATTCGCAATATAATTTGTATTTCCCGGTCTCCAATATGGATGTGCAAAAACACCTAATCCGCCTCTTTCTCTTATTTTCTGGAATGCCCACAGACAGGAAGCATATTGAAATTTATCCACGCCATAGGGCATATCACCAAGAGTATTCATTATATTTTGAACTTCTTCACGATAGGTTTTATCATCCGCTCTATAAAGTTCTGTAATTCCTTCCTTTGCTCCAAAACTTATAAAATGGACAGGATTATCAGGAGGATGAACTTCTTCCGAAGGATAGAGACGCAAGTCAATAGGCAATCCCTCAAATTGTTTAATCGCCTCTAATGAACCTGAATAATTCCGATGGTCAGATAACCCCATGAAATCAAAACCCGCTCTTCTACATGCTCCTGCTACATATCCCGGAGATTCTCTTCCATCGGAACGGTAACTATGCATGTGGAAATCTCCTTTATAAGGGCGCAGTGCAAATAAATCTGGTTTTAAGGAATATATGTGAAAACTACCTATTTCTTTAACTTTATTATCCGGGGTAATCTCTTCCAACTTAAAAATATGTTCCTGTTCCGCTTCAAAATATTTTTTTATTGAAAAAATATTATTTTGAGGAATAATTTCTTCTGCCTGTGCCTTAGTCCAGCCTGTCTGTGTTGCATATCTTCCTACAGGTGTATAAGTCATTCGATAGGTATGAAGTGGCTTAGGGAATGACTCAAACCGTGAAATAATCTGAATTGTAGTCTCCTTATCCGCAGGAACAATACGAGGAACTACCTGAAAATAACGATCGGGTGCATAGGCTTTTAAACCACTGGGAAGTGCCGGTGTAAATAACCCCTGAGCATAGGACAAACTACAACAAAAAATCAGGAACAAACAAAAAGATGCTTTCATGAAATTTAAATACAATTTTTGCATAATATTTCTCCTATATTGTTAAATTGTTTTACCTATATCCATATATAATAAAATAAAGTAGATTTTAATTATTAAAGAAGTAAAAAAACAAACTTTAAATAATTTGAAGTATACACCATGTTTATTGATTTAGTGATAGCTGTAGTTTTTTTTGCTGTTTCACAAACGAATACATCCCCTTCAGAAAATCCCAATCAACCTATCCGTAATTACTGGGAACATATTCAAGGACTAATCCAACAATTCGACGAGATAAGAGTAACTGATGTTTCTACCAAAAGCAAATACTCCCAAACGGCTAATAAAAAATATCCGTTTGATTTATTCCGTTCACTTACTCCACGAGAACTTATAAGGGCATGTCGTGAAAGTATTAAATCAGCAAGAGAAGAAGGAAAACAAAAAAACTGGAATGAAGAAGAAATATCTCTTAAATGTGAAGAAAATATTGCTTATGTGTTGGAATATTGCGGAATCCTCATTGATAAAAGTTCAGAAGTTGACTATTTAATATATAGTATGGGGGAAGAACAGGAAGAACCTGATCTTCGATTATTCTTATTAAATCAGTGTATCCCTGACAGAAAATCAAAGAGTTTGTTTAGTATTCATCTCCAAATGCTTATAAATAATAGAAAAGATGAATATTTTAAAACACTATTGACAATTGTAAAAAGGGTTAATGAAAAACCCCAAATTCAGATAGCAGGAATAGATGCCTTATATTCATTTTTTTTAGAACAATATCAAAAGTGTACTGAAAAAGACCCTATATATCAGGCATACGCTGTTGAAAAACATGAAAAGATTAATCCTTTATGGATAGAAAATCCTCAGATTCCCAAGCCATTAGATTCCACACAAATGGAGATCAGTAAATTAAATCGTCAATTAAACGACTTTATTGTTCAATTAGAATTAAAAATTACTGATAAAAGACAAACGAATGAAGTAGTTGCAAAAAAATCGAAAGAAGTGTTAGAAAAGATATACAATAATCTACCTGTTCAGGAAAAAGAGCGATTGAAAGCATTACTATCAGGTAGCGTATCAACAACACAACAAAAACCTGCAAATGGGAATACTTCATAAATGCTAACAAGCAAACAAAAATTAAAACAGGCAGAAAGTTTATACGAAGAAAAAAAATATACCGAAGCATTAAAACTACTCGATGAACTCGAGCAGGAAAATCCGGGAGAAAAGAAAGTTGCCTATGGTCGAGCAATGTGCCTTGCACGATTAGGAAACTACGCTGATGCTATGCTGCTATGTGATGAGTTGTTAGCCCGATACAGAGATGAAAAAGCAAAGGTATTAAAAGAAAAAATAATGCAATGGGCGGAAGAAGCAAATGCCCTGCCTCATACTCTAACAAGAGAGCCACAATCGCCCGCATCTATTATCTGGGAATACGCGAAACGGGTTTTGTGGCTTTTGTTATTCCTATTTTCTATAGGAATGCCTTTCATTGGATGGTGGGGATTAATGATAACTATCAATAAAGATTGGGTTTCGGTATCACTGGAAGGGACCCTAGCATTTGCTTTACTCTGGCCACTCTTAATGCAAGGTCTTTTCTGGTTGTCCTTGCAAAGGACAAGGTCTCAAACATTTGGAGATACTAAAGTCATTGCTATAACGAACTGGTTTATAGATACCGCATTACTTACCTTTTTAAATTTAATCCCCATTATTGGCTGGTTTTTAGGGGCATGGTGGCTGGCGGTAAAAAGAGAACTGTCTTTTAGTTCATCCTTTGCAATTATGATATTAAACTTTTTCCTCTTTTGGCTATCCTTTCTGGGAATAGTTGCCAGTATCGGATTAGGTGGTTGGGCATGGATTTTAGCCCCTTATATATTAAAACTGTAATCATTAATCCAAATATAAATTATATTCCCTTAATCTCCGATTTCTATGAATAGAAAAGTTGCTGTTATAGGTTGGGATGGGGCAACCCGACAAGTAATAGAAAGAGGGATAAATGAAGGATGGTTGCCTACATTAAAATCATTTATCTCAGGTGGCTCCTTTCTTAATCTTATTTCAACAATACCTCCCGCGACCATTCCAGCGTGGACATCTTGTTTTACCGGTGTTAACCCCGGAAAACACGGCTATTTTGATTTTACTGAAATGGTGAACGGAACTTATCAAATCCGTTTTACCAATGGCTCTTTTCGCAAATTTCCATCTGTCTGGAATTGGCTTACGAAGGCTGGGGGAAAGAGTATTGTAGTAGGTGTGCCCGGGACATATCCGATAGAAAAAATTAATGGTATTATGATTTCCGGTTTTGTATCACCTTTACCTGGGAAAATCACCCCTGAACAAGTATATCCTCATGAAATCTTTCCCACTGTTAAAGACTGGGGATATGGAGGCATTAACGAAAGTAATATTAAAAAAGGGTGGCACTTAAAAACAGTAACAAAATTGCTGGAACGATTAAAAAAGAAAGAGCAAGTTATTATAAATCTATTAGAAAATGAAGAATGGGACCTTTTTATTTCGGTATTCAATGAAACAGACACTGTAAGTCATCATTTCTGGATGTTCTGGGATGAATCCTCTCCTCGTTATCAAGATGGTTTTAAAAAAGCAATCCCAACCATTTATCAATATCTCGACTCAATTTTTCTAAAAATTTTAGAGGCAATCCGAAAAAAATATAAGGATTGTTTAATTTTGCTCGTATCTGACCATGGTTTCCAATCCTCCAGTAAAACCGTGTTATACCTTAATAATTGGCTTGCACAAAAGGGGTATTTACATTTTCGTTCCCATAAAACCCCTGTATTAAAAGATTTTGCACTAAAAGTATTTCCTTATTCCTTGCAAACTCATCTATTCAAATACTTCAAAGGTTATGCCGAGAAATTGGAAAGTCAATCCCGTTTTTCAAGAATTGATTGGCAAAGCACCTCTGCATTTTCTGAAGAATTAGATTATTTCCCTTCTGTGCGAATTAATTTAAAAGGTAGAGAACCCTATGGAATTATCCCCGAAGAAAATTATTTTGAATTTGTTTATCATTTATGTGAGGAATTAAAGAAATGGCAATTTATAAAAGATGCTCATTTCCGTGAAGATTTATACAAGGGTCCCTTTACAGAAAAAGCACCTGATATAATACTTGAAATAAAAGAGGATAATGGAGCCATACCTTGCTGTGTCCGTTCCAGAGGCATTGATACATTTCACATTCTTCAACCTGATGAATTTCAAGGAGCAAAGGGACAGGGAATGAATGGTCATCACAAACAGGAAGGGATTCTTTGTATATCCGAAAAGATAAGTAATAATTGTGCCTCTATTGAAGATATAGCAAGCACTATTGCCGCTGTGCTGCAAATTCCTTGTCCTCCCCTTGATGGAAAACCATTGTTAGGTTCTCTTTTAATAGACCCTGATTTCCAATTCCCTGATAGGGATGAAAAAGAATTAACTCCTTACGAGGAATGGGTTTTAATTCAACAAATGAAAACGATAGGTTATTGGCAATGAGTCTTAAAATAGCATTCGTGGCAGGCTGTCCATATCCTGTCCCTCAAGGGTCACAGGCATTTATTCGTGAAAATGCACTTGCTTTACGACAAAGAGGGCATGAAATCCATCTAATTGTATATGGTTACGGGACAAATCATTCTACGGATAATTTTCAAATACATCGAGGTCCTAATATTCCTGGTGAAAATCGAACTTCCGCAGGACCTTCCATAAAAAAAATCTGGCTTGATTTGCTCATGGTAAAAACAGTACAAAGGGTCTGCCGTGAACGAAACATTCAAATCCTTTTCGCTCATAATTATGAAGGTCTTATCATTGCTCTCATGTCTGGTATTCGTCCTGTTATCTATCATGCCCA
>Ga0272448_1004484_pt1 | contig 15905 bp, 15 predicted proteins | sample YNPCB0191_FD_202220 | JGI IMG/M metagenome (GOLD analysis project Ga0272448, IMG submission 202220) | Hot spring sediment microbial communities from Yellowstone National Park, WY, United States - YNP-CB-019-1 | ecosystem: Environmental > Aquatic > Thermal springs > Hot (42-90C) > Sediment...
TATCAAAGCCCGATGACGTTATTATAGATGTTAAATACGTCGGTATATGTGGAACTGACATGGTGAGCTATCAGGGCAAGCATGAGCTATTGACGTTCCCAAGAGTTTTAGGTCATGAGTTTTCTGGCATTGTGACAGCGATTGGTGAAGGCGTAAAAAATGTTAAACCCGGCGATTATGTCACTGTTGAGCCATTAGTTACATGCGGAATATGTAAACCTTGCAAGATAGGCGATTACAATGTCTGCGAGGATATGAAAGTTTTGGGAGTCCATGTTGACGGTGCATGCCAAGAGAAAGTCCTCATCAATGCCGATAGGGTATTCAAACTGCCTCCCGGAACTTCCTTAAAAGAGGGAGCTATGATTGAACCGCTTTGTGTTAGCCTTGAAATATCCCGTAGAGGGCAGTTATCCATTGAGGATACACTTGTAATTTTCGGAGCTGGCGTCATCGGGCTTTGTGTGCTGAAAGTCGCAAAATGTATTCGTGCAAGGAGAATTATATCCATTGATATTAGCGATGATAAACTGAAAATAGCGAAAAATTTAGGCGCGGATTATGTAATCAATCCGATAAGAGATAACGTTGAACAAGCAGTTGCTGAGATCACAAATGGAAAAGGTGCGAGTTTAGTCATTGAGGCGTCAGGTGCAGAAGAAGCGATAAAAACGTGCTGGACTGTTACTGCTTATCGCGGACGTGTAGTGATAATAGGCTTCTATAAATCACCATTAGTCCAAATTCCGCCTATACATATAGTCAAAAAAGAACTTGATATTTATGGGTCAAGGCTTTATAGAAATAGATTTCCGCTTGCCATTGATCTATTGGCGAGGAAAGAGGTCACTTTAATTGATCTGATCTCGCATGAATTTATGTTTGATCAGATTGATTTGGCGATGAAGACTGCGTTAAATCCAGCGGAAAAAACATTGAAAGTTGTTATAAAAAAAGATAAATGATATATGTAATCTTAATTTATGATGGATTATAGCATTTCAAAAAATAGGAGGAAACGTTGAAGATCAAGGTTGGTGTTATGGGGTCTGCGGGGGGCGAGATGTCCAAGCAGGCTTTAGAAAAATCATATTTACTTGGCAGAGCTATCGCAGAAAGAGGTTGTGTGCTTGTAACTGGTGGCTGTCCGGGTCTGCCATTTGCCGCTTCCAAAGGGGCGAAAGATGTTAATGGATTTGTTATCGGCATATCTCCCGGCATTGATTTACGCGAACACGTAGAACTATATAAATCCCCAACAGAATATATGGACGTCCTAATATTTACGGGAAGCGGACTTATGGGCAGAGAGGTTATAGGTGTCAGAAGTTGTGATATTATCATCATTGTCGGCGGACGTTCTGGGACATTAGGTGAATTCTGCATCGCCTATGACGAAGGAAAACCTATCGGAGTGCTTGTCGGCACTGGTGGAATAACAGAACGATTGCCTGATATAGTTGAATCAATAAAAAAAGAAACAGGAAGCGAGATCATCTATGATGACGAACCTTATAGCCTCGTTGATAAGACGCTTTCTGTTTATGAAAAAGTTAAAAATAATCCAAGACGTTATGATGCGTCAGGATGAGTAATAAAATAGGGATCGCCCTAAAAGGACTTGATATATGGCAAAACAAACTGATGTATGCCCAAAAGATGTGTCTCTCTATTTTCTGCCTGTTGAAACCAGAGTGCCTTTGAAGTTTGGTCCAGAAACATTAACTTCCGTGACGTGCGCCCGAGTTAAGATGACCGTTGAAGACCGAAATGGCAGATCAGCAGAAGGCTGGGGCGAAACTCCGCTAAGCGTCCAATGGGTTTGGCCAAGCTCTATAACATACTCAGAGAGGCATGAATCACTTAAATCTTTTTGCATAACTCTTGCCAAAGAGTGGACAAATTTCAAAGAATTCGGTCATCCAATTGAGGTAGGATACCAATTCCAAACATCTCTGTTGCCTAAACTATTAGACGAGCATAATCAAAAAAGCGAATTAGCTGAGCTTATGCCATGGTTGGCAGGACTTGTCTGCTGTTCCGCATTTGATATTGCCCTACACGATGCCTATGGTCAGTTACATAAAATTCCAATCTATGACACCTATAACGTTGATTTTATGAACACTGACCTATCATATTATCTAACTCCCGCAGAAAAGGCAAAATTTACCTTTAAGGGCAAATATCCAGCGGATTTTCTGCAATTTCCAAGAGCGGATAAAATGTTTGCTTGGCATTTAGTCGGCGGTAAGGACCTATTGGACAAAGAGGAACTCACAGGAACTGAACCAAATGACGGTTATCCTGTCTTATTGCCTGATTGGATAAAGCAAGATGGGCTAAAATGCCTAAAAGTGAAATTAAGAGGCGACGATGCACGATGGGATTACGATCGCTTAGTAAAAGTTGGAAAGATCGGCATAGAAAACGATGTCTATTGGCTTACAAGCGATTTTAACTGCACTGTCACAGACCCAAATTATGTTAATGACATTTTAGATAGACTTATGATAGAATATCCACGGATATATGGTATGATCTTATATGTTGAACAGCCATTCCCGTATGACATAGAAAGGAATCAAATAGATGTTCACAGTGTATCTGCCCGAAAACCTTTATTTATGGACGAAAGTGCCCACGATTGGCATTTGATAAAACTTGGACGCGAATTAGGATGGTCTGGTGTTGCACTTAAAACTTGCAAAACTCAAACTGGCGCATTATTAAGCCTTTGCTGGGCGAAAGCTCATGGTATGACATTAATGGTTCAGGACTTGACAAATCCGATGCTTGCACAAATTCCACATGTCCTATTGGCTTCTTATGCAAAGACGATCATGGGAGTTGAGACAAATAGCATGCAATTTTACCCAGAAGCATCATTGGCAGAAGAGAAAGTTCATCCGGGGGTATATAAAAGACGAAATGGAATGATTGATCTCTCTACAATTAAGGGAGCGGGATTTGGCTATTGTTTAGATAAAATAAAACGCAATCTGCCAGAACCTGTTTCTTTATAATATTGTTTTTTAGTAAAGAAAGGGATAAATATGAAGATGAAGGTTATCATTCACGAAGCAGAAGAAGGGGGTTACTGGGCTGAAGTCCCAGCTATTCCTGGTTGTGCTACTCAAGGCGATACAATTTTGGAATTGATCCAAAATCTTTATGAAGCAATAGAAGCATGCTTAGAAGCGAAAACAATGGTATAATCTATCAAAGTATAAATTATTGGGAGTTATATATGCACCTTCTATATCAAACAATCAAAGAGATAATAGATACAGGACGGGTTGGCGTGCCTGTGTTTGTCAGATTCATCGTTCAAACAACACCAATTGACGAACAAATAATAGATATACTTGCACAAACCCTTGTTATGACAGGGTCATGGTTAGGATCAATACCTGCGAAAATTTACGTTCAACACAGAGAAAACACCGCTCAGATTACCGCAACCGCTGAATATACTGGCGGTCAGACTGCAATAGTAAGTATCAACATTTCTACTGAATTTGCCTCTCGTATTGATCTTATGTTGCTTGGCAATAAAGGCGCCCTATATCACGATGGAGAAGCTATGCCGACAGGATTTGATCTTGGCGTGGAACCTATGACTATTCCTAAATGGCTTATAGACGTTATTGAACGTTCATTATTCACAGGGGAGCCGATCATTATAGGGGAGGTGTTAGATTTTGACTAAACCTTATGGAGTCTTGCTTGTCTCTGGAATGATGACACATCAAGAGAATTATGCGGATTTTTTCGCAACAGACCCAAGATGTAAGCTGATCGCAGTAACAGATGAGCCAGACATTCCCGTTAGGCGATATGAGCTTAACCGTAGATTTGCCGAAGAAAGAGGATTGCCTTATATAGAAGATATTGACGTTGCCTTGTCTCGTGATGATGTCAATATCGTTAGTATCTGTGCAGAACATGAAAGGCGAGGGCGAGTTGCGGTGAAATGTGCAAAAGCGGGAAAGCATCTCTATCTTGATAAACCTATGACTTGTAGCATCTCAGATGCAGATTCTGTCGTATCTGCGGTTGAATCGGTCGGCGTCAAAAGTCAAGTTTTCAGTTTTGTCCATCAATCTTGGGCTAAATCTGCGAAAGAATCGCTTAAATCTGGTGCTGTTGGCGAACTTATAGCAATTCATTGTGATGTGATGTTTGCCAAAGGATATGCTGGTGATTCTCCTCTCGGCAAACCGCGTAAGCAAGACCCATATCCAAAACGATTTACGTTCATTGATTCCAAACGTGAACTAAGGGCAACAGGTGTCTATTCCGTCGGATTAATAAGATGGTTGACTGAATCTGAGATAAAAACGGTCTTTTGTTTGACGGAAAACTACTTCTTTGAGGAACATAAACGAAATGATGTAGAGGATTTCGGATTGCTTGCTATGACGCTTGAAAACGACGTTATCGCAACCGTCTCTGCTGGAAGGATCGGATATACAAGCCATCCGTCACATGGTCCTATGAGAGTTCATTTGGTAGGCACAAAAGGCTTAATGACGTTTGATGCAGGCAGACCACGTGTAGAGGTTTGGACAAGCGAACCGCCATGGACTCCACCAAAGATAAACCCAGAAGACCCAATGGGATTTTGGAATAGCACATACAAAGGGGCAAGACCAAAAGGGACATGGATACCAATAAAAGCTAAAAATCGTCATTCCAACGATGTTGGATATTTTATTGATTGCATAGAAAATGATACCGAAAGCGAAGTTTCCGCTAAAGATGGTGCAGCACAAGTTGAGGCATTGATGGCGGGATACATATCTGCGTCAAAAAATAGCGTTATTTCGCTTCCTATCCCAAGAAATATTAAGGAAGTGTGAACTATGGAGAAAAATTTATTTGATAATGAAAATTTTCTATTGACCATATTTAACGCAATGCCAGTTCCAATAACGATCGTTGACTCGGACGTCAAAATCGTGTTTTTCAATCAATCCGCCTTAGATTTAGTCGCTGATAGTGATGTAAAAATAGTCAGAAAACGAGCAGGAGAGGTTTTTCATTGCATTAGGTCTATTGAAAAAGGTTGTGGACGGTCTGAATTCTGCAAAGACTGTGTGATCAGGAATTCGGTAAATGAATCTATGAATGGAGCAAAAATATTTCGCAAGCAGACTGCATTAACTTTCATCAAAGATGGTAAAGAATCAGAAGCATTTTTCTTAATCACTACTGCACCATTTGACTATAATGGCGAAAAATTCGTTATACTTACGATTGAAGATATAAATGAACTAATCCAACTAAAAAGCTTAATACCGATATGTGCAAAATGTAAAAAGATACGAAATGATGACAATTATTGGGAAAATGTTGAATCATATATTAGCAAACATCTTGACATTTCTTTTACTCATGGTATCTGTCCTGATTGTTTGAAGGAACTTTATCCAGAGATCGCTAAAAAGATGAATATTAAATAAACTTAAAAAATTACTAAACTTTGGACAATTTACAAGTTATAATCGCATATTTTAGTTAGAAAATCCCTCTAAATCTCCCTTTTCTAAAGGGAGACTTTTTGTGCTTTTCCTTTTTCAAAGGGAGACTTTTAGGAATCCCCTCAAAGATTTTTATTTATGTGTTTTCTATAAATATATCACCCCTTCGGGGTTAAAAATCCTTAACTTAATGCGTATGATTTGGTTAGCTAACAGCATTTTTAACTCAAAATTGTCCAAACATTAGTAAAAAATTAATTTGAAGGTTTTTCACTTCAAAAAAGCGATATAAAGGATTTTTTAGCATGAAAGAAAACAAAGCGACAATATGCGAGGTTTTGGGCTGGAATCAAGTTAACCCTGAAAATCTTTCTTTTCTCAATGCTATGGGCGTTGATGGACTTTCTGTCAATGGTCTGCCTGTTGTGACTGACAAATCCAAAGCGGAAGAGATAAAACAGATGGCTGACTTTGTCCGTTCATTTGGATTAAAGGTTTATGATATGCGTTGGAGCGTTCCCGATTGGGGGGCGATTACCAATGGTCGTGAGAATAGAGATGAAAATATTGATCTATGCTGTTCAGCGATAAGGGCAATTGGATCGGCTGGTGTCTCTTTTTGTGGATACACGTTTATGTCAATCGGTCATTTCCGAACTACACCGAAAGATGGAAGAGGCGGAGCAAAGTATAGTGCATTCAATCTTGATGAATTTAAGCGGAATAATCCAATTCAACCAGAGAAAATAAGCAAAGAAAAACTTTGGGAAAACATAGAATACTTTCTCAGAAGGGTTATCCCTGTGGCAGAAGAAGTCGGCGTTAAATTAGCTTTGCATCCTGACGATCCGCCAATTGATGTCCCTCTCGGAGGGTCTCCGAGGATAATTATAAGCCCTGAAAATTACCAAAAAGTGTTTGATCTCCTGCCGAGTGAATCTAATGCTATGCTATTTTGTCAAGGTTGTTTCTCTGAAATGGGCGTTGATGTCGTAAGATCAATAAAAGATTTTGCCGAAAAGAATAAAATTTGTATGGTCCATTTCCGAAATATACGTGGCAATCCATACGATTTCGTTGAGACGTTTATTGATGAAGGCGAGATTGATATGTATGAGACAATGAAGGCTTATTATGATTCTGGATTTTTTGGACCTTTTATAGTTGATCATATTCCAACCATACCTCAATCTTTGGCATCAAAGGCTTATGCTATTGGCTATATAAGGGCAACAATACAATCAGTATATCGTTAGCTATGAAGGAAAGTATCCAAATTGATTCAATAATAGCTGAACCCGGAACAACATCTTACGGTTTCATTGATGCTGGCGAAATGAAAGATGGCACTTCCGTTAAAATACCTTTGGCGATAATAAACGGCAGTGAAAATGGCGAGATCATCTATATTCAGGCTGTCAGTGATGGCGATGAACTAAATGGCGTAGCGGTTATTCAGCACATTTTGAATACTATATCGCCAAAAGAGCTAAGAGGTGCGATAATTGCTGTTCCCATAGCTAATCCCTATGCCTTTTATTACGGACAACCTGAAAATATAGTTGATAAAAAGAAGTTGAACCGATGTTTCCCCGGCGATAATTTTGGGACATCAAGTCAAAGGATCGCTTATAGTCTTTTTTATAAAGTCGTTATGAAAGCCCAATATTGTATAGACTTACATCAATGCGGTATTTCACCAATGATTGATTCCGTTAATGTCAGGATTTCCAGTCGTCATCGCTTGCATAAAAAGTGTATGGAGCTTGCCCGTGTATTTGGCATTGGATATATACTTGATCAAAAAGGACCGAATGGTCAGTTAGCACAGTCTGCACCTGATTTATTAGGAATTCCTACCATTGATCCAGAGCTTGGCGGTTGTCTTGGATGGGATTCTGAAAGCATTCAAAAAGGAATTAATGGCATACAAAATGTCCTGAAATATTACGGATTTATTGACGGCAAACCAGCGATACCAGAAAAGCAAATTGTTGTAAAGAAATTACAGGCAATATATAACGATCGTGGCGGATTTATCAAGTATTTAGCGAAAATCTCTGACATTGTTGAATATCATCAGCCGATAGCGGATATATGCGATCCTTTTGGAAGGACTGTTGAGACTATATTTGCACCGAAAAAGGGCATTCTTTGGTCTAAAAGCGGTTTTCCTATGGCTTTTAGTGGTAGCACGATATGTTTGCTTGGAACAGAAATATCTTATATGTAATTGAGGGGACAAGAGATGGAAAACTTGTATGAATCATTAATCATTTGCGATGCACATTGCGATACTGCTGAACGAATTGTTGATGAGGGATTTAATATCGGCGAAAGGTCAAACAGCGGTCATGTGGATATACCAAGATTAATTGATGGCAAGGTCAATGTCCAAGTCTTTGCATGTTGGATCGGCAGACCCGGAGAGCGAAATGGCTATTATTCCGCACGTGCAAAGCAGATGATAAATGGGCTATACACACAATTTGGAAAGAATTTTAATACAATACATCCCGTTTTAAATGCGAAAGACATACAAAATGCGATGAGTAACGGAAAAATCTCCGCTATAATAGGAATTGAGGGCGGACAAGCTATTGAGGACAACTTATACCTGCTTGATGTTTTTTATGGACTTGGCGTCAGAATTATGACAATCGTATGGGGAAGCACCAATTGGGCTGACGCGTCACGTGAACCAGAAAAGCATAACGGACTTACAAATTTCGGCAAAAGCGTAATCAAAGAGATGAATAAGCTGGGAATGATCGTTGATGTGTCTCATTCGTCAGATAAGACAGCATACGACGTCTTGGATGTCAGCACTGATCCGATAATCGCATCTCATTCCAGCGCCCAAGCTATATGCGGACACCCTAGGAATGTCAATGACAACTTGATAAAGGCTATATCAAAGGCAAGAGGGGTAATTTGCGTCAATTTTTGTCCTGAATTCCTTGATGAAGACTATTGGAAAGGCAAAAAAACTAACCCGCCATCAATAGATAAGGTCATAGAACATATAGACCATATCGCAAATGTTGGCGGAATAGACTGTGTAGGTATCGGCTCTGATTATGATGGTATGGGACCAGCACCAATAGGTTTAGAAGATGTGTCAAAATTGCCAAATATCGCAAGAAAACTATCAGAACGCGGTTATAAAGACGATGATATAGCAAAGATCATGGGCGGTAATTTTCTCAGATTATTTAATGAAATATGTAAGTGAGGGAAAAATTGACAAATATATTGAGAATAGCCATATCAAGTAGATTAAATGATAAAGATGACTTTAAGAAGATAACTCTAACATCAGAAAATAAAAAAGCATATATATATCTAAAAAATGATAACTTTGTATTCCAGAATAATGATGAAGAAGCAGTCATTGAAGAAGTTGATATAATTAATAAAATAGAGGAACTCATTCAGAAGGGGTTTAAATCAATAATTTGCGAATTTTATTCTGGTGACATGCGTATAGAGATACCTTCTGGAAAAAACGCAAAACCGAAGATAACCTATTCCAAACCGTTGATCATGCCAGAAGAAACTGATTCAGGGACGATAATTGACCCTGACGAAGCTAACGAGTTACTAAAAGCTATAGAGATCATCAGTTCCGATGGTTCTACCAAAGCGGACATGATGAGAAAGTTTATTCAGATAGACAACTTCATCAAAATTATCCTTCCATTACTCAATAAAAGCTCACAGGACAAGAAAATCTTTATCTTAGATTGTGGTTCTGGAAAATCATATCTTTCTTTTGTGATGAATTACTTTCTGCGAGAGAAGCTCAGAAGGAATTGTCATTTTTTTTGCATTGACACAAACGTTGAATTGATAGAAAAATGCAGAGGAATACAAAAGCAGTTAAATTATAATAATATGGAATTCCATGTCAGTGCAATAAAGGATTTTCAGCCAAAGGAGAGAGTTGATATAGTTTGCAGTCTCCATGCCTGCGATACCGCAACAGACGAAGCCATAGCTAAGGGAGTTTTATTGGAATCGCCTTTTTTGCTTGTCGTTCCTTGCTGTCAACATGAGGTTACAAATCAATTAACAGATCACCCGTTGAAAGCTATAACAAGGCATGGAGTATATAAATCTAAGTTAGCGGATTTATTGACTGATGCTATGAGGACGCTTATCCTTGAAGCGGTTGGCTATAAGGTGAGTGTGACAGAATACGTGTCGCCTATCTATACACCTAAGAATATCTTGATTCAAGCGGAGAAAATACAAGCCAAAAACAGTATGGCTTTTAAACAATATCTTGAACTAAAAAACATGTTTAGCGGAGTGTCAATAGAACTTGAACGTATACTTCATAACTTTTTTGACTTCTCAAATTTGGAAAGCTAAAAAACTTTTATTAAAGAAAAAGTCTTCCTTTATATGCCAATTTCTATTTCAAGTACTTCATAATGATCTGTCATACTAAATAATAAACTGTCATGCTGAACGAAGTGAAGCATCTCAATAGTTCTTCGCTGACGCTCAGAATGACACTATCATCAGTTATTATTTTGCCATTTATTTGTAGAAACCGTGTTGAGATCAAACATATCAGTTTTAGCCATAGCAAATTCTCGTTCATTAGCTTCCTCAAATTCTCGCTCTTCGGGAGATTCAAGGGCACTTCTAAACTGAATCTTATATAATCGGCTATAAAGCCCATCATTTTTTATAAGCTCGCTATGTTTTCCTGTCTCAACAACCCTTCCATTTTCAAGGACAACGATTATGTCAGCACTATGAACCGTTGATAACCTATGGGCTATAACGAAAGTTGTCCTATCTTTTACTAATCTTTGAATAGCTGTCTGTATAAGCATTTCTGTCTCTGTGTCAACAGAAGAGGTAGCTTCGTCTAAGATTAATATTCTCGGATTTGCCAATATCGCTCTGGCAATGGAAACACGTTGTTTTTGTCCGCCAGATAGCTTAACTCCCCTTTCTCCAACAATTGTTTCATAACCTTTCGGCAATTCCATAATGAAATCATGTGCATTAGCTGCTTTTGCTGCGGAAATTATCTCTTCATCAGTGGCGCCTATTTTGCCATAAGCTATATTGGCTTTAACTGTGTCATTGAATAAAAACGGGTCTTGAAGCACTATCCCCATTTGATTTCGCAATGATCTTTGCTTAATGTCTTTCAAATTATAGCCATCAACAAAAATGTCACCAGAAGTTGGATCATAAAACCGAGATACCATATTGATTGCGGTTGTTTTTCCTGCCCCACTAGGTCCAACGAAAGCTACCATCTGTCCGGGATAAACTTTGAAGCTGACATTTTTAAGAACTTCAATCCCTTCTACATAGCTAAATGAGACATTCCTGAATTCCACTTCTCCACGTATAGATTTAAGATCAATTGCATCTTCTTTATCTGCTACCTCAGGTTTTGTGTCCAATATTTCAAATACTCTATCAACAGAAGCTAATGCTCTGATTATAAAGTTGAAAAACCTGCTGACCCCCATTATAGGACCATAAAGCATATTTACATAAGGGAAGAAAACGATGAACATTCCGGGCGCCATCTCTTGTCTGAGAACTTTTATACCGCCAAATAGAAGGACTATCAGCGACCCTGCTTGCATAAGTAATCCAATCAAAGGATGGAAAGCTGTATTTAGATAGCTAACCTTTACTTGTATTTTACGGTTTTCATTGTTTATCTTCTTAAATCTGTTAAGCTCATAATCTTCCCTTGCAAAGCCTTTTATTATGCGAATTCCTGATATATTATCTTGGATAACAGCGTTAAGATCGCCAATTTTTTCACGTAACAACCTGAAACGTTTTCTCATAAATATACCGAAAGAAACAGTTGCAAAGATCAATAACGGAGTGACAAGAAGCGACAAGACGGTCAATTGCCAGTCCCATTTGATACAGAGATAGAGTATCCAGAATAGCCTCAGCATATCTGTAATAAACCAGATTACAGGTCCAACTATTACATCTTGCAAAGAGTCTATATCATTAACGATGCGTGACATAAGGTCGCCTGTCCTGCGGTCTTCAAAAAATCTCAACGATAAATTTTGGAGATGACTATAAGCGTGATTTCTCATATCAAAGGTCAGAGTATTGCCAAGTTTTGTCATTATAAAGCTGTTGGATACAGATATTGCGTTTTCCAATAGATAGAAAAAGAGAAATGACATCGCTAATACAACAAAAGTAACTATAAATCTATTTCTGTTCGGCATCCATCTGTTCGCGACATAATCGGTAACTTTATTGATGATAGGTTCTATGGTAAGTGTCTTTGATCCTCCGCCTCTTGGTGAGGTATTTCGTGGTTCTATCGCTCTATTTGGTGTGTCACTTTGAATTTTCTCGCTTCCAGCTTCCCATATCTTATTTATGGCGACGCCGGTTACTTGGGTGGGCAGAATTGATGTAAAAGAGGTTATCCCTGAGAGTATTAAGACTATTAATGCAAGATACCAGTAAGGGCGTGCATAGCGAAGTAGTCTAATGTATGTCTTGGCAGACTTGATCGCTGTTTGGCGATTTTTATTTATCCAATATTTAATGCCATTGATAAATCCCTCTGGTCTCTTTTCTTCTGGTTTAAATTCTTCTTCTGGGAAACGATGAAAACCGAAATGTCTATGCACATTCAATCTCCTTGCCAATCACTGATCACTGATTACTGATCACTGATCACTTTTCCGTTATCGTTTCATCTATTTTAACTCCAAAATGTCTTCCAGCTCCTTCTATATAGACGAGAACTTCGTCAAAAAGTCTAAGTTTAGTTACAGAGATCGGAGAACCATCGGGTTGAGTTAGTCTTATAGTCTCGGCATTTTGCAGGACAAGCGAAATTGTCTGCCCTTCGTATTCCGCCTCAACTAACATCATAGGTCTTCTTTCTATCTTACTTCTCCCGACAAAAGATATTTCTGTTTTGCCATCTGCATTAACTATTAGAACTTGATCGCCTGATCTAAGATCGGCTAAATACTTGGTTTTTCCATCAGGCACTCGGATATAGGCATGAACCGCTCCTGCATTAACTCTGAATGGTCTGGGATCGCAATATGGAGTTTCTATATTCTCTGCACGAATTAAGAACATACCGCTACTTGAATTTCCAACAAGCATTCCTTGACTTCCGACCATGTTTGTGCATGTATCAACACAAACTCTATCCGCAAGACCAAGTTGTCTTATCTTTGTTATTTTGGCTTTTACGAGATTTATTTTTTCAGATGATTCTTTGATCAATTTCGCTGTTCTCTTTATTTCATTCATATCATCAGTCGCCAATAATACGCCATCAACGCCTTTTTCTAATGCAGAAATAGCTAATTGTGCTTCTTGGTGATCTTGGACATAAGCTATAACATTTTTTGTCTGTGCGACAAGGTTTTCCAACGGGATTATCATCCAATCAGACGTCTTCACTATTACAATCTTTGATGTGCCTAATGATATAGCTTTTTTTTCGTCATCTTTGTTGTTGATCTCTATTTCTACGACTTCTTCGCCGAGTTCAATGTCCCCGTCTTCAGAGACGATATTGACTAATCCTAAATCTCTGACATTTTGAACATTTTCAGCAGATACAACAATTGCATCTACCCCGCTTTCTAATGCAGTTGTGACAAGTTCTCTATTCCAATTTCTAGCATCAAACCAAAATTTTTTCATCTCAGTATCACAAACCTTTTAGTTAGAGATTTACCTTTGTTAGATTCATCAGAAACCGCTATTCGGCATATATATATACCGGGGGCAACAGGACTGCCTAATATGCTAAGTCCGTCCCACTTTATGCCCTTATTAATGCCAAATTTTCCACCATCGCTTCCACTGACAAAATCTCGTTCATAAATAAGATCGCCTATAATGGTATATATTTCTAATTTGACCGATGAATCTTTGCTAAGAGTGTATTCAAAATTAACTTTGCTGCCTTTCTTTAATTTTATCGGATTAGGATATATGATAAGTTTCCCTAATTCAGGTGAATTAGAGCTTATATGTATTGTCTTGATCGCTATATTATTCCGTCCATCTGTCTCAAATACACGATAATCCGGATTTACTTTGACGATTATCTTTGAATCTCCCCATTCCGAAATGGCAAAGTTAATGTCAATATAAGCCTGAGATTTAGCTATGACATCAATTTGCTTTTCAGCTATTAATCTAAGAGATCGTTCCAGTGGCACATCTGCTAATACCTGAACGATAACTCCCTTTGCGTCAACATCGCCTATATTATGTATAGTCGCTTTTAGTTGAATATTCTGACCATAAGACGGACTATCAGTAGATAAGACAACATCCTCTTCCCCTATTGCAAGGTCAGGATGCGGGAGTTCATCAATTGGGTCTGCAAGACTCGCTAACGTCGCTACTGCTATTTGACACATACCTGTCATAAGGTTAAAATTCAGTTTATCTATTGTGTCTTCTTCTGTGTGCATATAAGGATAAAACTCTGGGGAGTCAAAGTTAGAATTATCTATACCTAATATCGCATTATATCCGTTTTGCCAGAATGGAGCATGATCGCTATAAACCATATCAGGGTTGAGAATCTTGTTAAGCTTTATTGATGAAATGCCATATCTTTTTTGAACATATAGCATAGCTTCTGCAAGCCATTCTGATCCTAAATTTGTTACTACATCAATATCTGGCGTATCTGGGTCATAGCCTATCATATCTAAATTGATTACACCAGCGATCTCTTCTTTGGATTCTGCAAGCTTTTTTGAATAATATCTACTGCCATGAAGTCCAAGTTCCTCGCCAGAATAGGCTACAAATTTTATAGTTGAGTTAAACTCAAATCTGCTTAAAATTCTCGCAGATTCCAATACTGCGGAAACACCAGTTGCATTATCATCAGCTCCCGGTGCAGGCAATTTTTTCCATTCTAACTGCCAATTCTTCGTTTTTGATGCGACACTGTCATAATGTGCAGAGATTATATATACTTTTTTATCGTTCTCTCCCTTTCCCGGCAATGTTGCGACCACATTACGCATTTTATAATGTCCTTGTGTAAGAACTTCATGAGGAAATACGTCATATTCAACTGCTAAACCATATTCCTTAAACTTATTGTATATATAATCTGCGGCATTATCGCAGGCTTCGTCTGATTTGTCGTCAGTATCCCTGACTCTGAGGCAAAATCTGCTTTTATAAGGGATATATGGCGGATCTAAGTCCCTATTTTCTTGAAGATCAAGGACATTTCGTTTGAGATTGCTTGTGTTTACAGCTTTCACTATATCACTTATTAAAGCAAAGTCAAATTCTGATTCTGAGATCGGCTTATATTTTGGGGCTTTTTTGGTGAGATCAAGTTTTATGCTTTCTGGAAGCTCAAAAAATTTGAGACCTAAACCTAATAGCTTGATTGAATCTCTTGGATCTATCTTTATCAATAATGATTTATTATAATCAAGCAGGATTTCGCCCAATCCGTCTAAATTAGGATAAGACCTCACATATCTTATAAAATAATATGTTGATTCTGCTGATACCTTGTCAATAATTTTGACAGGCATCTGTGCAACTGAACTTTCATCTCCTTGTGCAATTAAAATGTCCTTACCTTGAAACCTAAATGTCCATTTTTCTATTGTAGAGAAAGGAATCTTGTCCAAATTATAAGGTGTTATTGTAAACAAAACATCATCAGCAAATACGATATTACATAAAAAAATAAAGACCAACGACAAAAAAATCTTATAACGATAATGAGACATATTTTTTCCTCTATTTACATTTCTCGTTTCCAAAAACAGACAAGCGATCCTTTATGATAACCTATCTGAACCAATTCCCAACCATCTACACCTCTACTGTTAAGCAATTCTTTGAATACGTCCATATTTGGCTTCACTACATCACTAAAAAAGCAATGTCCTTCAGTATCGCAGGCTATTGTCTGATCTGATGGGAATTCCAGTTTGGATATGTCTAATTGCTCAATGGAATGAAAAGATATGTCATATTCCCATTTTTTCATCATTGACCTCCAATTACACAATATTTAATTTGATGCTCTTCTAAGACATCTATTAGCTTTTCAAGCAAATTTGGAGAGTCCATAGCTATTGTTTTCCAGAATTTAATCGCCTGCATTTTCGCCTATTTTAAATAATTCAGACATTCTTATAAACAATAAACGTGACCTCTAAATTTCAACTTTCAACTCATCTACTTCTTTTGGATCAAGACCAACAGCTAATATACTACAAGCTAATATAGGGTTCAGACCTAATTTCTTGGCTTTATCTACTAACTCGTCGCTTTCAGTTCCCGGATTGAGATATAGCTCTTTAACGCCTTTCTTTGCGACCTCTTCTATAATTTTAATTCCAACTTTTGGCAGGACATAAAAAGTGGCTCTAT